>Ga0182738_1005839_pt1 | contig 12979 bp, 8 predicted proteins | sample eDN5th30CBELigMG_FD_128876 | JGI IMG/M metagenome (GOLD analysis project Ga0182738, IMG submission 128876) | Enriched Miracle-Growth compost microbial communities from Emeryville, California, USA - eDNA 5th pass 30_C BE-Lig MG (version 2)... ...
CTGCAAGATGAATCAACGCGGCGAGACCGATGCTCGCCACCTGTCCGGAAATCTGGGCGATGCGCAGCGGCCCGCCGACCTGATCCGCCGCCTCACGTCCGACGAAGACACCGCCGACGTAAGCCAGCGTCCGGTCGATCACGAACCATGTTTCCTTGGCGCCGAGCCACAGTGCGGTGGCGGGATCGACCCGCTCGGTTAACACGTCGCCGGGCGCATTGGATCGGGTGATCCCCAAAACGCCGATCTTGTGAACGTTGCCGAAGCTATCCTTGATCTCTTTCAGTTCGGGGGTGGCCCGTAGCGAGACCGTGTCCTCACCACGCTTGACGGTGAAGCTGAGCGGTTGGCCCGCCTCTATGCCGACGATCCGCTGCATTTCCGCAAAGTTGCTGATCTTGCTGCCGTTGATTGCGATGACGAGATCACCCGACTGGAAGCCGGCGGCCGCGGCGGCGCTTCCTTCGATCACCTTGTCGACCCTTGCGGTCGCGTTGGGCCGCCCGAAAAAGGTAAACAGACCGGCGAAGATCACGATCGCCAGAATGAAATTGGCGATCGGTCCGGCGGCGACGATGGCAGCCCGCGGCCCGAGCTTCTTGTGATGGAAACTTCCCTTCCGCTCTTCTTCGGTCATCGCCGCGAGGGTCGCGCTGGCCGGCGTGCTCGCCTCGCTCTCATCACCGAAAAAACGGACATAGCCGCCGAGCGGAATCGCAGACAGGCGCCAGCGCGTGCCATGTCGATCATTGAACCCGGCCAGTTCAGGCCCGAACCCGAGGGAGAACGTCAAAACCTTGACGCCCGCCCAGCGCGCGACGAGGAAATGACCGAGTTCATGAAAGAAAACGACGATCGTCAGGACGAACAGGAAGGGAATGATGTAGCCGACGACTCCATGGCTTAATGTATTGAAACCATGGAGAAAAAACTCTGACATTGATATTCCCTCATCGGATCGGCGTCGCTGTGCCCGACAGCGGCCGATCCCACCCGAAACTGCTAGGATGCCTTTGCGGCAATTTGAGGCAAGAGGGAGGCAGCGAGATTTCTGGCATTATGGTCAACAGCAATCGCGTCATCCGCTGAGGATAGCGGCGCCAGATTGCCGGATCGAATCCACTGCTCCAGCGTCGCCCCGACCAATCGGGCTATCGCCCCGAACCGGATCTTCTTGGCGATGAACGCCGCCACAGCAATTTCATTGGCGGCATTGAAAACCGTGGTGGCCCCCTGCCCGGTCCGCAAGGCTTCGAAGGCGAGCCGCAGCCCCGGAAACCGTTCGAAATCCGGCGCCTCGAAAGTCAGCTGGCCGATCTTGGCGAGATCGAGTCGCGCTGACGGCCCAACGATCCGGTCCGGCCAGCCGAGACAATGCGCGATCGGAATGCGCATGTCGGGCGAGCCCAGTTGCGCCACGACGGATCGATCCGAAAATTCCACCAGTCCGTGCACGATCGATTGCGGATGCACCAGCACCTCGATCTGATCCGGGCTTAACGCGAACAGATAAGCGGCTTCGATGACTTCGAGCCCTTTATTCATCATCGACGCGGAATCGATGGTGATCTTCTGTCCCATGCTCCAGTTCGGATGCTTCAATGCCTGCTCGAGTGTCGCTTGCTCGATATCGGCCGCCGACCAGGTCCGGAATGGCCCGCCCGACGCGGTAATGATGACGCGCGTCAGTTCGGCGCGATTGCCGGAGCTGAGGGCCTGAAACAGCGCGTTATGCTCGGAATCCGCAGGCAGAATACGGGCGCCGGCGGTTACCGCGCGCTGCATGAAAAGATCGCCGGCACAAACCAGGCATTCCTTGTTAGCAAGCGCGATCGTCGCGCCGCGGTCGACCGCTGCCAAGGCCGGCTTCAAGCCGGCCGCTCCGCTCACCGCCGCCATCAGCCAGTCAGCCGGCCGCGCCGCGGCCTCGATGATCGCGCTCTCACCCGCACCGCAGGCAATGCCCGAGCCGGCCAGTGCATCCTTCAATTCGCCGAGCAGATCGGGATCGGCGATCGCCGCGAAACTTGCATTGAATTCGCGGGCCAGCTTGGCGAGAGCTTGCACGTTGCTGTGCGCGGTCAACGCCTCCACGCGATAGCGATCGGGCGCGCAACGCAGCAGATCCATCGTGCTGTCGCCAATCGAACCGGTGGCGCCGAGCACGGTCACAGCACGCGGGCCGTTCATCACCGGCTTATCGTTTCGAAGCGGTACTGCACTCATCTGATCACCAAATCATAAGTCCGCGGCCGACGCCATCGAGGCCGCCACGAATTACGCCGATCGCCGCCGCCATGACAATGGCCGCGACGAAGCCGTCGAGCCGGTCGAGCAGGCCGCCATGGCCAGGAATAATGTTGCTGGAATCCTTGACGCCAAAGCGACGCTTGACGGCCGATTCAAACAGATCGCCGAGTTGAGATACCACTGACAGGAGCGCCGCAACGGCAACCAGCGGTCCAAGTCTGCCGGCACCGGTTGCGGCAAAGCCTGCCGCCACGGCAAGACTTCCGGCAAAGCCGCCGATCGCGCCGGCCCAGGTCTTCTTCGGGCTGACGCGGACCCACAGCTTCGGTCCACCGATGCCGCGGCCGGCGAAGTAGCCGCCGATATCGGTCACCCAAACCACCAGCAGGACGAACACCAATGCAAGAAACCCGACGTGGGGATCGGCACGCACGAGGATCGACGCGATCAACGCTGCAGCCGCGTACAGCAGCCCCAGCGCCGCCCAGCCCCGATTGACATGCGCGCGCAGCACAAGGCCAACCAGCCCCGCAATAACGATCAGAACCGCGGGACCGATCAGTCCGGCCATCAACATGATTCCGGTCATCGCAAGGATCACGACGCCAGCGGCCACGGAGCGCCGCCGATAAGCCCTGACCACCACGAGCCATTCTGCAAACATGCCGATAGTCGCGACGGTTGCCAGCAAATCCCATAGCCAGCCGCCGACATAGGCAGCCACGAGGGTCAGCGGCGCCAATACGGCGCCTGCCACTATGCGCATCAGCAAGTTGCGGGACTCGCGCCCGGTTTCAGTCGCCGGCGGCGACGGCTCCAGTGTCACGCGCGACCCGATCCGGCTTTGGCGGCGAGGCCACCAAACCGACGTTCGCGCTTGGCATATTCGGCAATCGCCTCTTCCAGCGCGGCCTTGTCGAAATCGGGCCAGTGTGTCGGGACGAAAACGAGTTCGCTATACGCGGCCTGCCACATCAGAAAGTTCGACAGCCGCTGCTCGCCTGAGGTGCGGATGATCAGGTCCGGATCAGGAATATGCGCCGTGTTGAGATACTGTCCGATGGTGGCAACATCGATGCTGGACGGATCGCGTTTGCCCTCGGCCACCTCGCGCGCCAGTCGCTGCGCGGCATTGGCGATCTCCTGGCGCGAGCCGTAGTTAAAGGCAACCGTGAGATCGAGCCGAACGTTGCCCCGGGTCAACTCTTCCGCCTCGTCAAGTAAGGCGACGATATCCGGCTCCAGCCCCTCGCGCTCGCCAATCACGCGAACGCGCACGCCATCGCGGTGTAGCGTCGCGAGATCGTTGCGGATAAAGCGGCGCAGCAGACCGAACAGATCACCGATTTCACTTGCCGGCCGTGACCAGTTTTCCGAGCTGAACGAAAAGATCGTCAGATAGCGGATTCCGAGTTCGCTGGCGGCACGAACCACGCGGCGCAGAGCTTCCACGCCGCGACGATGTCCCTCGGCGCGCGGCAACCCGCGCCCCGCCGCCCAGCGTCCATTGCCGTCCATAATGATCGCAACATGCACCGGCGTCCCGGCGCGATCCGGGCCATCGGTCAGAGGCAGTGCGACATTCGACATCGGCTGGATTCCTGGAAGCAGCGATCGCGATCACGCCTCAAAGTTAGACGGTGAGGATTTCCTTTTCCTTGACGGCGAGCATCTGATCGATTTCGGCGATAATGCTGTCGGTGGCCTTCTGCACGTCGGCCGCGAGGCGCTTCTCATCGTCTTCCGAGATTTCGCTGCTCTTTTCGAGCTTCTTGAGGATGTCGAGCCCGTCGCGCCGCACATGACGCACGGCGACCTTCGCGGCCTCCGCGTATTTGTGCGCGACCTTCACCAGTTCCTTACGCCGCTCCTCGTTGAGCTCGGGAATGCGCAGTCGCAACACCTGCCCTTCCGTCGCGGGGGTCAGGCCGAGATTGGAGTCGACGATCGCTTTCTCGACCGCCTTCACCATCGATTTGTCCCAGACCTGCACCGAGAGCAGGCGGGGCTCCGGCACGCTCACGGTGGCGAGCTGGTTCAGCGGCATATGGCTGCCGTATGCCTCGACCTGAACCGGCTCGAGCATCGAGGCCGCCGCACGGCCGGTACGCAGGCCGCCGAGTTCGTGCTTCAGCGACTGCGTCGCACCCTGCATCCGGCGCTTCAGTTCGTTGATGTCGAAGTTAGCCGACGCCATACCGTTCTCCTTATCGTATTCGTTCTGGTATCCGCCGAGCCAATTGTCGGCCGGTTCCGCTCAACCCGCAACAATGGTGCCGTAACCCGTCCCGCCCAGAATCGCCCCGATGGATCCCGCCTCCACGATCGAAAACACGATGATAGGCAGCGAGGTCTCGCGGGCAAGGGCGAACGCCGTGGCGTCCATCACCTTATAGCCACCTTCGAGCGCCTGCGAATGGGTCAGCCGCTCGAAACGGCGGGCCGACGGGTCGCGTTTAGGATCGGCGGTATAGACGCCATCCACGTTGGTGGCCTTGAGGACCGCTTCGGCACCGATCTCACCGGCGCGCAGCACGGCGGTGGTGTCGGTGGTAAAGAACGGATTGCCGGTTCCGCCTGCCAGCAGCACGATCTTGCCATCGGCGAGATAGCGATGCGCCGCGCTGCGGGTGAACAGTTCGCAAACCTGCGGCATCACCAGTGCCGACAGCGTCCGCGCCGCCTGCCCGCGCCGTTCAAGCGCAGCTTCCAGCGCGAGGCAGTTCATGACCGTGGCGAGCATGCCCATGGTGTCGCCGGTCGGGCGCGACACGCCGCGGGAAGACACCTCAACGCCGCGAAAGATATTGCCGCCACCGACGACCACGGCGATCTCGACGCCCATCTCCCGCGCGGCGACGAGATCGCCCGCGATCCGATCGATCGTGTCCTGATCGATGCCGAAGGGTTTGCCGCCTGCGAAGTATTCGCCCGACAGCTTGACGACGACCCGACGATAGACTGGCTCACCCATGATGCGATCGATCCTCCGATGAGCCTCTGGTCTACACCTCCCGATGCCGTCGTCCAGGCATCAGGCCTTGGCCTGCCCGGTCACCGCAGCGACTTCGGCGGCGAAATCCGATTCGGCCTTCTCGATTCCCTCGCCGAGAGCATAGCGCACAAACCCGGCAATCTTCACCGGCGAACCGACCTTGCCTTCGGCTTCCTTCACCGCCTGGCCGACCGACTTGCCGGTGTCATGGATGAAGGCCTGCTCCAACAGGCAGACTTCCTTGTAGTAGGTCTTGAGACCGGACTCGACGATCTTCTCGATCACATTCTCCGGTTTGCCCTGCTGGCGGTACTTGTCGGCCAGCACGTCCTTCTCGCGCTTCACCACTTCGGGATCGAGCCCCGAGGCATCGAGCGCCAGCGGGTTGGCCGCCGCAACATGCATCGCGATCTGACGGCCGAGCGCCGCCAGTTCGTCCGCCTTGCCGGCCGACTCGAGAGCGACAATGACGCCCATCTTGCCCGCGCCGTCGATCACGGCACCGTGGACATAGCTTGCGACGACGCCCTTGCTGACTTCCAGCATCGCAGCGCGGCGCAGCGTCATGTTCTCGCCGATGGTGGCGATGGCATCGGAGATCGCCGTCTCGACCGTTGCTGACCCGACCTTGGTGGCCTTTATCTTCTCGACGTCGGCGCCGGCGTGCAGCGCGACCTGCGCGATCATCTTGACGAGGCCCTGGAACTGATCGTTGCGGGCAACGAAGTCGGTTTCGGAGTTGACCTCAACCAGCACGCCCTTGGTGCCCGACGTCATGGCGCCGATCAGGCCCTCGGCGGCAACGCGCCCGGCCTTCTTCGCAGCCTTCGACAGACCCTTCTTGCGCAACCAGTCGATCGACGCCTGCATGTCGCCGTTGTTCTCGGCCAGCGCCGCCTTGCAATCCATCATGCCGGCGCCGGTGGCGTCGCGAAGCTCCTTGACCATTGCTGCGCTGATCGTTGCCATGTCCGTTTTCCTTTTGCCTGTTGCCGCGAATATGGCGGGGCATCAGCCGCCATACGGTTCGCTGTCAGGATTCTGCTGTCAATTGAAAGCCAAACGCGCGGCCGGAGTTTCCCGGCCGCAGCGTGAAGGTTTACTCCGCCTCGGCGGTCAGTGCCTTGGCCTGAGCGACCCAGGCATCGGCGCGGCTCGGCAGGCCGACCTGCTCGCCGATGTGATGGGCTGCGTCGTGATCCAGTTCGGCCAGCTGCCAGTAGTGGAACACGCCCAGATCGTTGAGCTTCTTTTCGATCGCGCCGGATACGCCCGGCAGCTTCTTGAGATCATCGGCGACGCCGCGCGGTCCCGACAGGCCCTGGAAGCCGGATGCGGCCGTCTCCGGCAATTCTTCGGCCGCCGGAGTCACCGAGGCGCCGATGTCGATGCCCGCTTCGCCCTGGGCGCGCGAGATGCCGTCGATCGCGGCGCGCGCGATCAGATCGCAATACAGGCTGATGGCGCGGCCGGCGTCATCGTTGCCGGGCACCAGATAGGTAATGCCCTTCGGATCGCAGTTGGTGTCGACGATGGCCGCCACCGGAATGTTGAGCCGCTGGGCCTCCTGAATCGCGATGTCTTCCTTGTTGGTGTCGATCACGAAGATCAAGTCCGGCAGGCCGCCCATATCCTTGATGCCGCCGAGCGAACGGTCCAGCTTGTCGCGCTCGCGCTGCAGGGTCAGACGCTCTTTCTTGGTATAGGCGTTGGCGTCGCCCGACGAGAGCACCTCGTCGAGGTGACGCAGCCGCTTGATCGAGCCGGAAATGGTCTTCCAGTTGGTCAGCGTGCCGCCGAGCCAGCGCGAGTTGACGAAGTATTGCGCCGAGCGCTTCGCAGCGTCCGCCACGCCCTCCTGGGCCTGCCGCTTGGTGCCGACGAACAGGATGCGACCGCCCTTGGCGACGGTGTCGCTGACCGCCTGCAACGCCCGATGCAGCATCGGGACGGTCTGCGCGAGGTCGATGATATGGATGTTGTTGCGCGTACCGAAAATGTAGTCCGCCATCTTCGGATTCCAGCGGTGCGCCTGGTGGCCGAAGTGAACGCCAGCTTCAAGCAACTGACGCATGGTGAAATCAGGAAGTGCCATGTCGTTATTCTCCGGTTGGTTCCTCCGGAAACGTGTGAGCGCCCAGACCTCAAAGCGAACGCTTTGCGGTCCGGGCGCCACCGGACGGCCGATACAGCCATGTTTCCGTGTGAGATGCGGCGGCTTATAGCTGCCGCGCTTGGTCGGCGCAAGGATTTCCGGCCACTATCTCATCGCCAACGCTACGGCATAACGCCGGTCGAACCTTGAGGGCCGGCCGGCGTTTTATCAGCATTTCTGGGCATTTGGTGGACACTTCCTGGCCGCGGGCGCGGCGGGCCGCGGCGGCGCCGGACGGGCGGCCGGTGCCGGCCGTGGCGGCGGAGCGGCCCGGGGTGGTGCAACCGGCCGTGGTGGAGGCACCGCGCGCGGTGACGGCGGAGCCATTCGTGGCGGGGGTGCGGGCCTCGGAGGCTGAGCAATCCGCGATGGCGGGGCCGCCGCGCGCGGCGGCGCCATGCGCGGGGCGGCATGACGTGGCGACGGCGCGATTCGCGCAAGAGCGTGCACAGCCGGCTGCGGTGGGCGGGTCACATGCGGTGGCGCGGACCGCCGTCCTTCGACGCCGTGCGGCGGCGAACGTCGCGGGGCCGCCGCCGATGCAGCCGGCGGACGCGGCGGCCTGGCGGCCGGAGTCGTCGGAGCCGTCACATGAGGGGGCATCGCATGCGTTCCGACAGCACCGGATGCCGGCGCCCCGCGCTCGGGCGCTTGCGGCCTGGCTGCGTTCGGAGCCAGTTGCGGCCCCTGCTTCGTGCCCGCGGTCCCGCCCTGCATGGGCGGCACACCCTTGGTCCCAGGTACAGGAAGCGCATGCGGCGCGGGAGCCCCACCTGCCGGCGGCCGGTCCGGGCGGCCCGGCGCGCCGGGAGGTGCCGGCGGTATCGGGGGCGCTGCGCTACCCGGCGGCGGCTGCGTCGCGCCGGGCTGCTGGACCAGACGCGGCCCGCGCTGCTGGACGGCGGGCCGCCGCGCGAATCCGCCCTGCGGCATGGTGTTGACGGTGGCGCTGGACGGCACGGAGGCTTTGCCCTGCTCGATCAGCGAGGCGCGATGGGCGGCGGCCGCCGGCAGCACCGGGCCGATCGGGCGGAAACCGCCGCCTTGCCCGTCGGCGGGACCGGCTTTCTGTGCCGTATTGGGCGGTGGACTGACAAACGGCCGCGCCGGATTGAACGCGCCCGGCGCGGGCCGGCGGTTGATCACGTTATTGATCACCGTGGTGTTGTGGATGTTGGCGAAGATGATGTTGTTCACCGGCGGCCGCACGTAAACCGGCGGCCGCACATAGGCCGGGATCGGCACGAACAGCGGCTGCGGCAGATAGAATAGTCCGATCGGCGGCAGCGGCGGTTCGAGCACCACGAAATCGTCCGGCGGCGGCGGCAGATAGAAAATCGGCGGTGGCGGCGGCGGCGCGAAGTCGAATTCCGGATCACTGAACATCAGGACCGGACGATCGACATAGACGATCTCGTCCGGTGGCGGCGGCGGCACATCGTAGTCGATCATCGCGAAGGTCGGCGGCGGTTCAGGCGCGGCGGTCAGTATCGCCAGCCGGCGGCGTGCATCGGCGGCGTGCGGTCCACGCGGATAGCGTCGCAGATAAGACCAGTAGGCATCCGGCGTGTTGACACGATAGGTGCGACGCCAGGTGATCGCCTCGCGGCGCGCGGCGACGATTGCCCTGACCCGCTTCGCCATCGGATCGCTCGGATAGGCGGCGAGAAAATCCTCATAGCCTTGCAAGGTGTCGCGATCGAGCGCAGCGGCATAGGCTTCGGACGCACCGAGATCGCGGATCGGCTTATCGCGCATGGCCTGATCCTGCGCGCCGAGCGGCGGCGCATCGGGGGCGCGATCGAAGAACATGAATTGCGCGTCGATCCTTTGCGTGTCCCACGGCACCTGTGCGCCCTTGGTGTTCTCGTTGACGCGCAGCCGCACCCGATTGAACAGGTCCGGCAGCAACAGACCGCCGGTGCGGATCATCTCGGCCAGCGCCTGCGCATAGACCCCATAGGCGCCCTGCTCTTCCGGCGCGACCGTGCCCGGCGCGGCGTTGAACGCAACCAGCATGCGCGGACTGGGCTCCACCATGGCGAGGCCGGAGGCGATCGATCCGCCGGCGACGAAAGGTTGCTCGCGTGCTATATCCAGCACCACAACGCTGACCTTCAGCGGCAACGCCGCAAGCTGGCGCATGTAGTCGCCAACCCGCAGACCTTCGGTCGGAATGTCAGTGTCGCGTTCAATCCTGGAATCGACCGGAATGAAATAATTTTCGCCGGCGTACTGAATGCCATAGCCAGCGAGATACATCACCGCGACCGTATCCGGCCCCGACTCCTCGGCCTTCTTCATAAAATCGCGGAATGTGCCGCGCAGCGTATCGCCGTCAAGATCGCGCGCGCCGGTGACATCGAAACCGGCGGCTTCCAATGTCTGCGCGATCAAGCCGCCGTCGTTGGCGGCGGTCGAAAGCGGCGCCTTGGCATAAGCGCCATTTCCGATCACCAGCGCGATACGCTTCTCCTGCTGCTGGGCGGACGCGGCGTTAGGGAAAGCGAATGCGCCGATCAAAGCGACGCACATCAAAAGGATCCGCAAAGCTCGGTTCAGGCGCATGGTCGTTCGCCTTCTGCAAAATCGCGATTCGCGTACCCGGATCGGCACGCGCGGATTCAGCGCCGCGATGTCTGAACAGTGGTTGAATGAAACGTTTCGAATAAGGCAAACAAGGCGCAGTTGCGGCGACCGATCCCTCACAGGACCTGAACGTCGACCACTCCGGACACCGCCTTGATGGCGCCCGCAATCTGCGGCGACACCGGAAAACGGCCGGAGAGTTCGAACTCCACTTCAGTTTGCGCATCGAGCTGCAATACAAGGGAAATATTTCCATTTGCCGTGCCGCCACCAGGGGGCGGTAACCGTTTCGAGATCGAATCGAGCGGCTTGGTGTCGCGCAAGAAGATGCGCAGGCCCTTCTGGGTTTTTGCCGCGGCATCGTCCAGCGCCTCGGCGTGCAGTACGCGCGCCCGCACATCCTCGCCCTGAAGTTCAGCGCCGAGTTTGAGCAGGACCGCAGCGCCGGGCTCCAGCACGTCTCGGAACTGGGCAAGTCCCTCCGAGAACAGCACGGCCTCAAAATGGCCGGTCGGGTCCGACAAACCGATGATGCCCATCTTGTTGCCGGTCTTGGTCCGGCGCTCCATACGCGACACCACGGTCGCCGCAACTTTGCCTGCGGTCGCCCCGCTCTTCACGGCGCGCGAGAATTCGGCCCATGACTGCACCCGCAGCCGCTTGAGAATGGTCGCGTAGTCATCCAGCGGGTGACCGGACAGGAAGAAGCCGATGGCATCGTATTCACGGCGCAATTTCTCCGCTGGGAGCCAGTTGTCGATCGCCGGCAGCATCACGCTTGGCACGTCCGCCATGCCCCCGAACATATCGTTTTGCCCCGACGCCGCGGCTTCGAAACTGCGCTGGCTTGCGGCGAGGATGGCGTCCGCTCCGGCGAAAGTGCGGGCACGGCTGCTTTCGAGACTATCGAACGCGCCAGCCGCCGCGAGACTTTCGATCACGCGCTTGTTGATCGCACGCGGACTGACGCGCGTGGCGAAATCCGCCAGCGACGTGAACAATCCCTTCTGCCGCGCTTCGACGATCTGTTCGATCGCATGCGCACCGACGCCCTTCAACGCGGCCAGCGCGTAATAGATCGTGTTCTCGCTGACCTCGAACGTTGCGCCCGAGCGGTTGATCGATGGCGGCTCAACCTTGATTCCAAGCCGCTGCGCCTCGGAGCGGAATTCCGACAGCTTGTCGGTGTTGCTCATGTCCAGCGTCATCGAGGCCGCGATGAACTCCACCGGATAATGCGCCTTCATATAGGCAGTCTGGTACGACACCAGCGCGTAAGCGGCGGCATGGCTCTTGTTGAAACCGTAGTCGGCGAACTTCGCCAGCAACTCGAAGATGGTTTCCGCCTGCCCCTTGGGGACGTTGTTCTTCATCGCACCGGTGACGAAAATCTCGCGCTGCTTGTCCATCTCGGCGCGGATCTTCTTGCCCATCGCGCGGCGCAGCAGGTCGGCATCGCCGAGCGAGTAGCCCGCCATCACCTGCGCGATCTGCATCACCTGTTCCTGATAGATGATGACGCCGAAGGTCTCCTTCAGGATCGGCTCGAGCATCGGATGCATGTATTCCGGCTCTTCGTCGCCATGCTTGCGCGCGCAATAGGTCGGAATATTCGCCATGGGTCCCGGACGATACAGCGCGACCAGCGCGATCAGGTCTTCCAGACGGTCCGGCCGCATATCGACCAGCGCGCGCCGCATGCCCTGACTTTCAACCTGGAACACGCCGACCACATCGCCGCGTGCCAGCATCTCGTAAGTCGCTTTGTCGTCCAGCGGCAACGTGGATAGATCGAGATCGATGTTGCGCTGTTTAAGCAGTTGCACCGCGACGTTGAGCACCGTCAGTGTCTTGAGACCCAGAAAGTCGAACTTGACCAGTCCCGCCGGCTCGACCCATTTCATGTTGAACTGGGTCACCGGCATGTCGGACTTCGGATCGCGATAGAGCGGCACCAGCTCATGCAGCGGCCGATCGCCGATCACGATACCGGCGGCGTGGGTCGACGCGTGTCGATTGAGTCCTTCGAGCTTCTGCGCGATCGAAAACGCGCGCGCGATCACCGGATCCTCATCGCGAAATGCCTGCAGCTTCGGCTCGCTCTCGATGGCCTGTTTCAGCGAGACAGGTGCGGCCGGGTTCTGCGGCACCAGCTTGGTCAGCTTGTCGACCTGACCGTAAGGCATCTGGAGCACACGGCCGACGTCGCGCAACACGCCGCGGGCCTGCAAAGTTCCGAAGGTGATGATCTGCGCGACGTGATCGCGGCCATAGCGTTGCTGCACGTATTCGATGACTTCGCCGCGGCGATCTTGGCAGAAGTCGATATCGAAGTCCGGCATCGAGACGCGCTCGGGATTGAGGAAGCGCTCGAACAGCAGGCCGAAGCGGATCGGGTCGAGGTCGGTGATCGTCAGCGCATAGGCCACGAGCGAACCTGCGCCAGAACCACGTCCCGGTCCCACCGGGATGTCATGCGCCTTGGCCCACTTGATGAAGTCCGACACGATGAGGAAGTAGCCGGAATATTTCATCCGGGTGATGACATCGAGCTCGAAGTTCAAGCGCGTCTGGTAGTCTTCCTCGGTTGCGCCCTGCGCGAGACCATGCAGCTTAAGCCGCCTTGCAAGCCCCTCCTCGGCCTGCTTGCGCAATTCCGCAGCTTCTTCGCGTTCGGCTTCCTCGCCGCTGGTATTGGGATCGACCGTAAAATGGGGCAACAGCGGCTTTCGCGTGCGCGGACGATACGCGCAGCGTTCAGCGATTTCGACCGTCGATGCCAAGGCTTCCGGCAGATCGGCGAACAGCACCGCCATTTCCGCGCGGGTCTTGAAGCGATGATCCGGCGTCAGTTGATCGCGATCGGTTTCCGCAACCAATTTTCCGGCGGCGATGCAGAGCAAAGCATCATGGGCTTCGTAATCGTCGGCAGATGCGAAGTACGGCTCGTTGGTGGCAACCAGCGGCAGACCTTTTGCGTAGGCGAGATC
>Ga0182738_1005840_pt1 | contig 12977 bp, 8 predicted proteins | sample eDN5th30CBELigMG_FD_128876 | JGI IMG/M metagenome (GOLD analysis project Ga0182738, IMG submission 128876) | Enriched Miracle-Growth compost microbial communities from Emeryville, California, USA - eDNA 5th pass 30_C BE-Lig MG (version 2)... ...
AGTGCGCCAGGCCGGCAAGCCGGTCTACCGCGCCCAATTCCTTAAGCGCGAAGGATAGAACACGCCGCGTCCAGAACGTACAACAGCAAGAGCTTAGGGCAAGCTCACACCACAGCGCGGCACAATGGGCAGAATGATTCGCGGCGGAACGCCGCTAGGACTGCTGGCTTAATCACTGCTTGCCCCCCTGCCCTGTTGGGCGGTTGGTGGCTCGCCGACGATGGCATGCCCGGACGGAGACTTTTCAAGCATGACCAACCAGCGGGCCGCCGAGCCAATCAACGTGGATGCCGAAGCGGCGTTACAACGCCACTTTGGCTTCAGCATGTTCAAGTCGGGCCAGCGGCAGGTGATCGAGCATTTGCTGGCTGGCCGCAGTGCCGCGGCCGTGTTCCCCACCGGGGCCGGCAAATCGCTGTGCTACCAGTTGCCGGCCTTGCTACTGCCGGGCCTCACGCTGGTCGTTTCGCCGCTGATCGCGCTGATGAAGGACCAGATCGACGCGCTCACGGCCCGCAATATTCCGGCCGCGCGGATGGACTCAAGTCTCTCTGCCGATGAATACCGCCAGGTGATGGACCGCATTCGCTCCGGCGATCTGCGGCTGTTGTACGTCGCCCCGGAACGTTTCAACAACGAGCGGTTTCGTGAGCGGTTGGCCTCGCTGCGGGTGAGCCTGTTCGCGGTCGACGAGGCCCACTGCATCTCGGAGTGGGGCCACAACTTTCGGCCCGATTACCTGAAGCTGTCGCAGTTTGCCCGGCAGTACGGGGCCGAACGCATCCTGGCGCTCACCGCCACGGCCACCCAGGCGGTGCTGGACGATATTTGCCGCGGCTTTGACATCGACCGGCAGTGCGCGGTCCGCACCGGCTTCTACCGCCCCAACCTTACGCTGCTGACCACGGCCCTTCCCACCAGCGAACGCGATACGGCCCTGATCGCGCACCTGCGGCAGCGGCCAACCGGCTCAACGATCATCTATGTCACGCTCCAGCGTACGGCTGAAGACTTGGCCATGCGGCTCCAGCGGCATGGCTTCCCCGCCAAGGCGTATCACGCCGGCATGGATGACGCCGACCGGACCTCCGTGCAGGACTGGTTCATCCAGTCCGACGAGAATATCGTCGTGGCGACCATCGCCTTCGGCATGGGCATCGACAAGGCCAACATCCGCTACGTCTACCATTACAACCTGCCCAAGAGCCTGGAGAATTACTCGCAGGAGATCGGGCGTGCTGGCCGCGACGGGCAACAGTCCATCTGTCAGATGTACTACTGCCCAGACGATCTCGATGTGCTGGAAAACTTCGTCTACGGCGACACGCCCACCTCGACGGCCGTCCACAGTTTTGTGGGCGATATCTTCGCGCAGCCGCAGGTGTTCGACATCAGCGTGGAAGAACTGGCACGCGAGCACGACGTGCGGCCGCTGGTGGTGCGGACCCTGCTGACTTATCTCGAACTGGACGGATACCTGAGCGAGGGAACGCCCATGTATTCGATCTTTCAGTTCAAGCCGCTGGCCTCGTCGGCGGAGATTCTGAATCGCTTCGATGCCAAGCGGCGTCAGTTTTTGGAAGGCATCTTCCGGCGCGTCCGCAAGGCCAAGACCTGGTTCCATGTGGACGCCTTTGCCATCGCCAGCGCGCTGCGGTGCGACCGGCAGCGCGTGATTCGGGCGCTCGACTACCTGGCCGAGCTGAAGCTGATCGAGCTGAAAGCGGCCGGCGTGCGATTGCGCTACCGCCGATTGAAGTCGCCCGAGGCCGTGCATCCGCTGGCCGAATCGCTCTATCAGCGGATGGCTCAGCGCGAGCAGCGCGAACTGGAACGGCTGCAACAAGTGGTTGAACTGGTTTCGCACAATGGCTGCCAATCATCGGCCCTGGGCCAACATTTTGGCCAGCCGCTGGATGAACCGTGCGGCCATTGCACGTGGTGCCTGGAACGGCGGCCTGAGGTGCTCCCACCGCGCGAGCATGGCGGGATCCCCGAGGATGTTTGGGAAGAAGCCATGGAACTGCGACGGGCTCATCCCAAGGTGTTGCGCGACGCCCGGGTAATGGCTCGCTTTCTCTGCGGCGTGCCCAGCCCTCAATTGACCAAGGCCAAGCTGAACCGCAATCCGCTCTACGGCGCGCTGGCCAACGTGCCGTTTCAAACAGTGGTTCAAAAGGCATCGCAGTAGCCGGTTTTCTGGCATTTCACGTTTTGCCACGCGCCGAGCTTCGGCGGTATCATGCCACCATGCGCGCCGCGGCGGCCGCCTTGCCGTAACGTGCGGCCGTCTTGGATCAAGTAGCAGAGCCATGCCGGCGCAGCGGCTTCTTTGCTGCGCCGCCATTGCCTACCTGCGGTACGTGGAGCCGATTCGATGCGGAAGTTGCTGCGTGCGGTCTTGCCCTTGGCAGTTGTTGGCCTGGTGGTCTCGCTCACTGGCCAAGTAGCCAAAGCGCAAACGCAAAGCAGCACCGACGAGGATCGGCCGGTTCCAGCGCCACCAGCCCGCGTTCCCTGGACTGCGTCGCGCGTGATCGGCACGCCCGAGCCACCGCCGCCGCTGCGTGGCCGACCAGTGTTCGAACAGCTCAAGTTCAAGCGCCCGCTGTATATGACCATGGAACCGGGCGAAGACGGCCGGGCTCTTGTGGTCGAACAGGGCGGCAAGGTCTGGGCGTTTGAGCACGATGAGCAGGTGCAGACCAAAGACCTGTTCTGTCAGATCGACGACCACGACACGTACAGCGTTTGCTTCCATCCCCGCTTTGAGCAGAACCGGTATGTGTATGTGTTTGCCAATGGGCCGCAGTCGGATCGAGAGAAACGGTTCAACCGCATCGTGCGTTACACCGTCACGCAAGATGAGCCGGCCTGCTGCGACCTGGATAGCCGGATGACGATCATCGAGTGGCGTTCCAACGGCCACAACGGCGGTGAGATGGCCTTTGGCCCCGACGGCTGCCTGTACATCTCCGCAGGCGATGGCACCAGCGATTCCGACGGCGACCTGGCAGGCCAGGATCTCACCACACTCACGGCGAGCATCATTCGGATCGATGCCGACGGCGCACCGCCGGGCAACACCTATCGCGTGCCGGAAGATAACCCCTTCCTCAACATTCCCGATGCCCGGCCGGAAATCTGGGCGTACGGCTTTCGCAATCCTTGGCGGTTGTGTTTCGATCCGGCGACGGGCGATTTGTGGGTGGGCGATATTGGCCAGGACCTGTGGGAACTGATTCACGTGGTGCAGCGCGGCGCCAACTACGGCTGGAGCGTGATGGAAGGCAGCCGACCTTTCTACCCTCTGCGCAAACGCGGGCCGACGCCCATCTCGCCACCCACCATCGAGCACCCGCACTCCGAAGCCCGGTCGATTACCGGCGGCATTGTTTATACCGGCTCGCGGTTTGCCAACTTGAAGGGCGTTTACCTCTACGGCGATTACGCCACCGGCAAGGTTTGGGGCGCGCGGTACCGCGACGGCAAGGTTACCTGGAACCAGGAATTGGCCGATACGGCCTATCAAATTCTGGGCTTCTGCCAGGGGCCCGGCGGCGAGATCTACCTGGTGGATTACGCGGGTGGGCTGTACGCGCTGGAACCGCGCCCAGAAGAAAAACCACCGCATCCCTTCCCGCGCAAGCTGAGCGAAACTGGGCTGTTCACTGATACCAAGACGCACCAGGTTCACCCGGCCCTCATCCCTTACGATGTGGTCGCCCCGCTATGGAGCGACGGCGCCGCCAAACAACGGTTTATCGCCCTGCCGGGCGAGGGAACCATCACCTTTCAACCGGCCGCCGCGTGGAAGTTCCCCGAGCATACGGTGCTGGTAAAGTCGTTTAGCCTGCCGACGGTTGATCCGACGACCGGTCAAGAACGCCAGCGACGGATCGAAACGCGTCTGCTGACGCTCCAGCAGGGCGAGTGGCAAGGTTTCACCTATCGCTGGAACGACCAACAGACCGATGCCGAACTGGTGCCGGCCGCTGGTGCTGACCAGTCGTTTGTGGTGGCCGATCCCAGCGAGCCGACCGGCCAGCGGACGCAAACCTGGCATTTCCCTAGCCGCACCGAATGCATGGTATGCCATTCGCGGGCGGCCGGTTTCGTGCTGGGACCGCATACCAACCAGATGGACCGCCCTATCAATTACCACGGCGAAACCGTGAACCAGCTTGAACACCTGGCATCCTGGGGCGTGCTGACCGGCTTTAAGCGACAGGTCGTACCGGCAGCGCGGCGATTAGTCGATCCGGCCGACGCAACGGCCCCGCTGGAGGCTCGCGCCCGCAGTTACCTCCACGCCAATTGTGCCCAGTGCCACGTGGCGGCAGGCGGCGGCAACTCGGCCTTTGCCATCCATATCACCACGCCGCCGCATCGACTGGGGCTGATCGAAGAGGCCCCCCGGCACGACCGCTTTGGGATTGAAAACGCCCGGCTGATCGCGCCGGGCGAGCCGACCACTTCCATCCTTTATCACCGGCTGACGACGCTCGGCCGCGGGCGCATGCCGCCCCTAGGTTCGTCGGTCATCGATCGCGACGCTGTCGATCTGATCGCGCGTTGGATACGCGATCTGGCTCCGGTGGTCGCCCCGCCAGCCGACGAGTAAGACGCTGCCCGTTCCGTCCACAGACTGTCCCGTTCCCGGGGGAGCTCAAGCCACGTTGCGCACGGGGAACCGCTAGCGCTACGCTTGTCAGGCGGTCTGGGCGTGTTAGAATGCAATCAAACAGACGATTGATACGCGCGTTTGACTCGTAGGGGCGCGATCAATCGCACTTAGCCTTGGCATCCGTGAACCGGGTGCAAAGGCAGATCTCTTCCATCTTACGCTCGGCGGCCGCTGCGGCCCGCTCGCATTCTGCCTTGTTCTGGTTGCTGTGTCTGCTGGCCGCTGCCGGCCTCGCCCCACCACGATCTCGCGGCACGTAAGGAACGTCTCTATGGAGAATCTGCACGACGAACCCACCAAACGCCGGTTGTTAGAGGTCGCCGGGCGCGTGTTTGCCGAAAAGGGCTTTCGGGCCGCCACGGTGCGTGAGATCTGCCTGGCCGCCGAAGCTAACGTGGCCGCCGTCAACTATCACTTTGGCGACAAACGGCAATTGTACCTGGAAGCCGTCAAGCATGCGCACCGCCAGCGGGTGGAGCAGTTTCCGCTGCCTGAGTGGCCCGAAGATACCCCAGCGGCGATCCGCCTGCGCGACTTTGTGCGGACGTTTCTCGCCCGGGTGATGCACGGCGAAGGCCGCGGCTGGGAAGTGCAGTTGATGCTGCGCGAGGTGCTCAACCCGACCGAGGCCACGGCCATGTTCGTACAGGAATACGTGCGGCCACACTTTGAACTGTTGAACCGTATCCTGGCCGACCTGGTTCCGGAGTCGTTTCCGCTGGAGCGGCGGCGGCTATTGGCGTTCAGCGTGATTGGTCAATGCCTGCACTACCGCGTGGGCCGGCCGATCATGCAGTTGCTGCTATCTGAAGAGGACTTCCGCCGTCTGCAACCGGACCTGCTGGCCGACCATATTTCCAGTGTGATACTCGCCGCCTTGGGCGCGGCACCGCCACTGGCAGCCGAAGGCGGGAAGCCATGAACTGGATCGCCCTGCGCATGCTGACCGGCAACCTGGGTAAGTACCTGGGCATCATTGCCGGGGTCGCTTTCGCGGCCCTGCTGATTGCGCAGCAAAGTTCCATTTTCTGCGGCCTGATGCTGCTCACCAGCAATCAGATTGGCGACATCCAGGGTGCCGATATCTGGGTGATGGACCCCAACGTGCGGTTTGTCGACGACGTGAAACCGCTCTCCGACACGCAGCTTTACCGCGTCCGTGGCGTGGAAGGCGTGCAATGGGCCGTGCGGTTCTACAAGGGCCTCAGCCGCGCACGACTGACGGACGGCAATTTTCAGCAAGTCATCCTGCTGGGGCTCGATGACGCCACGCTGGTTGGAGCGCCGGCCACGATGGTCATGGGCGACGTGGCCTCGCTGCGGCAGCCTGATGCCGTGATTATTGACCAGGCCGGTTATGAACTGTTGTGGCCCGGCGAACCGCTGAGGCTGGGACGCATCCTGGAAATGAATGACCGGCGGGCCGTGATCGTCGGCATCTGCAAGGCGTCTAAAACCTTTCAAACATTTCCGATCATTTACACGCTTTACTCTCAGGCGATTGGATTTGCGCCACCGGAACGCAAGGTGTTGTCCTTTGTGTTGGCCCAGCCAGATGCAAACATCAGCGCCGAGGCGCTGTGCCAGCAGATCGAGCAGAAGACCGGTCTCAAGGCGCTCACCAATCAACAGTTCCGCTGGGCCACCATGTGGTACTACCTGGAAAACACCGGCATTCCGATCAATTTCGGCGTGACCGTGATCCTGGGATTTATCGTGGGCGCGGCCATTTCTGGCCAGACCTTCTACCTGTTCACGGTCGAGAACCTGGCCCAGTACGCCATGCTCAAAGCCATGGGCACCACCAACCTGCGCATGGTCGGCATGATCCTGCTGCAGGCGCTATTGGTTGGAGCCATCGGTTACGGCATCGGCATCGGCTTGGCTGCCACGTTTGGGGTGTATGCGCAGGGAAATACCAAACTGGCATTTTATATGCCTTGGCAGGTATTGGTTGGCACCGGCATCGCTGTGCTGTTGATGGTCGTGGGGGCCAGCCTGTTGAGTATCCGCAGGGTGCTGGTGCTGGAACCTGCCGTCGTGTTCCGCAGCGGCTGATTATCGCGATGGATATGAACTGCTTATTGATGTTTAGGCTTTATGATCCGCCGCGATAGCACCGTTGGTTAAGCCGTCGGGTTTTCAATCTACCTACTCACAAACATTGACCGTTGTACTTCAGGACCACCACGCTGTGACGCCAACCCGCAAGCCGCCGGCGATCCAATGCCGCGGACTCACCAAAGAGTTCGGCAGCGGTGCCGCGCGCGTGCGGGCGTTGCGCGGGGTCGACCTGGACGTAATGAGCGGCGAGTTGACGCTGCTGGTCGGTCCTAGCGGTTGCGGCAAAACCACGCTGCTATCGGTGATGGCCGGCATTCTGAACGCTACCGGCGGCACGTTGCACGTCTTTGGCGAAGATATGACAGCCATGTCCGACGCGGCCAAAGTTCGCTTTCGGGCTGATTACATCGGTTTCATCTTTCAGCAGTTCAACTTGTTGCCGACGCTGACGGCCGCCGAGAACGCCATGGTGCCGCTGCTGATTGCCGGCCAACCGCGCCGCGCGGCCATGGAGAAAGCCCGAGCCATGCTGGCCGCCGTTGGCCTGGGCGAACGGGCTGACGCCATGCCGTGGCAGCTTTCCGGCGGCCAGCAGCAGCGGGTGGCGATTGCCAGGGCGCTGGTCCACGAGCCTCGCCTGCTGGTGTGTGACGAGCCAACGTCGGCGCTGGATGCGACCACCGGCCACGCCGTGATGGAATTGCTGCGAAGCACAGCGTTGGAACGCGATCGCGTAGTACTGGTAGTCACGCACGACGCCCGGGTAATGGAGTTTGGCGACCGGATCGCACACATGGAGGACGGCCATATCACGAAGGTAGAAACGCGCGAGGGCGTGGAAGAACAAATCGAGAAGATGGACGGCGGCGCTGCCCTGCCGGCACCGCTGCAACCACCTGCCGGCAGCCTCGGACCGCAGCGTAAGTAAGGTGGCCAGGGCGCTGCCAGCCCGCCACACGGCTCGCGCAATCAGATCGAACACAACGGGTCCATTCAACTTGGAGCTACGGGGCCATGTTTGCCAAGGTAATCAAGTTCGTGCTGCCGCCGCTGGCGGCAATCATGGGTGTGTTTGCCATTGTGCATGTCGTGGCCAGCAACAAGCCGCCCCGCCAAGGCGTGCCGCCCATTGACCCGCCGCGTTCACCTTATACGCACACGGTCGCCGGGGCCGGCATCATCGAACCGCGCACCGAGAATATTGAGGTCGGCGCGCCGCTGCCCGGGGTTGTCGTCGAGGTATTCGTGCACGAAGGCGAAATGGTTCGGGAAGGCGAACCGCTGTTTCGGCTGGACGATCGCGAACTGCAGGCCCAACTGGTCGTCCGCCAAGCCGATCTGGCGGCGGCCCAGGCAGAGTTGGAGCGGTTACAACAGCAGCCGCGGCCCGAAGAAGTGCCCGTTCAAGAGGCTCTAGTAGCCGAGGCGGAAGCCCAGCTCGAAGAAGCCACCTCGCGCGAGCGACAAACGTCGATCAAGCTCGATGGCGTCCGCTCGCTGGCCGCCCGGGGGGCCGTGACGGAGATCGAACTGACTAACGCCATCGCCGACTTCAACATCGCCAAGTCGCAGCGGCTCCGCGCTCAGGCTGCCCAGGCGGCGGCGCAAGCACGACTCAAGCTGTTGAAAGATGGTGCCTGGGAGGCCGACATTGCCGTGGCACAGGCCGCCGTGGCACAGGCGCAGGCGCAGGTCGAAGCCGTCAGAACCAACCTCGATCGGCTGGTCGTTCGTTCCACGATCAACGGCCGCGTGCTCAACAGCGATGTTCACCCGGGCGAGTACGTGGGGGCGCCGCCGGGTGGCGTGTTGATGGTGGTGGGCGATGTCGATGTTCTTCACGTTCGCGTCGATATCGACGAACAAGATATTCCACGATTTGTCCCGGGTGCCCCGGCCCAGGCGGTGCTGCGTGGCCGCAATGACCTGACTTACCCGCTGGAGTTTGTCAGGGTGCAACCGTACGTCATTCCCAAGCAATCGCTGACGGGCGACAATCGCGAGCGGGTCGATACGCGCGTTTTGCAGGCCATTTACGCGCTGCGGCCGCCCGAAGGGGCCCCCATCTATGTGGGCCAGCAGGTCGACGTGTTTATCCAGGCCGATACGCCGGCGCTGGAAAACCGCCCCTCGGCTTTGTAGGCACGGCGGCTGCGTGCGGCGCCGGGCCTCCCTCCACTTGGGCGAATTGAGCGCGCCGGCGGCGCATGGTACAACAAGCCGCATTGGGATAGGCCGCTCCGCCCCCGGTTTACCGTTGGGCGGCGCGGCGCCCCAAATTGGCCCGCGGAATTGGCCATTGGGGACGAACCGACCTTGCAATGCCGCAGCGCAGAGGACATTCATGGCCCGACGGGAGAGTACGGTTGCCAAGGGGTGGTGGGATTACACCACGTTGGACGAGGAGCTGATGGCCGATGCCGCCAAGCTCACGCCCGAGCAGATGTTGCAGCTTTCGCGGCCCGGCTTTGAAGTGCGGTTCTACGACACGCTCCAAGAGTTCTACCTGGCCGAGGCCCTGGAATACATCGAAGCCTGGCGGCAATCGACCGACGATAACCCGGTCGGTATCTGCGGCCCCATCGGCCCCACGGAGCAGCTTCCGCTGGTGGCCCGGCTGGTGAACGAACTGGAACTCGACATTCGCAGCGCCCATTTCTGGGGCATGGACGAATGGTACGCCGACGGCAAAGAGGTGCCGCCCACGCACCCGCTGTCGTTCGAACGGGCCAACCGTGAGCTGTGCTTCGACCGGATCAACAAGAAGCTCATGATGCCGGACAGCCACATCCACTTCCCCAAGGCCGATGTGACGCCGTTTGTTAAGTCGTGGGATGGCGTGCGGTGCGCCGTGATGCAGGGCGGCCAGGGCGAAGTGAAGCACTGGGCGTTCAATGACCCGCCGAAGCGCGAAGGCCAATGGGTCGACACGCCGCCCCCGCCGGAAGAATACCGCAAGTTGGGCACCCGGCTGGTGGAATTGCACCCGATGACGCTGATCCAGAACGCCCGTACCAGCGGCGGCGGCTACGTGGCTGGCGTGCCGACGCAGGCGCTGACCATTGGGCCGGTGGAAACGTGGAAGGCGGAGCGGGTTTCGATCTGGCAGGCCGGCAACCACGATAACCCCTTCGGCATGCGGCTCACCACGCTGATGATCGCCAAGAAGATTGCCGATTCGTCGGTGCCGATGTCGCTGCTGGCCGATCATCCCAACGTGCGTTTCAGCTTCTACCGCCACGGAATTGGTAGCTGCGATACCGAGATGCACTAAGCCGCCGCCGATTTACAGCGACTCGGCTCACAAAGCCACGGCCGCTGGCTGACGTGATTACCTCGTTCAACTGATTCATCAAGCCGCAGGCGCAGCCCCCCAAGAAGGGTTGCGCTTGCGGCTTTTTTGTTGCCGGTCGTGTGGTCACAAACAGGGCCGTTTTATACAGTGATTTCTATTGGCGAGGTGCTTCTCGCACGTGCTCAAAGCGGCGGAGCAAAGCGTACAGGCAGCGACGCTGGCGGCCCTTCATTTCTGCGAATCGTTCGACCCTTGTGGCCTGGCACGTTTAGGCCGGTTATGCGGGCAAATCGCGGCGGCAGTCGCTGCCATTTTGTCCTATAGTTCTAAACATGCCGCATCGGCTCAACACGCGGCCATGGTCCGTTCTACTCAGCAAGGAACGCATCGCTCATGATTACTCAGCGAGTTCGCACGGCTAATCGGCGGCAACTCGCGGCCCGGCATCTGGTGGCCGCAAATCTGGTGGTAGCGGCGTGGGCCGTGGCGTTGTCGGGCTGCCATCAGCAGCCTGTGGCCGCGGTGGAAGAATCGCTGCCTACCGTAAAGGTGGCGAAGCCGGTCGAGAGACAAATCACCGAATACGCCTATTACACGGGCCGCCTTGATGCCGAGCAGGCCGTCAACGTGCAAGCCCGCGTGACCGGCTACTTGACGGAAATTGATTTCAAGCCGGGTGCCGAGGTGAAGGCGGGCGATCAGTTGTTCCTGATCGATCCGCGCCCGTACCAGGCCCAATTGGACGTCGCCAACAGTCAGATTGCCCTGGCGGAAGCCCAACTGGCATTGGCCAACGCCGATCTGGCCCGCGCCCGCGACGTGGCGAAAACGCCCGGCGCCATCAGTAAGCAGGAACTGGATCGTTACGCCGCCGCCCAGAGCGAAGCCGAGGCCCAGCTTGAAGCAGCCAAGGCCAACGCGGAGTCGGCCCGGCTTAATGTCGAGTTCACCAAGGTGCTGTCGCCCATCGATGGCCGCGTGAGCCGCAACCTGCTGACGATCGGCAACCTGGTGAAGCAAGACACCACGCTGTTGACCACGGTGGTCTCGCAAGACCCGATGTTCGCCTACTTCGATGTGGACGAACATACGGTGCTGAAGGTCAAACGCATGATCCAGGAGGGCAAGCTCCCGGCAGCCACCGACGATGACAGCTTTCCGGTCGAGATGGGACTAGCCGACGAAGCGAACACCTACCCGCACCGGGGCATGGTCACCTTCATCAACAACTCGTTCGATGCTTCGACCGGCACGTTGCAGTTGCGTGGCGAGTTTCCCAACCCCCAAGACGACCGCGGTATTCGGCTGCTCACGCCAGGCATGTTTGTGCGGATTCGGCTGCCGCTGAGCGAACCGTTCAAGGCGCTGGTGATTCCGCAGGCGGCGATTGGTACCGATCAGGGTTTGAAGTACGTGCTCACCGTCAACGACGAAGGCGTGGTGGAGTACCGACCCGTTGAGGCTGGCCCGGAGCAACCTGGCGGATGGCAGGCGGTATACCCCGTGCCGATGGTGCGCACGGAAAGCGGCCTGCGCCCGGTGGAAACCTCGGCCGATGGCACCAGTAATGTGCCCGAAGGCACGCAGACGGTGCCCAGCATCGATGCCAATAGCCGCATCGTGGTGTCCGGCGTGCAGCGTGCCAAGCCCGGCCGCAAGGTGCAGGCGACCGATGCGGACATGCGGCCACCTGCGGATACCGCCGGTTCTCCCGCTGCTAAGGTCAACACCACCAAAGAACAAGCTGAAAAGCCTGCCGGCGAAGCAAAGCCTGCGGAAGCCAATAGCGGCAATCAGGACAAAGCTGGTCGTTCTGCTGACAAGCCCTAGTTGCCTGCGCGCCCGGCGTTTTGACGATCTGCGCTCTAATAGCGGCCCCGTGGCAGTTCCGGTGATGCCTTGCTGGCGAAAGCCGCCTCGGCCGACTGCCGCCCGTCTGTTGATCGATTCCCCCCAGAGACAGCGAACCGATGCTTTCCCGCTTCTTCATCGAACGCCCGATCTTTGCTTGGGTGGTGTCTATCGTCATTGTGCTGATCGGGGGCGTGGCCGCCTTCATGCTGCCGGTGGCGCAGTACCCCGATATCACGCCGCCTACCGTGCAGGTGACGTGCATCTATCCGGGTGCCAACGCTCAAGTGGTGGCCGAAAGCGTGGCGGCGCCGATCGAGCAGCAGGTGAACGGCGTCGAAAACATGATGTACATGTCGTCGCAATGCACCAACGACGGCGCGTACAACCTGACCATCACCTTTGAACTGGGCACCGACCTGAACATGGCCCAGGTGCTGGTGCAAAACCGTGTCGCCTTGGCCATGCCGCAATTGCCACCGCAGGTACAGGTGCAGGGCGTATCGACCAAGAAGCGATCGCCCAGCATTCTGCTGGCGGTCAACCTGTACTCGCCCGACGGCCGGTACGACGACCTGTACCTCTCGAACTACGCCACGATTCAGATCAAGGACGAGTTGCTGCGGTTGGATGGCGTGGGCGACCTCACCTACCTGGGCCAGCGCGATTACAGCATGCGCGTGTGGCTCGATCCGCAGAAGATGGCGTCACGCAACCTGACCACCATGGACGTGATCTCGGCCGTACAAAACCAGAACGTGCAGGTGGCTGCCGGCACCATCGGCCGCGAACCGGTGCCGCAAGGGCAGCAGTTCCAGTACACCATGAGCACGTTGGGCCGCCTCGCTAAGCCGGAGCAGTTTGGCGACATCATCATCAAGACATCGCAAGGGAACGAACAGCAGGGCAACACTAGCAGCCAGGTGGTGCGTCTGCGCGACGTGGCCCGGATCGAACTAGGCGCCCAGAGCTACGACCAGATTTGCCGCGTGGACGGCTATCCTTCGGTGGGCCTGGCGGTGTGGCAATTGCCGGGTTCCAACGCCTTGCAGGTGGCCGAAGACGTTAAGGCCACTATGA
>Ga0182738_1005841_pt1 | contig 12976 bp, 13 predicted proteins | sample eDN5th30CBELigMG_FD_128876 | JGI IMG/M metagenome (GOLD analysis project Ga0182738, IMG submission 128876) | Enriched Miracle-Growth compost microbial communities from Emeryville, California, USA - eDNA 5th pass 30_C BE-Lig MG (version 2)... ...
AGGCCGAGGAGGAGGAACCCCCCCGCGACGAACGCATAGGCGAGGTGGAGGACGGCGAGGAGCGGCTCCGCCCCGGTCCGCCAGCCCCGCCAGCGCGCGAGCCGGGCGATCTGCGCCGCGCCCGCGATGACCGCCGTGACTGCGGTCAGCGGCGAGGCCGGCCGGACGATCCAGAGCATGAGCGCGACCCCCGCGAGGCCCAGCGCCGCGGCATCGATCCGGCCGAAGGCCGCCGGATGCGACGTCTCGCCCCGGCGGACGAGGGCGTCGTGGGTGAAGGCCGGGATCATGCGGCCGCCGATCACGATGATCATCGCGACGACGACGGCGACCGCCGCGCGCGCCGAAGCGCCGGGGCCGCCGTGGAGGATCCATTCGGCATGGAATCCGATATCGACCGCGGCGAACGCCGCAGCGAGCACCACGACCCTGGCGCTCCGTCCGCCAATGCCGCGCCGCACCTCGCGAAGGAGCACCGTCACCAGTGCCAGCAGGAAGAGGATGTCGACGGCCGCCGCGGTCGTCGCCCCCACCTGGGCCCGGGCAAGCATCGCCGCGCGGCCGGCGAGCCAGAGGATGAAGATGAGCGCAAGCGCCGCGCCGCCGACGGGCCGCCGGCCGACCCAGTTGGGGATCGCGGAGAGCAGGAAGCCGGCGATCACCGCTCCGGTCGCGCCGAAGATCAGCTCGTGCGCATGCCAGGCCGCGGCCGCGAACGGATCGACCCACGGGATCGCGCCGCTCGCCGCGCCGACGAAGATCGCAAGTGCCGCCGCGCACCATGTCGTGCCCGCGAGAAGGAGGATGTCGGCGGGACGCGGCCCCGGCGCGAAGAACGAGCGCCGCGGCAGCGGCGCCGGCAGCGGGGCGCGCAAAGCGGAAGGCCGCACTCTCGCCTGCATCCCGCCGTCCGACCTCCCGTGCACGCATGTCCCCGCGGCGTCACGGAGTGTGGCGTGCGGCGCGTCGGCGTCGTTGATCGGGGGCAAGGTTTGGCGGCGCGGCCGGCGTTCCGTGAGGGCGGAACGTCGGCCGTGGCGTCATGCGGGCAGGGATGAGCGCGCCCGCAGGGGGGGGGGCGCTCAGAGCGTCAGGACGTAGATGGTGCCGATGGCCAGCGAGCCGAAGGCGAGCACGACCGGGACGAGAAGGACCTGCACCAGGGCGGCCCGCCCGCTGATCCGCCCGTCGATCGTCTCGAAGTCGCCGCGCAGAAACTCCGGCAGGGCCGGCCGGCTCGGCGAGGCGCCGTGCCTGGCTTCCGTCCGCCACAGGGCGTACGGCACGCCGAAGAAGACGAGGGCGTAGAAGGTACTGACGCCGATCGACAGCGCCGCCGACGAGTCGCCGGCGAACGACAGCCAGAAGCTGCCGAGGACGCCGGCATAGGCCAGCACCACCAGAACCGGCGCGGCATAGGGCAGCGTCGGCGATACCGGCAGATTGTGGCCGAGGCTGCCGTGGCCGAACTCGGCCACGTCCGACGTTCCACGCCCGGCCGCTGCAGGGACGCGCTTGACGTTAGCCATGGTCTTCCTCCAAACACATATTTAAGATACATGTTCATGCTACGCCTGACGGTGGCGCCCGGCCACCCGACAGTTCGCCGCAGGGGAAGGGCGCCGTCTTTGTAAGGGCGCCTGGCGTGGTCTACATTGGGGAAGAGACGGTCCGGCAGCCGGATGGGCCTCCGTCGGCGAAGCCGAAGCCGCGATCCGGCCGATCGGCGGGAAACGGTAGACGCCCTACTTGTTTTGGAGACTTGCGTGCGCCTCACCAATTACACCGACTACGCCTTGCGGCTGCTCATGTACCTGGCACTGCGCGACGACGGCCTCGCCACGATCGGCGATGTCGCGCACAGCTTCGGCATCTCCCGGAACCATCTCATGAAGGTCGCGCACGAGCTCGGCGTCGCCGGCTATATCGAGACGGTCCGGGGCCGCGGCGGGGGCCTCCGCCTCGCCCGGTCGCCTGGCGCGATCGTCCTCGGCGACGTCGTCCGCTACGCCGAGCCCGACATGTCGCTGGTGCCGTGCTTCAAGCCGATGGACGAGCCGTGTCCCATCCGGAAGCTCTGCGTCCTCCAGCAGGCGCTGGACCGGGCGCGATGGGCCTTCCTCGAGGTGCTCGACGGCTACACGCTCGAGGATCTGGTCAAGCCTCGCTCGGGGCTGCGCAAGATCCTGTCGATCGGCCCCGTGCCGGGGAAGGCCGCTCGCCTCCCGGCCGGGGCCGGGACTGCCGCCTGACAACGCGAAAAGGGAGGCGCGGGGTTCGCCCGCGCCTCCCTGTCAACCGCGTGCCGCCGTCCTATTCCGCCGGGGCGTCGGCAGGCCCGGCGTGCATGATGTCGTCGTTCTCCGGCCCGTCGACGATCAGGTAGCCGGCAAGTCCCCGCTCGGCCCGCGACAGGGCGTGGTCGACCAGCACGTAGTGGCCGCCGCGGTCGATCTTGAAGTCGACGATCGTCGCGCCGCCGGGCGGCACCGTGACCGTCTGGACGCCCATCAGCGGCGGCGACATGACCGAGCCCAGCGCATAGACGTGATCGAAGATCTCGCCGATCACGTGGAAGGACGACGTGAAGTTCGGCCCGCCGACGCCGAAGAAGATGCGGACCGTCTCGCCGGCATTGGCATAGAGCGGATGGGACTTGGTCAGCGCGCCGACCGAGCCGTTGAAGAGGAAGTACTCGGGCCGCTCGGAGAGCAGCTTGTCGTAGTCCATCTCCATCAGGCCCTGCGTGCCGAAGGGCTCGACGGTGTAGAGCTCGCCCTGCATCACGTAGAACTCGCGGTCGACCTGGGGCAGGCCGCCTTCCGGCTCGACCAGGATCAGGCCGTACATGCCGCTGGTGATGTGGTGGGCGACGCTCGGCGTGGCGCAGTGGTAGACGTAGATGCCCGGCTTCAGCGCCTTGAACGTCACCACCGCCTCCTCGCCGGGGATGATCTGCGTGAAGTCGGCGCCGCCGCCGGGGCCGGTCGCGGCATGGAAGTCGACGGAGTGCATCATGATGCTGTCCTCCGGGTTCGAGATGTGCACCTCGACGGTATCGCCGACGCGCACCCGCACGAACGGCCCGGGAACCTTGCCGTTGAAGGTCCAGTAGACGTAGGACGTCCCGTCGTCGAGCCGGCCCTCGAGCTCGACCGTCTCGAGGTCGACGCGCACCACCTGCGGCTGCCGCTGCGCGATCGGGCCGGGCAGGTCGGCGGGATCGCGGACGATGTCCGCGCCTTCGGTGTCCATGGCCTCGCGCGGCCCGGGCATCACGTGGATCAGCCCTTCCATGCCCGCGGCGCGATGGCCGGCGACCGAGCAGAAATAGGCGAACTCGCCGACCTTGTTGGCCGTGAAGGAGAAGGTGGTCGAGGCGTTCTTGCCGATGACGATCGCCGATCGCGCCGCGTACTGGTCGATCACCACGTCATGCTCGGCGCCTTCGCCGTTGATGAGGTTGATCTGGACGAGCTCCCCCTCGTGCACCATGAGGGTCGGGTTGATCTCGCCGTCGATGTCGCCGCCGACGCCGATATAGACCATGCGGCCCCCCGCGATGCCGGTCCTGAGGGTGAAGATCGTGGCGTTGTGGTAGCTGACGACGGGGAGGTTCGATGCGGTCTCCGCCGCCGCCTCGGCCTCCGCGGACGTCGTCGCCGCTTCGGGCGCCGCGCCGTGGTCGTGGCTCTGGGCGAGCGCCGGCGGCTGGAAGCCGGCCGACGCGATCGCGAAGGCGGCCGCGAGCGCCGCCGCCCTGACATACCGGACCGCCCGCGACAGCCGGTTCATCGACGGAGCCGGGGCCGCGACGTCGGCGGGCGGGCTCCCCCTGCGCGTTTCATTCATGTCAGCCATATCAGCGTTCCTTCGGCTTCCTCGTGCCTGCAGGGATCTCCCTAGCGGACACCGTTGCGACGCTTCGTTGATCTGACGCAAATTTCGGCGAATCCGCAACCGGCACGATGCCGGCGGCCGTCGCCGGCGCGGAGGGCGGATCGGCGAGGCTCAGCCGCTCCTCGCGAACCACCGTATCGTCGCCGGCAACGGTCGCGCGCCACGCCGTCCGGCCGGTCCTCATCGTCACGCGCCGGTAGCCGCTGTCCGCACCGGTCCCGACCTCGATCAGGCTGGTGACGAGGCCCGCCCGGATGCGCCGCCGGAGCTCCAGCGGATGCAGGCAGAGGCGCTGCGCCAGGATGTCGGGGTCGATGAACAGGTCGCCCGTCCCGTCGCGTTCGAGCTTCATCGCCGCGTTCCTCGCGTTTGCGTTGGCACAAAGATGGATTGACGATACTTGTTACAAGGGCGCATATCCAGGGGCTCAACGCCTCTCGCCGCCGCGGATGGTTGCCATGGGCATCGGTTCGACATCTCAGCGCGTCGCAACGGTCACCGGTCACGGGATCGGCGCCGGCCGGCGGGGCGCGCCATGATCGGCGCCTCGCTCTCGCGCTGGACGATGGCGTTCTTCGCCGTCGCCATCTGCCTCCTCGTCGTCGCCGAGGCGCTGATGAGCCTCGGCTACGGCTTCCCGTCCCATGCGCTCGAGGCGCCCGAGACCCTCCTCGTCGTCCACCTCGTCGCGATCGGCTGGCTCAGCCTCCTCATGTGCGGCGCCCTGTTCCAGTTCGTCCCGGTCCTCGTGGCCAAGCCGCTCCGCCGTCCCGCCCTGGTCCTGCCGGTGCTGGTCTGCGTGGCGACGGGCCTCGCCTTCCTTCTCGCCGGTTTCCTCGAGATGGCCGGAACGCTCGACAGCGGCATCCCGTTCCTCGCCCTCGGCGGGATGCTGCTGCCGTTCGGCTTCGCCCTTGCCGCCTGGTCGCTCGCCGAGACGCTGTGGACGGCGCGGCCGCTGGCGCTGCCGGCCCGCTTCGTCGCCATGGGCCTCGTCTGCCTGGTGGCGGTGGCGGCGCTCGGGACGATCTTTGCCCATCTCCTCTCCGGCACGCTCTCCGGCGACGCGCTGCTCGCGCGCGAGCGGCCGGCCGTCCCGCTCCATGCCGCGATCGGCATCGGCGGCTGGCTGACGTTCAGCGCCATCGGTGTCAGCTACCGCCTCCTGCCGATGTTCATGCTGGCGCCGGACGGCGCGCGCGCCACCACGCGCTGGGTCTGGCGGAGCGGCGTCGCCGCGGTCCTCGCGCTCTGCATCCTCGCCCCCGTCGAGCTCGCCGTCGGCGAGAGCGCCCTGTGGTCCCTCGCCGTCGCCGGGGCGTGCGCCCTCGTGGCGATCGTCCTCTACGGCGCCGACCTCGTGTTCTTCTTCCGGCACCGCAAGCGCCGCGTGGTGGAACTGAACATCCGCGCCGCCGGCGGGGCGTTCGCCGCGCTCGCCGCCGCCTCCGTGCTGGGCATCGTGCTCGTCCTCGACGGCACGCTCGCGACCCAGGCCGGCGCGCTGGTCTACCTCGCCTGCTTCGGCTGGCTCGGCGGCCTCGGCCTCTCCCAGCTCTACAAGATCGTGCCGTTCCTGACCTGGCTCGAGTGCTACGGCCCGGTGATGGGGCGGAAGCCGACGCCCCGCGTGCAGGACCTCGTCGCCGAGCGCCGCGACGGCCCGTGGTTCGTGCTCTATTTCGTCGCCGTCTTCGTCGGCACCGGCGCCCTCCTCGCCGGCATGCCGGGCCTGTTCCGGGTGGCGGCCGCCGCAACCCTTCTCGCCAGCGTGGCGATCGCGGCGGAGCTGGTCCTCGCCCGCAGGCTCCACAACGTCGCCGCGGCCCGGCGCTTCCCCGACGGGACGCGCCAGCCCGCGCTCTTCATGGCGGTGCCGAAGGGCCGCTGAGCAAAACCCGGAGGTGCCGATGAGCCATCCACCGCACTACGACCTCGATGTCCGCCCCATCCTCAAGGCCGGAGGGGAGCCCTTCGGTGCGATCATGAACGCCGTGGCGCAGCTCGCGCCGGGGCAGTCCCTCCGCCTCTTTGCGAGCTTCAAGCCGGTGCCGCTGTTCGACGTGCTCGGCGCGCGCGGCTTCGCGCCGTCGGCCCGCGAGATCGGCAACGGCGACTGGGAGGTCGTGTTCACGCCGACGGCGGCCGCGCCGGACGGCATCGATCCCGGCCCGCCGCCGGCAGGCGAGGCGGACGCCTGGCCCGCGCCGGCCGCCGAGATCGACTGCCGCGACCTGCCGCCGCCCGAGCCGATGGTGCAGACGATGGAGGCCCTCGAGGCGCTCGCCCCGGGCGAGGCCCTTGTGGCGCTCGTGCCGCGCGAGCCGCGTTTCCTCTATCCCGAGCTCGACGCGCGCGGCCATCGCTGGCGGGCCGAGCCGCAGGCGGACGGCTCGTACCGCATCGTCATCGTCCGCGGCAGGGGGGCCGCCGGGCCATGACCGACGAGGCACGGGATCTCCTCCGCGACGAGGTCCTCCAGGCGCTGCGCATGGTCATCGATCCCGAGCTCGGCGAGAACCTCGTCGATCTCGGGCTGATCTACGGCGTCGACGTCGACGACGGGGGCGGGGTGCGGATCGCGATGTCGACGACCACGAAGGGCTGCCCCGCCACCGCCTATCTCAAGGACGCGGTGCATTCCGCCGCCGCGTTCGTCGAAGGGGTCGAGCGGGTCGAGGTTCGCCTCACCTACGACCCGCCGTGGTCCCCCGACATGATCGGCGCGTCCATCCGCCCCGCGTTCCGCTCCGTCGGCGGAGGATAGGACGGGCCGCCGGCGCCGGGTGCGCCCGAAAGCGCACCCGGCCCGGCCTTGCCGCGGGAAGCCCGGAGGCCTTGCGTCTCCGGCCTCAGCCTTCGCCCATGCCTTCGGCCGGCTTGGGAGCGCTGCCCTCCCGCACCTTCTTCTCGATGCGGGCGCCGACGTCGGCGTCGACGTTCTTCCAGTACTGGAAGGCGCGGCTCAGCACCGGCTCGCGGACGCCGCCGAGCAGGCTGCCTGCGACCTGCTCCACGAGCCTGGTGCGCTGGGCGTCGTTCATGACGTCGCGCACCAGCGTGCCGGGCTGGCCGAAGTCGTCGTCGTTGCTGCGCAGCGTATAGGCGCTCCGCACCATCTCGCCGTCGGCCTCCCAGCCGTCGGGCATGGCGCCGGTCTCGTCGGCCCACTGCCGGCCGCCGCTGTTCGGCGCATAGACCGGCGCGTTGCCGCTGTGGTGATAGGCCATCTGGCCGTCGAACATGTAGGTGTTGACCGCCACCTTCGGCTGGTTGACCGGGAGCTGGTGGAAGTTGGTGCCGATACGGTTGCGCTGCGCGTCGTTGTAGGCGAAGGCGCGGCCGAGCAGCATCTTGTCCGGCGACAGGCCGATGCCGGGCACGGTGTTGCCCGGGGAGAACGCCGCCTGCTCGATCTCGGCGAAGAAGTTCACCGGATTGCGGTTGAGCGTCATCTTGCCGACCCTGATCAGCGGGTAGTCGGCATGCGGCCAGGTCTTGGTCAGGTCGAAGGGATTGACCCGGTAGGTCTTGGCATCCTCGTAGGGCATGACCTGGACCGAAAGGGTCCAGCTCGGGTGCTCGCCGCGCGCGATGGCGTCGAAGAGGTCGCGCCGGTGGAAATCGGCGTCCGCGCCGGCCATCGCCGCCGCTTCCTCGTTGCTGAAGAACGCCATGCCCTGGTCGGTGTGGAAGTGGTACTTGACCCAGAACCTCTCCCCGGCGGCGTTGACCCACATGTAGGTGTGCGAGCCGTAGCCGTTCATGTGGCGCCAGGTGCGGGGCAGGCCGCGCTCGCCCATCAGGTACGTCACCTGGTGCGCGCTCTCCGGATTGCTGGTCCAGAAGTCCCACTGCATGTGGTTGTCGCGGAGGCCGGAATCGGGAAGCCGCTTCTGGCTGCGGATGAAGTGCGGGAACTTCATCGGGTCGCGCACGAAGAAGATCGGCGTGTTGTTGCCGACGAGGTCGTAGTTGCCTTCGCTCGTGTAGAACTTGAGCGAGAAGCCGCGCACGTCGCGCCAGGTGTCGGGGCTGCCCGCCTCGCCGGCGACCGTCGAGAAGCGCGCCAGCATGTCGGTGGAGGCCCCCTTCTGGAACAGGGCGGCCCTGGTGTAGCGCGAGACGTCCTCGGTGGTCTCGAGGATGCCGAACACACCGGCTCCCTTGGCGTGGGGCTGGCGCTCCGGCACCTTCTCGCGGTTGAAATGCGCCATCTGCTCGAGGAAGTGGACGTCGTGCAGCAGGATGGGGCCGTCGGGACCGATCGTGAGCGAATTGCGGTCGCTGGCTGCGGGCGCGCCGGATCCGGTGGTCGAGCGTGCGCCCTGGTTGGTGCTGCTGTCGGTCATGATGGTTTCCTTTCGAGGCATCTGGCGGGTTCGGCCCGCTGCGAAGACCATCGTAGCCTAGAGTCGATCCAGGTTTCCGACAATCCGGCGACGGCGCCTGCGGCACCTTGCCGGCCCCCCGCGGTCCCTTCGCGCCTGCGCCAAAACACCGCGCGCCACGATCCCGGTATGGATCAAAGATGTATTGAGAATACATCTTTGATGAGCTAACGATGATGCGGGGCGCCGGGGCGGCAGGTGTGCCGCCGGGCCGGCGCCGGACTGAGGAGAGAACCATGAGCCAGCCAGTCGAGACGCGGCTCTCCATGGCCGCCAACGGGATCAGGCAGCCGATCGGCCCGCGCGACGCGGACACGTATTCCCGCGCGGAATCGCTCGCCCGGGCGGCCTACGACCGGTGTCATCCGCACGACTCCTTCGACGACCTGAAGCGCCGCGCGCGGTTCTCGAAGGAGGACCAGGGCCTTCTGCGCGACTGGATGGCGCTGGCCGCGGAGGGGATGCGCCGGGAAGCGGCGGCGCCGGACGTGATCCCGTTCCGGATGGCCGCCTAGCCAAAGCAGGCCACCCGAGTCCTTCGCCCGATTCGTCGATGGAGACAGCGATGAGCGACATACCCGCCGAGTTGCCGGGCGATGCCCGGGCCTATGGCCGCTCGCCCGATTTCACGCCCGACAACCTTCCCGACAAGCTCCGGTCCGCCCATTCGACCAAGGCCGGCACATGGGGCCTGCTCCACGTGCTGGAAGGAAAGGTCCGGTTCGAACTGGAGCCGCCGCGCAGCGGCGTCCGGGAGGCGGCCTCCCCGGAGACCGTGGTCATCGAGCCCCAGGTCCTGCACCATGTCTCGTTCCTCGAGCCGGGCCGCTTCTTCATCGAGTTCTACCGCCGCTCCGGCGCGTGACGCCGGCGGCGACGCCCAAGGCCGACAGAGGAGACCGCAATGCGTCCGTTCCAGGCCTCCCGCCGCGCGCTGCTTCTCGGCGCCGTGGCGGGGTCCGCCATGCTCGCCCTGCCGGCGGGCCTCCGCGCCGGCGCGCCGCTGCGGGCTCTCGCCCTCTACGGCCCGCCCGCCGGGCCCTCGGTCACGCTCGCCCACGCGGTGGCGACCGGCAAGTTCGCCGCCATCGCCGACACCGCCAGCATGACGGCCTGGCGCAACCCCGACGAGCTCCGCGCCGGCCTCACGTCGGGCACGATCCAGCTCTCGGTCGTTCCGGTCCAGGCGGCGGCGAACCTCTACAACCGCGGCTTTCCCATCCGGCTGGCCAATATCATGACCAACGGGCTGCTCTATGTCGCCTCGGCCGATACAGGCATCGCGGGCGTCCCGGACCTCGCCGGCCGCACCGTCGCGGTGCCGTTCCGCGGCGACACGCCGGAGATCATCTTCGGCCAGCTCCTCGCCCATCACGGACTGGACGCCGGGACCGACCTTTCCATCACCTATGCCGGAAGCCCGATCGAGGCGATGCAGCTGCTCCTCGCCGGCCGGGTCGAGGCGGCGCTCACCGCCGAGCCCTCGACCACCGCCGCGGCTCTGCAGGGCCGGCTGGTCGGCAAGGACATCCACCGCGTCATCAACCTGCAGGAGGCCTGGGGCGCGATGACCGGTGCGGCGCCGGTGCTGCCGCAGGCGGGCCTCGCCATCGCCGGGACCTTCCTCGACGACCATGGCGACGCCGTCCCCGCCATCCTTTCGGCGCTCGCGGCGGCGACGGCGGAAGTCCTCGCCGACCCCGCGACGGCGGCGGCCACGGCGGCGGACCTCCTCGGCATGCCCGCGATGATCCTCGCCGCCTCGGTGCCCCATTCCAATCTCGTCGCCCGCCCGGCGCCGGAAGCGCGCGCCGATGTCGAGCGGATGCTGGCCGCGATGGCCGGCGACGACGTGGACCGGATCGGCGGCAGGCTGCCCGACGACGCATTCTATCTCCGGGCCGCGTGAGGGGACCGCTCCGGCGGCTCCCCCGGCGGCCGATCCGACGGCAACGGCGGTCCCATGCCCCAACCGCTCCATCCCTCCCTTCCCGCCGTCCTCGCCGACCGGGCGGGGCGCATCCTCCATTTCCTCTGGTCGGGATGGGCCGGGCTCGCCGCGCTGTGCGTCCTCGCCGCCGCGTGGCAGGCGGGCCATGAGACCTATGGCGCCTTCATCCTCGCCTCGCCGCTCGCGACGCTGCGCGAGATCGGCGGGCTGGCGCTCGAGCCGGAAAGCTGGTCGACTGCCGCGATGACGCTGCAGCGCGCCGTGACCGGCTTCGCGCTCGTCGCCGTCGCCGGCGTCGTCCTGGGCGTCGCCGCCGGCTATTCGCCCGCCGCGCTCCGGATCACCGCGCCGCTGATCACGATCCTCCTCGGCATCCCGCCGATCGCCTGGATCGTGCTGGCGATGATCTGGTTCGGCGGATCGGACGCGACCGTGCGCACGGTGATCGTGGTGACCGCCCTGCCGGTCGTGTTCCTCGGCGCCGCGCACGGCATCGCCACCCGCGACCGGAGCCTCGACCGGATGGCGGAGGCCTTCGGCGCGGGACCGCTGCGGCGTTTCCTGACGGTCGGCCTCCGGCAGACGACCACGACGCTCTTCCCGGCCTTCGCGCTCGCCCTCGGCATCGCGTTCAAGGTCGCGGTCATGGCCGAGCTCCTCGCCAATGCCGGCGGCATCGGCGGGGCGCTCGCCGACGCCCGCATCAATCTCGACATTGCCAAGGCGCTGGCCTGGGTGGTGATCGCCGTCGCCATGCTGCTCCTCGTCGAATATACGCTCGTCCATCCGCTCAAGGGCGAGATCGACCGCTGGCGCCGCGCCGCGCAGCCGTGGGGGGTCAGGCGATGACCGGGCTCGTCCTCGAGGGCGTCGGCCATGCCTATCTCGGCCGCTTCGTGCTGGAGGGCATCGACCTCCGCGTCGCGCCCGGCGAGATCGTCGCGCTGGTCGGTCCGTCGGGCTGCGGCAAGTCCACGCTCGTCCATGTCGCCGCCGGCCTCCTCGCGCCGCGCGCGGGGCGGATCGAGCGCGCCTATCTCCGCCATGCGATGATCTTCCAGGACCCGTGCCTGATGCCGTGGGCCACGGCGGCCGGCAACATCGCCTACGTCCTCGGGCTCGCCGGCGTGCCCCGGCGCCAGCGGACGCGGCGCATCGCCGAGGTCGCGGCGGAGGTCGCGCTCGAGGCCGGCGATCTCGCCAAGTATCCGGTGGAACTGTCGGGCGGCATGAGGCAGCGCGTCGCGATCGCCCGCGCCCTCGCCGTGCGGCCCGACTTCATCTACTTCGACGAGCCCTTCACCGCGCTCGACGTCGCGCTCCGCCGGCGCATGCAGGACCTCGTGATCGATACCTGCGCGGGCGGGCGGCTGTCGGGCCTCTTCATCACGCACGACCTCCACGAGGCGGTCCGCATCGCCCACCGGATCGCGGTGCTCGACACGCGCGGCCACGGCATCCTCGGCGAGCGGCCGCTGCCCGGCGACCCCGAGAGCCGGGACGATGCCACCGTGTTCCGCTGGGTCCGGAGCGCGCTCGCCGGCGATCCGCTGTTCCGCCACATCCACGACGTCGACGAGAGGCAGGTCGCATGACCTGCCGCCCGGACGGCCGGCTGCCGATGCGGCGCCGCCGGGCTGGCTGGCGCGATGCGCTGGGCGACGAGGGCTTCCGCCTGTTCTTCCCGCTCGCGGCCATCTATGCCGCGGCCTGGCCGCTCCTGTGGGTCCTCGCGCTCGGGTTCGACCTGCCGCTTGCGCACGCCGTCCCGCCCGCCCTGTGGCACGCCCACGAGATGCTGGTCGGCGCCTTCGGGGCGGCGCTGATCGGATTCCTGACGACGGCGGCGCCGGAATGGACCGACACCGCGCCGCTCCGCGGCCGGCGGTTGTGGCTGCTCGCCGCGCTCTGGGGCCTCGGCCGCGCCGTCGGGGTCCTCGGCTGGGACGGCATGGGGGCGCTCGGCGCGTTCGCCGACCTCGCCTGGATGGCGCTGCTCCTGGGGTACATCCTCCGCCTGTCCGTGGCGCGCGGCACCGACCGGCTCCTCGGCTTCGCGTTCTGGCTCGCGGTGCTGACCGGCTGCACCGCAGCGACCCGTGGCGCCTTCCTCCTCGGCGACGTCGATCTGGCGACGCTCGCCGTCCATCTCGTCGGCTTCGCCTTCCTCGGGCTCCTCGGTCTCGCGCTCGCCCGGATCACGGTTCCCGTCACCAACCTGGTGCTCGATCCGAGCGAGGCGACGTCGCCGTTCCGTCCCCATCCGGGGCGGATAAACCTCGCGCCGGGTCTCGTCCTGGTCGCCATGGCGGGTGAGGCGGGGGGCCTCAGCCCCGCCGTCACCGGCTATCTCTTCATCGCGGCGGGCGCGGCGTTCATGGATCGCGTGGGCGAGGCCTTCATCGGCCGCGCGGCGGTCCGCGCCGAGATCCTCATGCTGGCGGGCGCGGCGGCGCTGGCGGGGCTCGGGCTGATCCTTTCGGGCGCCGCACGCCTCGGCGCGCCATGGACCGAGGTCGCCGGCCTGCACCTCGCCTTCATGGGCGGCCTCGGGCTCGGCGTCTACGCCGTCTTCTCCGTCGCCGGGCTCCTCCACACCGGCCGCCCGCTCGGCGTGCCGCGGCTCGCGCGCCTCGGCGCCCTCTGCCTCGTCGCCTCGGTCGTCCTCCGCCTCCTGCCCGATTTCGGCGTCGCGTTGCCGGGGCCCCTCCACGGCCTTGCGGCGCTCGCCTGG
>Ga0182738_1005843_pt1 | contig 12972 bp, 6 predicted proteins | sample eDN5th30CBELigMG_FD_128876 | JGI IMG/M metagenome (GOLD analysis project Ga0182738, IMG submission 128876) | Enriched Miracle-Growth compost microbial communities from Emeryville, California, USA - eDNA 5th pass 30_C BE-Lig MG (version 2)... ...
ATTCTGAAAAGAACAGCCCAAATAAATAATTCATTGAGAGCTCCCAAAGGGCCTCTTTTGTCTGACTTATGTAAGATTTTCAAACTTATTTGTCGAGTTTTTTTGACAAACTCTCCCGACAGAGAGGTCTGATCTGACCGTTTTTCTGAGAGATAAATAATAAAGAAACTACAAATTAATTTCTATATTTGGAGAGTAGACTTTTATAGTTCAAAATTTTAGAGTTATTGAATCGTCATGATAAATGTTGAGAGTCAATAGCCGTCTTCATGAAATAAGTTGTACCGGACTTTTTGAGGGAAATCTCGGATTTTTTTGAAAGGACATCTGATAATGCCTAGAATTCTAGCGAAGAATTGAGAAGCCCTGGAATTCAGGATTATCCTCTGTTTTGTTTCAGAGAAAGGAATTTTGCAAATTAAAAAGAATGAAAAGTCAATTTTTAGATAAGTGAACAAAAAGAGTTTTGGGCTGGAGCTGAAGGATAAAACCTTGTTCTGAATGTAAGACTAAAGGAGCCCAAGCAGATTTTACCGATTCGACAAGGATAGGGTCGAATCCCTTCATGTGAATGACATTTAAAAATAAAATCTTGTCAACAAATAATTGAATCAGTTTAAAGACAATGAAGAGAAGAATAACAAAACTAAGAGAGAGAGAATCGATTGGAGTGATACTAAAACTAATTGTCACTCAAGAAAAAAAGATAAAGAAAACAGAAAGTTCCTTTTCCTAATCGATAACGTATCAAATCACCTCTAAAAAAATATGATCAATTTGAGAAGTTAAATATCAATACTAATCAATGTAAATATGGACAAACAATTTCAGAAAAGAGGGAGGAGAGGCCCAAAAAACTTTTGAGTGGCATATTTCAAAAATTAGCAGAATTCGGGATTTTGAAACCTGAGATTTGTTTTTCTGTTTTTAAAGAAATTTTCTAAATTCAGACTTGTATCAATGTCCAGAGCTTTCATCTTTCTTCAAGGTTTCAGCTTTGATCTCCATTTCATTTTCCTATTTTCTGAGAATTGAAGGTCTCTTTCAGCATATTTTCGATCATTATTTTTACCTTATTTTCAAGCCTCTTTCTTCTCTTCTCAACCGAGTCCTCTGCCAGAAATGAAACGAGATCAGCTGAAGCACATGATTCTAAATAGTCTTGGAATCCAAGGAAGAAAAGACGCCATATCTGATCAGGCATTTCGCTTTTCATACTCTCAAGCGTCTTTGCTGAAATAGGGTTTTCTTCAACCGCAACCTCTTTGACGATTCGATCGATAATAGGATCTACTTCGTTCCTAATTGTCGTTATAGTCTCGACTTTATGAGTAATCTCTTCCATCCTGTTGAAATCTGGCTTTACTAACTGAAGCCTCTCCATGTCTCTCAAGATGTGAATCTGACTTGCATCACTTGCTGTAAAATCAAGGTAAGTCAGATTTGGACTACACAAGAGGATCTGGCGAAGATTAGGGTTGCTCTTGATTTCCAACACGTCAAGGAGAGAGGATTCAATGAGAAGGCCAGACAAACTGTGACAATTGCTGATGACTAATCGTTTCATTCTTTTGAAATGCATACCAAGGAACATTGCACATTTTAGGTTGGGATGAGAACCAAGATTCAAATATTCGATATTTGGGAGATAGGCAGAAATCAAGAGGATAAACAATGAGTTTAGTTTCTGGGCTCCTCTCAAGTCTAACAATTTTAACTCAGCGCAAAAATTTAAAGTAGGAAGCGAGTCAAAAATTCCAGAAAAGATTCTTCCGTCAAGCAATTTACTGTTATGGAGAGCTAATGCCTCTCGATTTTTTTCAAAAGCGAGACCAAAAATAATTTTCTCTTGATCTTCAGAGCACCTAGAAAGATCAGTTTTCTCCAACTCTGCTTCGCCTTTAATCACCCTTTGATAGAAGCTTTCTTTTTCTTTCAATTTTTCCCGACATTCGGCAAGGAATTCTAATGCATTGTGTGGATTTAGCTTGCATAAAAAATTCTTCTTTATAAGCTCAGATTTAGGAATATTCAAGATCTTGAACACTTGAATACTATTAAGCCGACTAATTTGATGACCATTTTTATCAGTTTGATAAAGGTTTTCTGTGAGTTTCATGAACCTTTTGAAGACAGTTGACTCTTCTTGAAAAACTTTCTTATAGAGTTTTCCAACGTAGGGTTCAAGGTAGCTGAGAATCTCAAAAGGCGTGATTTGGCTATGTTCAGATAAAAACTGTTTCATACGATAAAATTTTGTATAAAGGTTCTTGATATATTCTATCTGCAAGGCTATGCGGAAAAATACTCCTTTTTCACCTGCCTTTCTCAAGTGATCCTCTGCTGGTAAGTTTTGATAGTTCTCATTGGCTAATGTGAGTTTCACAAGCCAACTATCAAGAAACTTGTCAATATCTAAGTCGATAAATACTCGAGTAACTGATGACGGAATGGGCTTGTTCATTTCGTGGAGACAATATAGCACTGTTTTACTTTGTAATTCTGTGTAGATAGTCTTGGAGAAAAACCCTCTTTCTTCCTGTATTATTCCTGGCAAAAACATGTGATCGTTGTCAATGGGAATAATCCGTCGTTTATCAGGCGTTAAAACATAGTTATCGCCTTTTCCATCTTCTGGGTTGAGGAGGATTGAACATAAAATTAGGAGATGAGTATGATGAGGATCTAGTGAGCTAAAATTATTGTCATCGTGCCATATTTTGTCAAGGGTCACTCCTTGAACAGCCTGAGTTAGAAGGACTGAGTAAACGCCTTCACTCGGCCCCCAGAAAAGGAGCAATTCGGAGAAAGGAACGCCTTCTAAGCCGAGAGATCGCATGAATAATGTTGCAGCATATTCGTAGCCTGGAATTTCAGGGGATTTCTTCAAATAAAAAATTGGATTCTCATTTGGGAATCTAGCTACTTTTGATCTTCCTGGAAGGCTCACTTCTTCTTTGAAAGTACCAGACTTGTCTAAGATCTGTTTCATCATCGCTTCAGATAAAGAGCATTTCCCAATGAAGGCTCCTTTCACGTCTGATATGCTTTTGCCTTCTGCATTTTTCCACCCTCGCGGGAAATATTTTTCAAGGGTAAATAGCCATTTAAGTTCAGGATCTTGTAGTAAAAAGAAGAGCACGTCCCATTGCTGAATTATTCTATTATCTTTGATTTCACCTCTTCCCTTATACCAGAAATCAACAATATTCTGAATACTTTGAAAAGTTGTAAGTCCCATCCTGATAAGACACCACAGCTCTCTCAAGGCTTCTTCTGGCTGTAATGACCGTTTTTTCCGTCTCTCTCCATATTTTTCGACAAATCTATCCAATATTCTCGATTTATTGAAACTCTGGTAGAGGTTTAAAAATAGGTTTACTGGCAATTGATGATCATCACTCAAACTCTGAACTTTCAAGGTGGTGATGGAGCTGAGGAAAGAGATGTCAAAGGCAGAAGAGAAAAGAAAACTGCCAGCGCTTGATCTACTTTCTTCCCAGACAACTTTGATGGCCTCGAGAGGGTCTGGGTATTTGTTTCTCAAAGTTTTATAATAAGCAGCAAGGTTTGAGGAGGTTTTCTCCAACAGATCTTGTGGTGTACTACTCAGATTATCCGCGAGAGCTTTAGCAATTTGAGAAAGTTTCGTTTGAAGAGATTTCAACAGGTTGTTTGAAACAGTAATTGGTAGAGATAGGCTCTCGAGAAAATTTTCAGAAAATGGATAAAAGATCACTCTCCTCTTCAAAAGATCTTCAATAGAATAGGAGCTTTCATGTGGAAGGATTTTCTGAAAATTCTGACGGGCATTCGCATAAGACAAGGCAGATTCAAGAGACATGTATTCCTGATTCTTCTGATCCAGTTCACTAAGCCAAGCTAGAAGTAGCAATTCAATATCTAACGTTATTAGAAAATTTGAAAATGATCTTGGAAGGGGTTGATACATCGCTTCAATGCAAAAGAGAAACGATTTGGTTTCAACATAATAACCTTTATTATGTCTTGCAGCAGAAAATTCATTATAAAAAATCTCATCATTATCAACACTCACGAGACCATATTTCTCTCTGTGATAAATGAAATTATCTGGCTTTCCATCTCCAGGATTTGTCAAGATCGCTCCCAGAACCTGTTGGCAAAATGACAGAAAGTAATTTGTTTCTGTTTTTAGCTCCTCTTTCAAATCAATCCCGCTCTTTATAGACTCTCCGATTATTGCTTCAGAAGCTTGAACAGTGTAGAAAGCGGGATTGTGATCAGAAAGACCAGTGAGGATCAATAATCCTGTCTGAGGCACAGGAATATTTAAAAGTCTATATAGACTGTAAAGCATAGCTTCCTTACCTGGTTGAAGAGGAGGTAAGCCATTAGCTTTAAAGTATACTCTTGGGTTTGCCTTTGTTTCAGAGGTTTCATCATAAGGTAAGTAGCTCACTCGATGATTCGCAGCAATTTCAGAGTCTTGAACTAAGGGTGATCCATCATTATCGAGTGAGAGTATGTGGCGAGCGGTGTCTCTTGATATTCGAAATGCTGGCCCTTTTTGTAATAATAGCTCTCCAAACAGAATTGCTTTTGGTTCAATAAGATGCGATAACTCACTCAGATCTTCCTTTTCAATGCTTTTGTCGTCAGTCTTCTTTTGATTTATGGTCTGACAAACATTCAATACTTTGGCTTTGTAATCAGCATAAAAAGCTCTCACATTATTGAGCAATCTCAATATTGTTTCTTTCTGCTTGAGATCTTCCATGCCTATTACATTTTTCTTAAGAGCATCAATATTTGTAAAAACATCTTCGAAGCGCTTAAATACTTTTTCTTCTTGTTGAGGAAGCTTGTCAAGAAGTTGGATTTCTTTTTGATACCCCATTAAATGCTCAGGAGGATGTAGAATTCCTTTTATTGAACCTGTTCCCAATAATACAGTCCAACTATCTTTCAGAAACTTATTGTTTTTCATCAAAGAATTGAGAGTGATAAAAGTATTCAGAGGGATATCTGGTTCTGCATGTGTCAGTTCAAGAATGTCTTGTGCCAATCCTTTCTCAGAAAAGAAAGGAGGATATAAGATCTGTTTGGCATGGATCAGAGTGGCCATGTCCTCTTCAGGAAAAGAATTCACCCAATATGCTTCTCCCAAAACAAAAGGAGAGCTTGGAGGATTCATTCTATTGGAATTGGTCCCAAGATTGAGGGTGTTCTCCATAGATCGAGATTGAATTAAAATTAAATATAGAAAGGATAAAGGGTTGACTTTTGGAAAAGATTAAACAACACAAATTTTAATTTTCTCAAGAGTCCGAATATTGTGTGCTTGTAGTTAGATTTGTGAGTTTCTGTGAAGAAATAATATTTTTCAATCTTTTCCTCAAAATCCTTCTCGTTATTTCTGGAAAATTAATAAAACGATTTCAATATGGCTTGGAACAGCATTGTAAGCTAGCTCTGAGCAATGATGACCAAATCTAGTCCTTCTTTTCTGAATAAAGATTCGTGGATTTTTATTGTGGCGCAATCCTAGTCCTCAAGTCTGGTTTTCCAAGATCAGCTTGAAGAAGAACAACAACAACTACAATTAGAATTTTTTTGCTTTTTTTTTTTAACCTACCTTAGCGGCAGCAAAGCATCATTGGTAGTAAAGTGTAGCAAATCATCCTGTGTATATGCCTATGATAAAATGACAATCTCAGAAATGTCATAACGCATTTACAATACTTTTTGGTTTGCATCTAGAAAAAAAATAAAAGACATATTGCTAGAGGAATATTGGGGTCTGATGATTCACTTCGAATTCAACGATCGAAAATCAATGTTCCAAATATTTGAATCATTTGTAATTAAATTGATGAGTCCCGAAGCAATGCGATTGAAAAATTCATTTATTGAAATTTTATCAAGGATCGATCAGAATGAACAAATTCAAAAAAAATTTTATCATCTCTGAAAAATATGGGTGAATATAAATAATCTTAACAAAGAAAAAAATTATCAAGAATCTATCCATTTTACAAATTTTTCTCTCTGAAGAATAACTTTGAGTCTCAAAACTTTGATAAATCTCTTGAACAAATCTTCCACCGCTCAATGGTTAGTTATTCCTTTCCCTGATCAAAAGCATGCTTGACCATTTTGTTAATCATCTCTTTTGCTTTTGGCTGAAGTTTTTCTACTCTCTTTTCATACGAGTCATTTATCATAAAGGATACCATCCCAACTAAGGCTTTCGACATCAAATAAAAAACTGGTCCAGTCAATAGAGAACCTGCAATGTCAGGCATATCATCTTTAATCTCCTGAGTCCTCTTTTCTGAAATCAGACATTGCTCAAGAGCAAGATCCTTTGCGATCTTCTCGATGATCTGGTCTGTTTCACTTTGAATCACATCCAGATTTTCAATCTTATTCATCTCAGTGAAGCCTGGCTTCACTACTTGCAGATTTTCGATATTTTTAAAAGTGTGAATTTTGGCTCTTTCACTGGCTGTAGAGTCAAAATAAGTCAAGCTTCGAGTGTATAATAAAACATGGCCAAGTTTCGGATTGTCCTGGATTTCCAAGGCATCCAACAAAGGAGATTCGATTATTAAACCAGATAATCTTGAACAATGGCTGACGACTAATCTCTTTATTTTTTTGAAATTTACGCCAAGGAACACTGCAGAGTTCAACAACGGATGATAGCCAAGATTTAAATATTCGAGATTGGGAAGGTACTCAGAGATCAATAAAATGCAAAATGAATTTAGCTTCAGAGTGCCTCTCAAGTCAAGTAGCCTGATTTCTGTGCCAGTTTTTTCAGAAATAAAGGAATCAAAGATCTTCGATAAGAATATCCCGTCGAGCAGTTTACTGTTATGCAAAGCAATTGCTTCTTTATTTCTTTTAAAAGCAAGGTCTAAAATTGCTTTCTCCTGTTCCTCAGTGCATTGACCAAGATCAGTTTTCTTCAACTCTGTTTCACCTCTAATCACTTTTTGATACCTGCTTTCTTGTTTTTTTAGTTGTTCCCGATATCTTTCGAGGAACTCTAATGCGTCTTGCGGACCTTGCTTGCATAGAAAGTCCTTATCTACGAGCTCAGATTGAGGAATATGAAGAATCTTGAATATCTGATTGCTATTCAATCGGCTCATTTGATGGCCATTTTTATCTTTTTTATAAAGATTTTTTGTAACTTTCATGAATCTTCCCACTACCGTTGACTCCTCGTGAAAAGCTTTCTTATATGTATTTTCAACAAAGGGCTCGAAACATTTGAGTAGTTGGAAAGGGGTTAGGCTGCTCTGTTCTGATAAAAGATGCTTCATCCGAATTAACTTGGTATACAAATTCTTGATGTAATCCATATGAAAAGCTATGCGGAAAAAGACTCCTTTATCGCCTGCCTTTGTCAAGTAATTTTCTGGAGGGAGTGCCTGATAGGCGTTATTGACAGTTCTTAATTCCTTCAGCCAGCTATCAAGGAACTTATCAATATCGAGTTCAGTAAAAATCTGAGCGACTGATGATGGGATTGGCTTCTCCATTTCGTGAAGACAGTAGAGCACTGTTTTGCTTTGCAATTCAAGATAAATGGTTTTGATGAAAATGCCTCTTTCTTCTTGCATTATTCCTGGTAAAAACACATGGTCATTGTCAATAGGAATAATTCGTCGTTTATCGGGTGTCAGAATATAATTATCGCCTTTTCCATCCTCTGGATTTATCAAAATAGAACACAAAATCAAGAGAAATGTGTGATGAGGATCTAGTGAACTGAAATTATTGTCATCATGCCATATTTCCTCAAGAGTATTTCCTGCAACAGCTTGGGTGACAAGCGTCGAATATAAACCTTGGCTTGTGTCTCGGAAAAGGAAGAGTTCAGAAAAAGGGACTCCTTGCAAGCCCAGAGATCTCATGAAGAGCGTTGAGGCATAATCGTAGCCTGGGATTTCAGGGAGCTTTTTGAAATAAAAAATAGGGTTTTCTTTTGGGAATCTAGCGACTTTTGATCTTCCTGTAAGACCAACGATTTCTTTGAAAGCTCCAGGCTTATCGAATATTTCATTAATCATAGGTTCAGATAAACAACGGTTTTCTGTAAAAGCCCCTTTCACCTCTGAAAAATGTGTTGGATATCCACCCTTGCTGTTTTTCCATCCTCTTGAAAAATGTTTTTCAAGTTCAAATAACCATTTGAGTTCAGCATGATCCAATGCAAAGAATACAGCATCCCATTGCTCAATCAAATCGACATTGCCTTTGATTTCTCTTCTTCCCTTGTACCAGAAATCAACAACATCCTGGGGCTTTTCAAAGCTTGTAAGTCTCATTCTGAGAAGGCATAACATTTCTCTCAAGGCTTCTTCAGGCTGAAGGATCCCTTTCTTTCGTCTCTCTCCGTACTTTTCGACAAATCTATCCAGCATTTTTGGTCCCTTGAAGTTTTCACACAAAGGTGAAAATAAATCTTCCGGGAGTTGCTCATTATCAGAACTTGAATAAGTTGGACGCGAATTTCTTATTAAAGAAGATAAGAGAGACCAATCAATGACTGATTTATCATCTTCCCAAACTTTGAGAATCGCTTCGATTGGATCTGGAACGTTATTTCTCATGCTTTTATAATAAAATCCGAGAGGAGGAGAAATTTTATCCAATAGCTCTTGTGATGTTGCGATCTGGTTGTCTAAGAGAACTTTGGCAATTTGAGAGAGCTTCGTTTGCAAGGAATCTAAAAGACTCTTTGAAACTTTAATTGGTAGAGATAAGTCCTTGAGAAAATTTTCAGAGTGCAGATCAAATGTTATGGGCTTCTTGAGAAGCTCTTGAATGGGACCAGGGCTTTCATTTGGGGGAATCTTTTGAAAACTCTGACGTGCATTCTCAAAACATAAAACAGATTCCAGATCTTGGTATTCCTGGTTTTTCCGATACAATTCAGTAAGCCAAGTTAACACCAACAATTGAGGATCCAAAGTTGTTAGGAAATTAGAAAGTGATTTTGGAATGGGCCGATCCATGGCTTTCATACAGAATAACAGTGACTTGGTCTTGATGGAGTAATCGTTGTTTTTATTTAAAATAGAAAACTCGTCAACAAATATCTCGTCATTATCAATGCTCACAAGACCATATTTTTCTTTATGATAAATGAAATTGTCCGGCTTCCCATCTCCAGGATTTGTCAAGATTGCCCCCAAAACTTGTTGGCAAAATGACAAAAAATAATTATTGTCAGATCCCAACTCTTCTTCCAAATCAAGCCTGCTCTTTGGAGATTCACCAATCACAGCTTCAGAAGCCTGAACTGAAAGGAAAGCAGGGTTATTATCACTCATCCCAGTGATAACCAATAATCCTGTCTGAGGCACAGGAATATTTAAAAGTCTATAGAAACTAGAAAGCATAACTTCCTCGCCTGGTTGAAGAGAAGGTGAGCCATTAGCTTTAAAGTAGACTCGAGGCGTTGATTTTAGTTCAGGATTTTCATGATAGGGCAAAGAGCTCACACGATGGTTGGATGGTACGTTTGTATTTTTTGGCAATGGAGTTCCATCATTAGCTAGCGATAAAATGTGGCGAGCAATATCTCTAGGAATTCGATATGCTGGCCCTTTTGGCAAGAGCTCACCAAACATAATTGCTTTGTGTTCAAGATGGCGTGAAAGTTCATGCAAATCATCCTCTATACTCTTTCCTTCATTTTTCTTTTGGTTTATGGTCTGACACATCTTCAGAACTTTCCCTTTGTAATCAATATAAAAGTCTCTGACGTTGCTCAGAGACATCAAGATGCTTTCTTTTTTGTCAAGACCCTCTATCTTTGTCACTTTTTGCTCAAGATCGTTAATATTATCTATGACATATTTAAAGTGCTTGAACACCTCTTCTTCTTGTTGAGGAAGCTTTTTGAAAAGTTTATATTCAGTTTGACCACCCATCAAATGTTCAGGTGAATGTAGAATTCCCTTGGTTATGGTCGTGCCCACGAATCGGATCCAGTAATCTTTGAGAATTTTATTATCTTTCAAAACACTCAGAGTTATAAAAGTATTCAAGGGGACATCTGGCTCTGCTTGCGTCACTTCAAGGATATCTTGTGCTAATCCTTTTGTGGAAAAGAAAGAGGGATATAGAATCTGTTTAGCCTTGATAATCGTTGCATCATTATCTTCAAAGGTTGTATCGATGCTGTATACTTCTTCCAAAAGAAAAGAAGAACTCTGAGTTGAGTTTGAGAAACGTAGATGACTCTCCCTTGGATTCGAGGGATTGACCTCTGAGTTGACGGCATTCTTCATAGATTGAGGTTTAATTAACAACAAATATAGGTAAGGAAAAGGTTGGTTTTGGTCAAATCCTTTGTATCACTAATTTTAATTTTTAGAGCCAATATTGAGTGTTTCCCATAGATTTGTGAGTTCCTAGGCGGAAAATTAATTTCTGGTTTTTATTTTCTCTTTGTTTCTTTGATCACGATCTCTTCCGGTTTTAACGTTAAATCCTGATTAAATTCCTCATTTTCTGAGATATCCTTCTCAAAAGCTGAGTTCTGCAAAGACTTTGAATAATCTTCCAGTTCAAATCTCAGTGTGGGAGTTAAAGCATACAAAGAGTCGCAAATTTTCATTTTCACTAGAGCTTCCTTCCAAGTCTTTAACTTGACTTTTTCAAGACTCTCAATTCTTCGATAATTCAATATTTGAAATTGAGACTGACCCGTCAACAAATCAAAGGGCCCAGGTCCACTTTAAAGAGGAAAATAACGAGATATTCAACTTCAGATCCCCAAGGAGTTTCGAAATATAAGAAAGCAACACAAACTCTTATCTTGAAAGCAAAAACCTCCAAGTCTTCATTTTCTTCAAACCTCCTTTTTGAAAGACAAAAATTCCAACCAAAAAATATCTCCAAAATTTTATCTTTGAAATTGTCTGAAATTTCATGCTTTGGAAAAATGAATCATGATTGCGTTTGAATTCATTCAGATTGATTTGTGCCATCTGAAAAAAATCTAGTCCAATTGACTTGAATTTTATGAAAATCTCTTTCAAATCCAAGAAAAAAATGTTTCGAATTTCTTTTAAAAAAGCAACATTTTTTTGGGAAAATCTTCTTTCTCTTTTCTCAACTTTTTTTTCCTTTCTGTCAAAGGCAGGAAATCGAAATGAAAAGGATTCAAAAATAAAATTCATGAGAAAACACAAAGTGATACAAATAGACTCTAATATAATCCCAAGGGTCGTTTATTTAGGACAGAATAAATTAACAACATGACGAATTTAAAATCTAATCAATTTCAACCTCCGATTTTCCTATATCAAAGATGGAAACCTCTTCTAACCCTCAAAAGACAGATAAAGAAAAGATGCTGAATGGAGAGTTATACTTTGCAGAAGGTCCTGAGTTACTTGGAGAGAAAAAAAGAGCCAAAAAGTTAATTCGTCAATTTAATGAATCAGAAGATGATGAAGATGATAAGCACAAACAGATTTTAAAAGAACTTTTGGGCTCGTTTGACGAAAACATCAAAATCAAGCCCAATTTCAGCTGTGATTATGGACATAATATCCACCTTGGGGAAAACTTCTACACTAATCATGACTGTTTTCTTTTGGACGTGTGTGAAATTCGCATTGGTAAAAATTGTATGCTCGGACCAGGTGTGCAAATCTATACAGCAAGCTACCCATTAGATGTCAAAACAAGATTAGAGCTGGAGTTTGGAAAGAAAATATCAATAAGTGATAATGTTTGGATTGGAGGATCTGCGATTATTTTACCTGGTGTGAAAATTGGGAATGGTGCTGTCGTTGCTGCTGGCGCAGTTGTGTCGAAAGATGTGCCGGATAATGTTGTGGTGGCAAGAAACCCTGCTAAAATTATCAAGAAAATAGAGAATAATTAAGGAGTATTAGAAACCAAGAATTGTGATCTCCATTCAGGGTTCTAGAAGATCTTTCATTACCCCAGGGTGATTCCTCTTTTAAATGTTTATATTTCTACTTCCAAGTTTTATTGAAAGAAATTTTTATCTTGAAAAAGTAAAAACATTACTCAATAATTTTATAAAATAAACTTTACTTGACTTCTGATTGCAACAAAAAAAAAAATAAAAAATTTTTTATTCAATGTGAAAGACTGCAGAATTTATAATAAACTCAAAAAAAAACTTTCCAGAGTCAATGAAATAAGTTGATTGAAATCATAAGTAAAATTTCTCTGAAAATGAGAAGAAAAAAACCCTTCCATCTCAAATTTGATTAATGGAAATTTCTTTTTGATGAAAGGTCAACATGTGTGCCCTCCGCTCTTGATTAAAACTTAAAGAATAGAGAGGGAAAAATAGAAAAAAGTGAGAAAGGCTGGCAAAAGTCAAGCCATAGGTAGAGCGAAGGGAAGTTGTACAAGCAGAAAGTCAGTTAAAAAACAGATCAAAAATAAAATCAGAGAAAGAAAGCAAGGTCCAAAAATGCTCAAAATAAATCCTGAGTAATCTCAAGAAAATTTTCGGGCAAATTAACAGATATAAATAAATAATTCACACGACAAGTTTATAATAAAATCAATTTAAATATCTATTGTCTCTTTAAAAATGGAAAAGAATACTGCATCTCAAAAGACTGAAAAAGAAAAGATGCTCAACGAAGAATTATACTACGCCTTGGGCCCAGAACTTGTTGGAGAAAGAAAAAGAGCCAAGAAATTAATTCGTCAATTTAATGAGTCAGAAGATGAAGATGATGAGAAGCGTAGAGAGATTTTAAAACAGCTCTTGGGCTCATTTGGCAAAGATATCTGGATTGAACCCAATTTCCGCTGTGATTATGGATATAATATCCACCTTGGTGAAAACTTCTACGCTAATCATGACTGTTGTTTACTTGATGTCTGCGAAATTCGCATTGGTAAAAACTGCATGTTGGGACCTGGAGTCCAAATTTATACAGCTGGCCATCCTTTAGATGCCAAGACGAG
>Ga0182738_1005844_pt1 | contig 12970 bp, 10 predicted proteins | sample eDN5th30CBELigMG_FD_128876 | JGI IMG/M metagenome (GOLD analysis project Ga0182738, IMG submission 128876) | Enriched Miracle-Growth compost microbial communities from Emeryville, California, USA - eDNA 5th pass 30_C BE-Lig MG (version 2)... ...
AGCATATGAGGGGTCACAGGGGAAGTCGCAGAATTTAGCTCTTCCAACTATTCGAGGAGTAAAAGGATACTCGCATGTGCTTGTGCATGAGAAATCTGAGAGCATGTAGGTGCCAGCTGTTTGGCAAGGAGTATCACATTGAAGGTAAGCTCCTGCACTCGTCCCGACATATCCAGTCGGGCATGATGTAGAGCAGGTATAATCCCAGAGATAATAATAGCTTACTTTGCATATATAACATTTTGTTGTGTCACATGCTGCGCAGCCAGTTGAACAAACACTATTCGCAACGCAAGCACCACCTTGGTAGGTATTGGAGATTCCAAATGATCGGCATTGATAACAATCAGAGGCTGTAGAGCCGTAACAGTGATAACAAAAAGAATTGCAAGTTGAAGTACATTGAGCTGAGATGTCTCGATAGGTTGAATAACTGCAAGGACATGTTGTTCCAGAAGTGGCAGCAGATGAAGAAGTTGCATATGTTGCGCATAGAGTAGTTGTAGCCGAGCCATTGTACAATCTCATGTTTACATCATTGATCCCGAAAGAACCAGTGGAGCCGTCAACGCTTACAGTAAATCTTAATGTCAAGGTACTAGCTGAATGGCTGACATTTCCCACAATTCTAAAGTCCATTTCTGTGTGTCCCGCACAAGGTGTATTCATATATGGAGAAGCTTTATAGAGTGCTGGATAGAATGTCTGAACAACAACTCCATCAAAACTGACTGATAAAGTATCAGATGAAGACCATGTATCCCAAATATGAGTGTAAAAGACAATAGCAACTGTAGTATGTGAATCTAATCCAGTATATGTCCTTTCAAAATAAGCAGGAGCATTTACTATGTATGGTCCTCCAATCGCAGAAAAGGTGCAATAGGTTTGGTATCTGTTGGTATTGCTTATAAGATTGGAAATTGTCCATTGTGTAGCCATTGCTTGACTTGTTGCGACGTTTGATGAGTATAAGTAAATATCTTTGATATATGATCCTAATGAGGTGTTAAAGTTGGATTTTTGGATTGGGAAAGGTTACCATAAACAGTTGGAACTACTGCAGCAGATTGAATAAATGAAAAGCTCAGAAAAAGAACGAGTAAGACAAAGGAGACTTGGTTTTGCATTGTTTGAATATGATGGGCGATTTGAACGAGAAAACCAAGATATTGTTGCGTATTCGTAATTTTCTGTTAATTTTATATTACAAAAATCAAGCAGGAAATTTCAACATCTTGATGGGCGAATTCTGAGATTTGATTAGAAGTTGAAGAAAACTCATCATCAAGATTAGGGAGTAAGAAGCAAATAGAATCCAATGGGGTGGAAGAGATCAGATATGAGGGATCTCCTTTTTTTGGAAATTGAGTCAGAAAAGAGGAAAAAATTCAGGATTTTTTGGAAAGTTTTTTTTCAGTGATTTTTCAGACAATCTGATGAGATGGATTGAGAAAATATCAGATTTATTTTGAGAACACCTGAAGATCATCAGACAGAATTTTTTTTGAAAATTTTCGCAAATTTTTTTTTCAATTTTGAAGATGAAAAATTTTTTTCCAAAAAAATTCTTTGCAGAAAAATTTCAAAACAGACTTCAACCTGAGTATCCCCAAAAATGAAAAAACTGAAAGGTTGAAATTCTTGACTCAACGAATTTTTTCGACTCGAGTTGAGTCTATCGATAGCTAAAAATGAGATTTGATGAAATATCGATATATTTTTTCTAGAGAGCAACTTTTGTCTATTTTTATTGAGATTTTAATAAAATTCTGACAGTATGGGTGGTAAATATCTTTTTTATATAACATAGAAATCAATATCTAGGTCTTTGTTCGACACCAAATAGAGCAGATGAACACATAAGTTCCTCGCCCCTTTTTACTTCAAAATGGACTTATAAAGGTTTCACTTTTGAGAATGGAATGGGTGATATCTGCGATTTAGAAGTTGATGCGATCGGTATCCTTTTTTCCACTCCCTCATTATGCTTATTCTTTAGTAAATGCATCAAATGGTCAATTGGTACATAATAACGGGTTGTCCAACTCAATAATTGCTCAAGGAGGCGAGTATAATAAAATGAGATTTCCAGAAATAATGACAATAAATAGTATTATCCAAGAAGAGAGCAATAAGATAATTGAAGAAAACAACGGCGCATGTAATCTAGAGCAATAAAAGAATTTATTTTTATTGATATTGTTTAGTACATGTCGGAACCGCGGTCCCAACTTCCGGAGGAGCACTCGCAGCAAAGTATATTATACACGTAGTGACACCTATTTGGACAGGGGGTGATAATAATGAAAGTTTCCGCCTTGAAAAATGTATAATAAATGCGTAAGAAGAGTTGCAAAGGGATTATTTTTCTCACAAAAACTTATTTTAGTTTGTTGAGAGCGGATGAATTGGAAATAAACTCAATTGCTTTCCCTTCATTAACAAGCGGTGTCTTTGGATTCCCCAGAGACAGATGTGCTGAAATTATTATCAACAAATGTCTCGAGTAAATTTATCATCGGAAGGACTCTTTTAATGTTTCAGATATTTAGAAGAAAATGCCAAGAATACCAGTCTCAAAGAAATCAAATTTATCAATATGGATGTTCAGTCTGTAAGATCCATCACTATTATGAGAAGAAAAAATATAATCTCTTCATTCTAGGTCAAAGCGTTTAAGATACAGATGGATAAATTGATAACACAAAAATATATCACAGAACATGAGAGTGGATTATTATACAATAATAGTTCCGATGAAAGTTTAGTTCAACAGAGCCAAATTCGCCTTGAGACTCAAGGAGATCAGAAGCCTACAGAAATAATTGAGGAAGCTCATGATGAGACCTCCCCAACAGAAACTAGACAGCCTACGGAGAAATTAAACGAAGCTGATTAATTGGTTCTAAAGGCAATTTTTTTATATTGTGAATGAGTGACTTGAGAGGCAAAAATTTTGCTTTACGGGGACTCGGAACCGGGGCACGGCATATTTATAGGATATCTATAGGTTGTATGTTGATTAAAGAGGAAGAAAAGAAGGAGTGTATCCATATTTTTGTTTAATTTAAATATGATTCTAATTGATGCAATTTTAACCTTAGATATGTATTGCATAGCTTTTTATGTTTAATTAAAGACACAAAAGGGAAAGCAACGAGACTCTTATGTAGAGATGAACAATATCATTAAACTTGTTGTTCTCAAGAGAAAGGTTAGGTTAAGCAACTTCTTATGGTGTATCTTTGGTTCTGTTACTATTCACACTCAAAAAGGCATGCATCATTAATAATTAGCTTATACAACATACATTGGGGCTGAATAGAATCCTGTATTCATCATACACTTAGTTAATGTTGAGCTTGGTTCTTCTCCAGTGTCTTCTCTTGGAGTTATATCTAGAAAAGGATCAATATGGTTGAATAGGTTGATAATTTACCTAATAGTGTTGCCAGTTCTGTATCTAACCCAGTTAGGTAAAGGACGATTTTGCTTGTTCTTCTTGGCAAGCTTTTTCTTGATGATCAAGGACTTGAAAGATCCCTATACTACATGAGATGCGCCGAAAGAAGGGTATTTACCATTTAAGAGGTTCGCCTTTTATGAGATAAATATTTTATTAAATTGTGATACACACAACCCGAAAATAATTAAAGCCTTACGAAATTTGAGCTGATTAAAAATCCCTTCCTGTCAAACTTCTCAGTGAATGAAACAGTGAAACATGAGGAAAAAATTCTTTTCAAAAAAATTCCTCTCTGAGAACTTCATCCCAAGCAGTGAGGATTTTTTTGTTTTTCTGAGAGATACTACAGCCTGAATATCGAGTGGTGAGGAAAAACTCGAGACTATTGGGGATTGAATAAAGTAAATATGTCTATAGACGATGATCTATTTTCCTCCTATTCGTGAAAATTTGATCGTTTTGTGATTTTTGGGATTGCATCGAAAAAAACATGTTTGGGACATTTTTTTTGTCATTAAATTCAAACCGAATAGATTCGTTAAATTATTATAATAGTCTAGAAAGTAGGAATAAATCAAGAAGAAGGGAGGGGTTTTGATAAAATCTCATACTTTGTTGCATTGAAAAATTCTACAACATTAAAGACGATATGTAACATAATTTTTCAAGAAAAATTTGTTTCATTATTTTTTTTGGAAAGATGAAAAAACTTTCTGAGACCATCATCTGAACGAATCACAAAAAATCAGAACAGAAAAAATGTTTATCTATTAACATTGATGAGGAAGAGGAGGAGGATGGCAAAAATAAAATTCGAAGTGAAATTCTATTTTGGTTAATAAATTCTTTCAAGATATAGATAAGCTTTGTAAGATTTAATATGGGTGATAGGTACAAAAAACAAGTATAGTCTAATCTTTTATTTGACCATTCTAAATCGTCCAGAGACACGATGATCCTCGAGAAAGTGAAAGAATGCAGTATGTAATTGAGGAATCTTTCAAAGATGACAAGTCAAAATCAAACGCTCCAAAAGCATTTATTAAAGGAGGGACTATCGATCCAACTTCTGTTTGATAAAGATCCATTTCTTTTTATTGAATTCCTTTAGAAATCATTCAGAGACGACCAAAAAGGAGATGTATATGTTCCTGCAGGCAATGTAATTTTGCAAAAGAGAATAGAAAAAGAACTAAATTCATACATAGAAAGGAAAAGATGACAAAAGATCAACTGTTTTTGAACAAGCAACATCAAGTAGGCCAGGATATGTTCAGCCTCATCATGCTGTTACTTGTATAATTCGTTTTTAAAAACTGCTCTTCTAATGAATCCAAACAGCGAAATCTCGAAATATTGATAAAATTGCGCAAGAACTAAAAGCAAAAAGACAAATGGATTCAAGTGCAAAAGTAATAAATTCAAAAGATTGGCAGATTTAAATTTATGAAAGTCCAAACAGCATGATAAATATGATAAACCACAACAGGAATCCAGTAAAAAAGACAAATATCACTTGAAATACTAATTTTCAATTCAAAGCTCGAGAACCCCGAGAACCTGGAAAATACAAAGGCAGCAATTTTTCTGATAACATTCCTCAAAGGAAAGACAGGTAAAAAGTGTATTATGAGAATAATGGCTTATTGTTGAGCAGTCAGCAACAAGACAAAGATTTTATGGAGAGCACAGAAGAAACCGCCTCAATATTTAATTCAATAAGTAGTCACAGAATGCACAGCTTTTCTGACCAAAGCAGCGCTTACTTAACATTGAGTAAAAGACTCTTGAAACTGAGTGTAATAAATGTTTTATAGCAAATTTGCCCCACAATATTCAAGAGGGTGAATTGAGAGAGATATTGAATCAATACGGGAGCATAGACAACCTTATGCTCGCAAGTTTAAAACCTGCTCAGGATCAAGTTCGCTTGCAATTGCCTGATTTTTTGATTGATTAAATCAGCCTCCTAGATTAGTCGCATATGTTAGATATAAACACGAAAGTGATGCCCTCGCCGCAAAGGATTCACTCAAGAAGAAACCAGTCAAAGGAAAATCTATCACTATCAAGTTTGACCTCATTTTTGTGAGAAGAAGTTAATCAGTTATTGATTAGGTGGGGACAACCTCATCCAAATGCTAAAAATCTCAAAGTAAGAGAATAATCTTTTTGTCTCAGTGAGAATAATGCTTTATTTTAGAATGATCCAGAGTATAATTTAAAGATATTACTTGATGTTAATTAGCCAAAAACAGGATCTTTAACAACAAGATTTATGTTCGTTTGCCTGAAAGTCATCTAATTCGAAGAATTATCGATAAGCTCTCCAGATACGTCGTTTCTGTTTGTTTTTCTTTGTTGATTTGAGGTGACGAACTCTTAAATTAGGATGGACATGTGATGGAACAAGCAATTGCGGAACGTGAAAAAGATAATCCAGAATTCTCCTTTTTACGTGCAGTATGCTCTCAGAAAGAAAACATCGAATCTGAAAAAATTTTTAGAAAGGATCAGATGAGAATATTTATTATAGATGGAGAGTATATTCATACGCGAATGGTGATACAGATAGAGATTGGAGACTTGATCCATTTAGAATATACGAATATGGCCCCCTTTGGTACCCACCTCCAAATATTGTGGAGTAATAAATCATTTATTGAAAATTCTCAATGTTCTTCATAGAGAAAAAGATAAAAAGAAGCAAGCAACAGGAAGTGTTCGTTTGACAGAAGAGAAAAGAGAAGAGATTGAAGATATGTTGAGAAACCTGGCAACAGACAGAAGATCTATCAGTGAAGCGATGGCGTTCTGTTTAGATAACGGTGAACATTCAGCCGAAATTGTGCATATTATCACAGAATCTCTTGCTAGCCATCTCGATACTCCTGTCGTTAAAAAGGTATTTCTCAGTTAAAATTGATAATAAAGCATTCTCCTTTTTAGATTGCGAGATTATATTTGATAAACGATATATTGTACAACAGTTCATTATTACATGTGCCAGCAGCATGGTCTTTCAGAAAATTCTTTGAAGTCAAATTGCCAGAGATTTTTGAACAACTCAATAAAACAAAGAATTCAATGAAAGATGCTTCTTCAGCTGATATGGCCAGAGATAAAATAATGAAAGTCTTGAAAATCTGGAATGATTGGGCAATCTATGACTTGAAATACTTGCTGGGACTAGAAGCTACTTTTTCAAAGAAGGCAAATCCATTTGGAGCCAGCAGTTCACAAAGAGATCGCGACAAGACAAATTTCATAAAAGAAACCTCTGAAATTGGCCTGAAATTGAGATATATTGAAGAACAGCTCAATAAAGACTCCACAAAGGAATTGGAGAAATTCTGTAGACAAAATGGTCTTTTGACATCAGGAGGAAGAGTCGATTTTATCGAAAGAATTCTGGTGTTAAGGGAATATGAAATGAGAAATAATAAAGAAGAAAAAAGTGAGACTGGCATTCAGTTTGAAACTGTCGAAAAGAAGAAAATTGATATCAGTGTGGAACTTATCAAAGATTATAACAGATTCCTCAGCACAAAGCAGCCTCAGAATCTCGGCCTTCATGAAATCGATAAAATGATTTCAGGAGGTGTAGAGTTGCTGAATTTTATTCAAGCGAGAAATGATAAAATTGATGAAGATGATATAAACGGTCAACCTTTGGATGAATTTGATGTCGCTTTATATGGTCTTCCTGCTGAAGAAGATTTTGACAGTAAAGAGAAGATATTTTGTGCTGGTCTAACTTTGTGAATAGTTGATAAATTGGAGGAAAAGGATCTTCCAGCTGGTATTAATCTTGATGGTGAACCTCTCAGTAAATCAGAACTTCGTGAGCTTGAGAAATTAGAAAACGTATGGGATAGGAATTTCTTAAGGAAAATTAATAAATATTATTAGAAATCAGATGATAGAAGAGATCGAGATAAGAAGAGATCAAGATCACCAAGAAATAAACGCGATAGGAGCAGAGATAGAAGTCGAGATAGGGATAGAAGAGACAGGGATAGAGATAGAGAAAGAGATCGATCAGATAATAGAAAGCAAAAGAAATACTCGAAACATTACTCTTCATCGTCATCTTCAAGGTCCAAATCAGATTCTAGATCTCGTTCTCGATCTAAATCTCCAGGAAGAAAAGTAACATTATTGACATGTTAAAGTTGGCTAATTGAATTTTTTCAAGGGTTCGAAGAAAGACCAAAGAAGAAGATAAGTATAAATAGAAGGAGTTTTTAAGTTTATGAATGTAAAGTCAATAAATTGTACAACTATTTTTCTCTGACTGACTATAACATTGATTGTATTGTTGTAATCTTTAAAAATTCGCTGCTTTCATCGCTACTTTTGAAAAAGAGAATTTTTAACTTGGTTATTGGACGACTGTAGAAGAGAGTTTGACTACTACAACACTTTTATATGAAATATAATATGAATATGGCATAATCATATGAAAGTAATCAAGCAAGACAGACGAATTTTTGTAAGAAATAGCCCACAAATTAATTTATTCTCTTATTTCTTCTTATTTTTCAATTGGTTCAAGACGTTGACGACTCTACTTAAATCGGTCATTTGGGGGCCTTTTTCATCATTGAATTCAACAACTTGACCATCCTTGATAACCATAGAGAATCTTCTGCTTCTAGTACCAAGTCCAGCAGCACTCAAATCAGCGGTAAGATCCAATTGCTTGACGAAATCTCCGTTGAAATCAGCAATATAAGTGACCTTATCATTTCCTCCGAGCTTTTCAGCAAAGGCTTGAAGAACGAAAGGATCATTAACAGCAAGAGCGAAAACTTTGCTAACTCCTCCTTCTTTAACTTCCTTGGATCTTTCAATATATTCAGGAATGTGAGTCTTGGTGCAAGCAGGGGTAAAAGCACCTAAAAACTTGGATCAGACAAATGAAAAATAGAGGAAAAGGAACCTGGGAAGCCGACCAAGACGTTGGTTCCTGTACCAAATAAGGTTTGGGCATTAGTGGTGGATTTTTCAAAGGCGCCATTCTTGAATTCAAGGACGGTTAAGGGGGCATCAGGAATCTTTTGGCCAACAGCAATGTTTCTGGCAAAGATGGAAGAGATGGTTTTAGGAGCAAATTTGGAGAATTTAGAGAACATGAAATGGAAAATGGCTCAGGATGTTTTTAATTTGGAAATATATTATTATAGATAAATATAGATTTGGCCTATTAATATATTACAAGCATGTGTCGTGCTTTTTGTCTGATTCTATAAATTTATCTTTTTTATTGCGGAATATTGCGGAAGATAATTGGTCGCTAAATGGTACGGAATTGTTTCTATGATAATGGATTAGAGATCAGGGAGTTGATGATAATGATGATTAAACAGAAGGAAAAAGGAGAATTTTGAGATTAGCTTGGAAAAGTAATTTTTTTCTGTTTTGTATCTTGATTGAGTTTGGGATCTTTCTCTTGAGAAAAAAAGAAATTTTTTTGGATGAAGAGAAAATAAAAAATTTTTTGTCTAAAAGACGATTCTCCTTGGATCTTTATTTTCTTCTTGAAAACTTTGTTTCATGATCAATGAAGGCTCGAGAGAAAAGGTTTATTCAATGAGAACTTTTTTCAAAGGAATCAAGAAATAAAATTTGAAATTTATGGCAAAGGATTAAAAAATGTTCCAAGATTCTGAAGAGAAGAATGTTGTCGACATAGATATTGAATTTCCAACATATTTATTGAAGGTAAAATTCAAGAGGAATAATTTTTCGGAACTTTCAGAAATAATATTTTCATTCATATCTCAATACTTCTCTTCTGGAAAGACTATCTTTTCTCATTATATCTCGCTTCTAATGAAATAATCGACTTATAAAGTTCTTCTTCCAAACGAACTAATGTCAAATCTTTCATGATATATCCTCCAGTTTTCGAAAAAGGCATATTTTGAGATTGAACCTCATCATCAAATTTCATTAGGAAAATTATAATTTTTCAAGATTTATTTTTAATGCAAAGTGAAAATCATCAATTACAAGAAACAGGCTCATACGAGATCGACAGTCTCATTTCAACCATTCTCTGGCACAAGCAAAGCCAACAAGGTGACCGAATCTTCATTTCTGATTGGAAAGGCAGACTTCACATCCTCCGCTCTTTTGAACCAGGAAGTAGATTGAAACCTCTAGTTTCAAACAAAGAGCTCATCGACTGCCCAATATTATCAATGGATATCAATCGATCAAAAGAAGCAGGGTCAAACGATCAACTTATTATCGGAACTGCGGAAGGCATTCTTGGGATCTATCATGTAGAATTGGAAAAACTCCAAGTAATTGGCCAAGATCGGGAGAAAAGATCGATAGCTAAAGTGATATCTATTCAGGATTCCCCTCTTATTTTTACCTTTTCATGGGAAGGGTTCATGACGATTTGGAATTCAAGCGAGAAGGAGTGCCAATTTGTTCATCCACTTAAAGCCAATCTGATCACCGCAGAATATGTGCATCCTTACATTGCAATATTATTTGGAAATAATGAGATTGCATTCATTGATGTTGTGACGTATTCTCAAGGCTCCTCAATAAAAAGAAAGCCCATTGGATATAATGAGCCAATTAGGTCAATGGCTTTCTATGGCAAAAACATTGAATATTTGGCTTTTGGAGATATTTATGGGGGGATCAAGGTTTTAAAAAGAAAAAGTGATAAGGAGGATCTCAAAGGACTCAGCCTGATATATTCCAATAAAACGCTGATTGATTGTGATTATGACGCAGTTTTCTCATATAAAGCGCATTGTACAAAGATTCCTCAAGAGGTAAAAGAGAAGCATATGTTGAATCCAAAGATAGACAGAGTCGTTTTTCCAGTAAAAGCGTTGGATTTTAACCCAAGAAATCCAACTATAGTGGCAAGTGCTGGTGGTGATTGGTCAATTTATATTGCGGATATAGATAGTGAGAAGGGAAATCAGAATAATTCGTATATAAAGAACTCGAAAGTGTGTCCTTTTACAGGACAGTTTACACATTTGAAATATAATGAAGAAGGAAAGGCGTTGATAACTGTGGAAAAAGATGGACAAGATGTGAATTTCAAAGAGACTGATGTTTCCAAATTAAGGTCTACTGTCAGATTATTAAAATTTTTACAATAATAAAAGATTATATTGAGCGGATAACATTGATTGTTGTGATTGGTGTGTTGTGCGTTGTTCGTTTTCTTTTTGTATCAATAAGAATTTCTATAAAGGAGATTTGAGAGTTTAATTGAAGTTAATTTGAATACAAAGTCAAAAATTTGAAGTGGGAAATAATTAACATAGAGGTTATCTATTGAGAATTTATAATTGATTTCAAAATTTTAATGAGATCAAAAATGGAGTAAAAGGACAACTCAAAAAGGCTGACGATTAATAACACTATTGGATTATGTATAAATGGGTAGCTGACGAGGGTTAGAAAGTGTCTGATGAAAAAAATGGACTATCTCAAAAACAAAAGGAGCTTAGTGTAAATTAAATTCTGACGAAAAATATTTTGAATTAAAAAAAAATAAATTCGCAAATTTTAATTAAACTGTAAATTTTAATTCAAAAATAATTTCGTTAATATTCTCTAAATTTAATTTCTTTTAATCAACAAATTAAAATTCAAATCAAATTGAAACAAAATTCTTCTCTCAATTATTTTTTATTGTTTTCTCTTTATTCTCAAAATTTTCTTTTGAACTAAAAATATTCTCAAAGCTTGAAAACTTTCCTATGTAAAAATAAAAATTGCAAATGTTGATATTTTATTTCCTTTCAAAAAGACCTTGGTCAAAAGGGCTACAATGCGAATAATACTAGACTCTTCTGAATATGCTTTCAAAATACCCCTCTTTGAATAGACCAAAATGAAAAGAAAGAGCTTCAGGTATACGCTCTTTTTCAGCATGCTTTCTTAAATAATTCCAAAATTTTGTGAGCTGGTTGATGAATTCAAAGTCCTTTGATCAGGTAAGTTAACTATCAAGGATAATTTTCTTCATCAATCATCTAATGAAAAGACAAAAAGTGAACATAGTGTTCCAACTAATTTAAATTATAACTTATTTACTAATCATATCAAATCAAAAACTTTGATTTAGTTGGAAAATCCAAATCATCTACTAATTAAAATTAATTATTTAGTATCGCATGTTGATTCAAATTTTTGTCATTTTTAGAGGATCAAACTTCCTAACAACCCTTTTTATAAATGTCTTTTTATTGTCTTATCTTGGGAAGAGGCCTCAATGAGAAAATTTCAAATCATATGAAGTCTAACTGGATAATGTGACTAAGAAAGTGATTCATCATCATCTGATTCACTTGGCTGCTGAAGGGCCTCTTCAAACTTTACTTTTTTGCTTAAACTTGGGGTTTTGAACCTTGAAGTAATTTGAATGAGTCAAAATTATGCGGAAAGTTGTTTAACTATTTTCCTCTCATTCTGTGGAAACAAAGTGGATTTTGGTTAACCGCTTGATTGAAGAAAGAGTTTTAAGGTTTTGAGAGAGAATGGCTTCTCCATTTCTTCCTGAGCGTGAAGATGAATAAATATAAATTTTTTGAGGTCATATGATAGGAGAATTTTTAATAAAAAATATCTGATAGTGGATTACCTCCTTTTTTATTTAAAAATTCGTCAGGAGTTCGTATTAAGAGTTTAGGGAAGATAAAACTATACAAACAAATGAAGACAGCTTAAGTCCGTTTTGAGCTGCCAGAAGAACCTGTAATGAACCTGACACAGAGTGTTAGCGTCTTTTTTTTGAAATCAAAGGATGTTTTGATTTTCATGGTGATTCTAATTTTGCACAAAAAAAAAGAAAGAGAAGGAGAGAGAGACCCGTTGTGAAGAAGGTGATTGAAAGATTTTAAAAGAGATCTAAATGTTTCCTGGAAGGATAGAATTGAAAGGGTTCTTTAATTGGGATCAGAAATTGAGGAAAAGAAGCGATAATTGACAGACAATTGATTATAATTGATGAGAAAAGGTAACATATGTCAATGAAATTATATAATACAGAAAGAGAGTTTTGAGTGTTACAGCAATAAGTTAGAAACCAAGTTTAATAAAATTTAATTTTTTTATCGGATAAAATGTCGAACGAAATCCCTGCTCGTGAAGCTCCTGTGCAAAATGAGGAAAGAACCAAGACTATTGGACATTATGCCGTTAGTAAACCCAGTTTTCCCATGTTTGAAATGCTAATTTTTTCTTCAAGGCAAAACCATTGGTGAAGGAACTTTTGGAAAAGTAAAACTGAGTACGCATACTCTTACTGGCGAAAAAGTATTGTATTTTCCATTAGGAGAGGAATAACTTGTGAAGGTTGCCATAAAAATCTTGGAAAAGGAAAAGATTACCGATGTAAACGATGTAGAGAGAGTCGCAAGGGAAATTCACATTTTGAAACTAATTCGGCATCCAAACATCATTCAACTTTATGAAGTAATTCCTTAATAAACCTCCTCTAAACCTCTGGTA
>Ga0182738_1005845_pt1 | contig 12968 bp, 11 predicted proteins | sample eDN5th30CBELigMG_FD_128876 | JGI IMG/M metagenome (GOLD analysis project Ga0182738, IMG submission 128876) | Enriched Miracle-Growth compost microbial communities from Emeryville, California, USA - eDNA 5th pass 30_C BE-Lig MG (version 2)... ...
AACGCCGAGGGCAACGTGGTGCGCGGCAACGTCGTGACCAACTCGAAGCTCGCCGATCTCGGCGCGTTCGACTCCGACGCCAGCCACCGCAACTGCTTCGCCGACAACGACTTCACCTCGTCGGAGCCGGCGAACATCGAGACGCTGGAGCCGTGCGAGGGCGAGGGCAAGGGCGACTTCTCGGACCACCCCCTCGAGGTGCTCAAGTTGATCCAGCGCACGACGCCACCGTCGGGTGACTACAAGACTCAGCCGGCCCCTCCCGCGCAGAAGAACATGCCAAACGCCACCACGGCAAAGGCCGTGCCCGCGGGTTCCCCGCCGAAGTTCGACGTGGACGCCGTGAAGGTCCCCACCCTGCCCAAGTCGTGACCCGACCCGCCGTCACGCACGCCGCGGCGACCCTGCGGCGGTCCGCGCTCGTGGTCGCGGTGGTGGTCGCGTCGTGCGCCACGGCGTGTTCGTCGAGCGGTGCGCCGATCGCGGGCACCGCCGAGCGGGGCGACTCGGCGACGACCCCACCCCCGAACCGGTCGATCATCTCCTACGGCGGGCAGTTCCTGTCGAGTTGTCCCTTCAGCCACTCGCTCGCGGACGACCCGATCATGCACCGCGGTCACCCCGGCGCATCGCATGCACACGAGTTCTTCGGCAACGCCTCGACCGACGCCTCGAGCACCTATGCGTCGATGATCCACGAACCCTCGACGTGCAGCGACGACGGGGACCGTTCCGCCTACTGGGTCCCGGCCCTGACGATCGATGGCAAGCGGGTCGTGCCCCGTCGAGTCGACGCGTACTACCGCGCCGGTCCGGGCGTCGCTGCGGCGAACGTGCAGCCGTTCCCCGAAGGGCTCGAGGTTCTCGCGGGGAACCAGTTCTCGACCCGGCCGCAGTCGCTCACGATCGCCGCCTGGTCGTGCGGGCTCTCACCGGACATGGCGCACGCACCTCCCGAGAACTGCACCCCGGACCGTCCCGTCCAGCTCCGGCTGACCTATCCGTCGTGCTGGGACGGCTCCCACATCCGCAGCGATGATCACACCTCGCACATGGCGTATCCCTCTCCCGCCAGCGGGTGCGACGACGCACATCCGATCGCGCTGCCGCAACTCACCCTGACCGTCCACTACGCCTTTTCCGGTTCCTATGAGGAGGCGAGCATCGCGTCCGGCGGATTCGACACGACCCACGGTGATTTCCTGGCGGCCTGGCAGGACCAGCGCATCGTCGACCAGGTGAAGGGGTGCCTCAACCGTGACGTCACCTGCGGCATCGTCGGCGGCACCTTCCACACCGGTCAGGGCGCCCAGGATCTCAATTCCTACAACCTGGGACCGGCCGGTGCGGGGCCGACCACGGTGCCCGACTACGACGGCGGGGTGACCACGACCACGATGGACCCGACCCGTATGGCCCACATGTCGCATTGACCTCCCGCCGCGTGTTCACCGGCAGAGGTGCTTTGGGCGGCACCTCGAATCGGCGAATAACGTCGGGAATCGTGCCGCCATCAATCATGCAGCAGAAACTGGACGATCTCGAAGAGCGCAAGGCCCTGGCGCTCCGGCCCGGGACCGACCGTTCGATCGAGCGCCAACACGCCAAAGGCAAGATGCTGGCCCGCGAGCGGATCGACTACCTGCTCGACGACGGGTCGTTCACCGAACTCGACATGCTGTCGCGGCACCGCGCGTTCAACACCCCGTTGGCCGACAACCGTCCCTACACCGACGGTGTGGTCACCGGTTGGGGCACGATCGACGGCCGCAAGGTGTTCGTGTTCTCCCAGGACTTCACGGTCTTCGGTGGGGCACTGGGTGAGGTCTTCGCCGAGAAGATCCACAAGCTCATGGACATGGCGCTCAAGGTGGGAGCGCCGGTCATCGGACTCAACGACGGCGCCGGCGCCCGCATCCAGGAAGGCCCGGTGAGCCTCGCCTCCTACGGCAAGATCTTCTACCGCAACGTCCAGGCCTCTGGTGTGACGCCGCAGATCAGCGTGATCCTCGGCCCCTGTGCCGGGGGAGCGGTCTACTCGCCGGCGATGACCGACTTCATCTTCATGGTGCGTGAGTCGTCGCACATGTTCATCACCGGACCGGACGTGGTCAAGACCGTGACCGGTGAAGAGGTCACCCTCGAAGAACTCGGGGGCGCCATGGCGCACGCGTCGAAGTCGGGGGTGTGCACGTTCGTCTCCGACGACGAAAAGGCCTGCCTCGACGACGTCCGCTATCTGTTCTCGTTCCTGCCTTCGAACAACCTCGAGGAGCCCCCCCGGATCGCCCCGGTCGACCCCCCCGATCGGCTCTGCGGAGACCTGGTCGACATCCTGCCCGACAGTCCCAACCAGCCATATGACATGCGCGACGTGATCACCTCGGTGGCCGACGATGGCGACTTCTTCGAGTACCAGGAGTACTGGGCCACGTCGATCGTGTGCGGATTCGCCCGACTGAACGGCGAACCCGTCGGGGTGGTGGGCAATCAGCCGATGTCGCTCGCCGGTGTGCTCGACATCACCTCGGCCGAGAAGGCCGGCAAGTTCGTCCGCACCTGCGACGCGTTCAACATTCCGTTGGTCACCTTCGTGGACGTGCCGGGATTCCTTCCCGGCGTCGACCAGGAGCACGGTGGCATCATCAAGCACGGGGCCAAGCTCCTGTACGCCTACTGCGAGGCGACCGTCCCCCGGATCCAGGTCATCACCCGCAAGGCCTACGGCGGCGCGTACGTGGTGATGAACTCGAAATCGATCGGCGCGGATCTCGCCCTCGCCTGGCCGACCGCCGAGCTCGCCGTCATGGGTCCCGCGGGTGCCGTCGAGATCGTCTACCGCAAAGAACTCGCCGAGGCCGACGACCCGGTGGCCCGCCGCGCGGAGTTGACCGAGGAGTACACCGAGCGGTTCTGCAACCCCTATGTCGCCGCCGACCGTGGCTTCGTCGACGCCGTGATCGACCCAGCCGAGACCCGCATCAAGCTCATCGAAGGGCTGGAAATGCTGCGGACCAAGCGCGAGAACCTGCCGGGCCGCAAGCACGGGAACATGCCGTTGTGACCGATCCGGGCCCGACGGTGACCGGCGGCGGCGATCCCACCGAACCCGAGATGGCCGCGATCCTCGCGGCGGCCTCGGCGCTGCTCCTCGAACCGCAGCCGGTCGCGACCCGCCCTGCGCCGGTGTCGCGGTGGCGCTTCTCGGGCCGCTGGTGGGCCAAGCCGGTGCCGTTGCGCCGGGTCCGTCCCTGAGCCGGTTCCGTGCCCGACGACGCCGCGCCGATCGCACCCGAGTTGACGACCGTCGCGCCGGAGTACGCGGTCGTGCACGACGGCGGTGACGTGCGGTGTTTCGACGATCTCGTCGCCGACACCGACTACGAGTTCGACGGGTTCGCGTTCCGCACGCTTCCGGCGCCCGGTGAACTGCTCGCCACGATCGCCACGGTCAACGACGTGCACTTCGGCGAGACCGAGGCCGGTGTCATCGAAGGCGTCGACATCGGGCCGGTGCTGCGTTCGGAGCCCGGATCCGAGCCGTACCCGGAGTTGATGAACCGCTGCGCGGTCGCCGAGATCGTCGGGCTCGAACCCGACGCCGTGGTGGTCAAGGGCGATCTCACCTCGAACGGCAGCACCGGAGAATACGAGCGGTTCTGCGCGGTCTACGGCGAAGCCTTCGGGAATCGCCTATATCACGTGCGCGGCAACCACGACGCCTGTCACGGTGGACGCTTTGCCGCGTTCGATCGCCAACGCATCGACGTGCCCGGCGCCACGGTGGCCCTGATCGACACCGCGATCGAAGAGCAGGCCAACGGCCAGATCGCCGAGGAGACCCTCGACTGGCTCGACACGCTCGCCGCGGAGGCGACCGGGCCGGTGTTGGTGATGGGCCACCACCACTGCTGGAACCCCGACTCCGACGCGCGCGAAGCGTCGTTCTTCGGCATCGATCCCGCCGATTCGCTCGCGCTGGTCGCGGTCGCCGAACGTCGACGATCGATCCGCGGGTACTTCGCCGGTCACACGCACCGGAACCAGCGCCAAGTGTTCTCGGCGACCGGTGAACTGCCCTGGGTCGAGGTGGCCTCGGTGAAGGACTATCCGGGCTCGTGGGCCGAGTACCGCGTCTACGAAGGTGGCATCTGCCAGATCCACCACCGCATCTCGGACCCCGACGCGCTCGCTTGGAGCAATCGGACGCGGGCGATGTACGCGGGGCTCTACACCGAGTACGCTTTCGGAACACTCCAAGACCGTTGTTTCGCGCTGCCGGACCGGAGCTGACGTGGCACGAGCCACGCTGGTACCGTTGACAGGCTGAGCGGACGGGTCGCATCTGATCCGGCATCCGATCGTGATTCGCCGAGCCCCACCCGGCGAACAGACCGCACCGCTCACGGGTCGGGTGCGCTTGTCGGCGCATCCTCTCAAGTCTCACTGCGGCGCGGCCGAAAGGGGAACGTGGCCGGAATCCAAGAAGCGCAAGCCCGCTGGGCCGTGATCCAGGCGCGGGGACGCGTGCGTGGGATCATCGCACTCGTCGTCGCCGTCGTGATCGTGCTGGCGATCGCCGTCTTCGCGCAGAACAACGCAGCGCCCGTGCTGATCGGCGTCATCGTCGCGCTGGTGATCGTCGGTGCGATCGTGATCGCGGTCGGCAAACGAAAGACCGGTCTCAGCATCACACCGGAGTGGAAACCGGAGACGCCACGAGACGAGGAGGACGACGCCTACGACGACCTCGATGCGCCGGACGTGGCGGTCGACGAGCACGACGCGGCGGAAGACGCCGCACCTGCAGAGCAGGCCGTGACCGACGCCGAACCCGTGCGGCGCCTCGACGCCCAGATCCTGGGTGCGGACCTTTCCAAGCTGGGGCAGGTGATCTCGCCGAAGCTGGCCAAGTCCTACGCCGTGGGAACCCTGGTGCTCGAGGGTCCGGCGATCGTGTGGGAACCAGGCGCGGTGTCACGCGCCGCGGGGATCGACGATCTCGTCACGGCACCCGAACAGGTGAGCGTGGTCGAGGCCGCACCTCTCTGGGGGAGTTGGGGTCTCATCCGTGTCGCCACCGCGGGTGGCGAGGAATGGTGCCTCCGGGTGCCCGGGAGCGTGGATCTGTCACCCGCGTTCGCCGAGCTGGGTCTCACCGTTCACAAGACGACGGTCTGATCGGTCGCGACGGCGGAACGGACCGTCGCCGACCGGCGTGCCAACACACAGAAGGTCGCGGCCCCCGCCAACAGCAGCACCCCCTGGACGACGGGCCAGGAGTGGCCGTTCGCATTGGGGATACTCGGGGCGAAGGTGATCGCCGCGGCCAGTGGGAGCACACCCATCACCCGGTCGTTCAGGCGCGGTTGCGCGTCGATCGCGATTGCGAGCGCTCCGATCACCACCCACGTGTAGTGCCACCACACCAGGGGAGTGACGACCAGCAGGGCCACGTAGCCGGCGGCCCACCGGGTGTCGTCGTCGGTGTGGCGCATGCCGAACCAGCAGACGGCCGCGCCGACCACCAGCGTGAAGATGCGGGCGACGACGGCGACCATGGTCGAGTCCGACGAGCCGAGTAGCCTGATCACCAGCGCATCGACCGCCCCGTTATAGGGATTGGTCGTGGTGTGGCCGTTCAGTTCCAGGGTGGAGCGTACGAAGTCCCCCCAGACGAGGGGATCGACGAGCACGAGCGTGACCAGCGCGAGCACGGCCAGGATCGCCGCGGCGATTCCGAGCGTCCGCCAGCGCCGCCGCCAGAGGAGCACGAGCGTGAGTGCGGCCGGGAACACCTTGAGTGCGCTGGCCGCCGCCCAGACCACCGCGGTGGCGATCGATCGCCGTCGCGTGCGATCGCGAAGTCCCAGACAGACCGAGAGAAACAGGATCGGCGACGTCTGTCCGAGACCGATCGGCCCCATCGCCATCGGCGTCAGGAGCACGGCCGACACCAGCAGCATCGCCGGCGCGCCGCGTGAGCGGTGTGCCAGCCGCACCCACAGCAACCACATACCCGCCGCGAGCAACACGGCGGCGCCGAGCTGCATGAGGAAGGTGCCGCCATGGTTGCCGAACGCGGTGAGCGCGATGGCCAACGGGATGACCATCGGCGTCGCGACGAATGCCACGGCGAGGTTGGCGCAGTCGGTGCCACGGGGAGCGATGCGGCACCACTCGCCGGCGAAACTCGGCGGAAGGTCGAACAGGTCGCCGTGGCGGGCCGCATACACGTCGGCGGGTTGGGAGCGCGCGAGATGGCCGGCGGCGACATAGGGAACGGCGTCCTGGGCGACGCGGCCGCTCAGCAGCAGCGACATGACCACCCACAACGCGAGGATCGCCACGTACGCATGGCGGATGATCGGTGGAACGGGTCGCCGCGAGAATCGTCGAGAGGCCGTCATCGGAGGAGAAGCGATCGGCCGTCGTGTACGAGGCGGCCGTGGACGCGGTGGCACATGACCAATCTGTCTAGTGCCGTGTCAGGCGGAGCGCGCCGCGACGGCGAGGTCGGTCAACTCGCCCATGATGCGGGCCAACTCGAAATCCTTGGGGGTGTAGACGCGGGCCACGCCCTGTGCGATCAGTCGTTCGCGGTCGGCTTCGGGGATGATGCCCCCCGCCACGACCGGGGCGCTCACTCCCTCGTCGCGGAGCAGCTTCACCACGTCGGGGATGAGCTCCATGTGGCTTCCCGAGAGGATCGACAGCCCGACGACCTCGACGTCCTCGTCGCGGGCGACCGCGGCGATCTGTTCGGGACGCAGCCGGATGCCCTGGTAGATGACCTCCATGCCCGCGTCGCGCGCGGCGACCGAGATCTGCTCGGCGCCGTTGGAATGCCCGTCGAGACCCGGCTTGGCGACCAACAGGCGGACCGGTCCGCCGTCGAGTGAACGGTTGCGTTCGGCGATCGCCGCGAGCCCGTCGAGCTGCGCTCCCTGGCCGGCCGCGGCAGCCACGCCGGTGGGTGCCCGGTACTCTCCGAAGGTCTCGCGCAATGCGTCGGCCCACTCACCGGTGGTGCCACCCGCATGGGCCAGGTCCACGGTGGCGGCCATGACGTTGTCGGTGCCCGCAGCGGCGCGCCGCAGCTCGTCGAGAGACCGCTTCACGGCCGCGGCATCGCGGTGCGCTCGCCACGCCTGCACATCGGCGATCGCCTCGTCCTGGACGCCCGGGTCGACCCGCAGGATCGACTCGGCCCCACCCAGCGGCGACGGCGCGGTCTCGGTGTAGGCGTTCATGCCCACCACGGTCTGCTCGCCTGCTTCGATTCGACGCATCCGCTCGGCATGCGAGGTGACCAGTCGGCCTTTGAGTTCGTCGATCGCCTCGAAGGCGCCGCCGAGCGCGAGCACCTCGTCGAGCTCCGCGGTGGCCGCGTCGACCAGCTCGGTGGTCTTGGCCTCCATCACGTGGCTGCCGGCGAAGATGTCGTCGTACTCCAACAGGTCCGATTCGAAGGCGAGCACCTGTTGCATGCGCAGGGACCACTGCTGGTCCCAGGGGCGGGGCAGGCCGAGCGCCTCGTTCCAAGCGGGAAGCTGGACCGAGCGGGCCCGGGCGTCCTTCGACAGGGTCACCGCGAGCATCTCGAGCACGATCCGCTGGACGTTGTTCTCGGGTTGGGCCTCGGTCAGCCCGAGCGAGTTCACCTGGACGCCGTAGCGGAAGCGCAGCGCCTTGGGGTCACTCACGCCGTAGCGCTCACGGCCGATGCGGCCCCACATCTCGGTGAACGCCCGCATCTTGGCGGTCTCTTCGACGAAGCGGATGCCGGCGTTCACGAAGAACGAGATCGACCCGAACACGGCGTCGAAGCGGTCCTCGGGCACCTGACCCGAGGCTTTCACCGCGTCGAGCACGTCGATGGCGGTGGCGAGTGAGTACGCGATCTCCTGGCGTGGCGTCGCGCCCGCCTCCTGGAGGTGGTAGCTGCACACGTTCATCGGGTTCCATTTGGGGATCCACTGCTGGCAGAACGCGACCATGTCGACGATGAGCCGTCGCGAGGGCAGTGGCGGGAAGATGTAGGTGCCCCGGCTCAGGTACTCCTTGACGATGTCGTTCTGGGTGGTGCCCCGCAGGGCCTTCGCCTCGACACCCTGCTTCTCGGCGTTGGCGACGTACAGCCCGAGCAGCCATGCGGCGGTCGCGTTGATCGTCATCGACGTGTTCATCTCGCCGACGGGGATCGCTTCGAGCAACTGGGTCATGTGCCCCAGGTGCACGACGGGGACGCCGACCTTGCCGACCTCGCCGCGGGCGAATTCCGAGTCGGGGTCGTACCCGGTCTGGGTGGGCAGGTCGAAGGCGATCGATAGCCCGGTCTGGCCCTTGGCGAGGTTGGTGCGGTAGAGCTCGTTGGAGGCCTTGGCGGTGGAGTGCCCCGAGTAGGTCCGCATCATCCACGGTCGGTCCGGTTCGTGGTTGACGCCGGTTCGGTTCGTTCCGTTCGCCTGACTCATGGGTTCATTCTCTCCCATGATGAGGGCGGATTCCCCATCGCCGGGCGACCGGTCAACTCGACAGGCGCGGGGGTAGCGGTTGCTCGAGGGCGTCACGCAGCCGCCGCAGGTACTCGCTGCGGGGGATCTCGACGACGCCGAGGGACGCGAGGTGGTCGGTGCGCCACTGCACGTCGACGAGGCGACCCGCGCCCGACCGGCCGTCGTCCCGCAACACCTCCACCAGATGCACGAGCGCGACCTTCGACGCGTCGGGGGCCCGGTGGAACATCGACTCCCCGGCGAACAGGCCACCGATCGCGAGGCCGTAGAGGCCGCCGGCGAGCTCCCCGGTGTCGCGGTCGAACGCCTCGACACTGTGCGCCCAGCCCAGACGGTGCAACTCGACGTACGCGTTGCGAAGGTCGTGGGTGATCCACGCGCCGGACCGCCGCGGGTCGGCGCAGGCGCCGATGACGTCGCTGAACGCGGTGTCGATACGTGTTTCGTAGCGCCGCAGCGAGCGCCGCAGCGAGCGGGTGACGTGCAGGGCGTCGAGCGGGAGGACGCCGCGGGGGTCGGGCGACCACCAGGCGAGCCGACGGAACCGCTTGCCACCGACGGGCATGGGAAACAGCCCCTGGCGGTAGGCGGCCAGAATGGTCGCTGGTGCGAGGTCGGCGCCGGCGCACACGATGCCGTGCCGGTCGGCCTGGTTCGGATCGGGGAACTGCCACTTCGACGGTGGCAGTTCGCTCGGCACGGACACCCCAGAATACTGGTCCCGGCCGCCGGGTCGGGTCCACGACCGCGTCGGCGTCGCTCCGTGCGGCTCCACGGTGATCGTTGCGAAGCGCTCGTGGAGACCGGCGCTCGTCCCACGTCCCCGGTGAGGGGGCGCGTCGTCTCCACCGGTACACTCGGCTCTCTGTGAAGACGAGCGTGGAACCCATCGAGGACAACAAGGTCAAGGTCTCTGTCGAGGTCGACGAGGACGAGTTCGAGACCCAGATCGACGCGGCGTTCCGCCGAATCGCCCGTGAAGTGCGCATCCCCGGCTTCCGACCGGGGAAGGCGCCGCGCAAGATTCTCGAGGCGCATCTGGGGGTGGCGCCGGGACGCGAGGAAGCGCTGCGCCAAGCGTTGCCGGAGTACTACGCGGATGCGGTGCGGGAACACGACGTCGACGTCATCGCCCCGCCGGAGATCGACATCACCGCCGGCGAGGACGAAGGTCCGGTCGCGTTCGAAGCGGTCGTCGAGGTGCGGCCGGTCGTGTCGGTGGGCGGCTACGAGTCACTGCGCGTCACGATCGACCGTCCCGAGCCGACCGACGACGAGATCGACGCCCAGATCGACCGGATGCGAGCGCAGAACGCCGAGCTGAAGGCCGTGTCGCAACCCGCGATCGACGGTTCGTTCGTGCGGATCGACATCACCGGTTCCCAGGACGGCGAAGAGCTCGACGGATTGACGGCATCGGACTACGTCTACGAGGTGGGCGCGGGCACCGTGGTCGACGAGCTCGACGAAGAGCTGCGCGGCGCGGAGGCCGGAGCGATCCTGGTGTTCACTGCCGATCATCCCGACCCCGAACAGCCACCGGTCGACTTCCGGGTGCTGGTCAAAGAGGTCGACGAACAGGTGCTGCCCGACGCCGACGACGACTGGGCCGCTGCCGAATCGGAGTTCGACACGATCGCCGAGTTGCGTGACGACCTTCGTCAACGGTCCGCGACGGTCAAGAAGTTCCAAGCCCAGATGGAGCTCCGCGAGAAGGCCACCGAGGCGCTCGCCGCACTGGTCACCGACGAGATTCCCGCCACGATGCTCGGCTCCGAGGTCGAGGCGCGCATGCAGAACCTCTTCCAGCGCCTCTCGGCCCAGGGCGTGGACCTGAACGACTACTTCTCCCAGATGGGACTGAGCCCCGAGGAGTTCAGCGCCACCCTCGAAGCCGAGGCCGACCAGGCCATCAGGGTCGACCTCGGGCTGCGGGCATTGAGCGTCGCCGAGGAGATCGAGGTCGACGACGCCGACCTCGACGCGGAGATCGAACGGATCGCCGAGCAGGTCGGCGAGAAGCCCGCCAAGGTCCGCAAGCAACTCGACCGCAACGACCAACTTTCGTTGGTACGATCGGATCTGCGCCGCCGCAAGGCACTCGATTGGTTGATCGACCATGTCGAGATCGTCGACGAGAGCGGCGCAGAGATCGACCGGGATCTCATCGACGTGACCGGAGCGTTCCCCGGTGACGACGGCCAGGACCACGATCACGACCATGATCACCAGCACGAAGACGAAGACGGAGCAGACTCCGAGTGACGATTTCCCCGCTGTACAACCATCTGGTTCCCACCGTCGTCGAGCAGACGAACCGTGGTGAGCGGGCGTTCGACCTGTACTCGCGGCTGCTCAAGGACCACATCATCTTCCTGGGCACGCCGATCGACGACACGATCGCGAACCTCATCTGCGCCCAGATGTTGCACCTGGAGTCCGAGAACCCGGACAAGGACATCAACATCTACATCAACTCGCCCGGCGGCGACATCACCGCGCTGTTCGCCATCTACGACACGATGCAGTACATCAAACCGGACATCTCCACGATCTGCTTCGGGCAGGCGGCGTCGGCTGCGGCGGTGCTCCTGGCCGCCGGCACCAAGGGCAAGCGCCTTGCGCTGCCCCATGCCCGGGTGCTGCTGCACCAACCGTGGGGGCAGGGTTCGGGTACGGCCACCGACGTGGAGATCCAGGCCAAGGAGATCATGCGGATGCGGGATCTGCTCGAGGACATCCTCGCGATCCACACTGGCCAGCCCAAGGAGAAGCTCAAGGTCGACACCGACCGCGACTTCGTCCTATCCGCGCCCGAAGCCCTCGAGTACGGCATCATCGACGAAGTGATCTCTGCCCGCAACCTCGCCGATGGCAATCGGGCCATCACGGCGGCGAGCTGACCGGCGATCGAGGAACGGGGGTTAGGCAGACACCGTGGCGAAATTCGGAGAAGGTGGCGAACTCCTCAAGTGTTCGTTCTGCGGCAAGTCGCAGAAGCAGGTCAAGAAGCTGATCGCCGGTCCGGGTGTCTACATCTGTGACGAGTGCATCGACCTGTGCAACGAGATCATCGAGGAAGAGCTCTCCGAGGGCGCCGAGATCTCCTTCGAGGACCTGCCCAAGCCGCGGGAGATCTTCGATTTTCTCAACGACTACATCGTCGGTCAGGACATCGCGAAGAAGATCCTGTCGGTCGCGGTCTACAACCACTACAAGCGGATCCAGTTCGGCACGTCACGCAGCGACGACGTCGAACTCGCCAAGTCGAACATCCTGCTGATCGGCCCGACCGGCTGTGGCAAGACGCTGCTCGCCCAGACGTTGGCGCGCATGTTGAACGTTCCCTTCGCCATCGCGGATGCCACCGCGCTCACCGAAGCCGGCTACGTGGGCGAGGACGTCGAGAACATTCTGCTGAAGCTCATCCAGGCCGCCGACTACGACGTCGCCAAGGCCGAGTCCGGCATCATCTACATCGACGAGATCGACAAGGTCGCCCGCAAGTCCGAGAACCCCTCGATCACCCGTGACGTTTCCGGCGAGGGTGTGCAACAGGCGCTGCTCAAGATTCTCGAGGGCACCACGGCGGCCGTGCCACCCCAGGGCGGGCGCAAGCATCCGCACCAGGAATTCCTCCAGATCGACACGACGAACATCCTGTTCATCTGCGGCGGGGCTTTCGCCGGGATCGACAACATCATCGAGTCACGCACCGGCTCGGCCGGTGTCGGATTCGGCGCCGACGTGCGTCGTGCGGAGGAAAAGGACCTCGGTGAGCTGCTCGCCCAGGTCCTGCCCGAAGACCTGCTCTCGTTCGGTCTGATCCCCGAGTTCATCGGCCGGCTCCCCGTGATCGGCGCGGTGTCGAGTCTCGACCGCGACGCGCTCATCGAGATCCTCGTGGAGCCGAAGAACGCGCTCTCCAAGCAGTACCGCAAGTTCTTCGAGATGGAGAACGTCGACCTGGAGTTCACCGATGACGCCATCGAGGCGATCGCGGACCTGGCGATCCTGCGCGGCACGGGTGCCCGCGGGCTGCGGGCGATCATGGAGGAAGTCCTCTTGAACGCCATGTACGAGCTGCCCGGACGCGACGACGTGTCCAAATGCGTGGTGACCGCCGAGGTGGTCCGCGACAAGGTCAACCCCACCCTGGTGCCCAAGAAGAAGTCGCAGCCGCGCACGTCACGTCCGCGCCGCGCCGCATCCTGACCGGGCCCGACCCGACCTGGCCCGACGGCGCGGCCGGCGACGCGCCGCGCCGGCGCGAGGGGTCGGTCGCCCCGCGTCGGATGCGCTTCAGTACACGATCGCGGCGATCGCCCGACGGGTGCGGGCGCGCACCGTTTCGTCGGGTGACCCGTGGGCGGCTTCGAAACGGGCGGCGCTGAGGACGAGTCCATTGACGAGTTCGCTGGTCGCGGCCAGTGCCGAGTCGGCGACTCC
>Ga0182738_1005846_pt1 | contig 12967 bp, 6 predicted proteins | sample eDN5th30CBELigMG_FD_128876 | JGI IMG/M metagenome (GOLD analysis project Ga0182738, IMG submission 128876) | Enriched Miracle-Growth compost microbial communities from Emeryville, California, USA - eDNA 5th pass 30_C BE-Lig MG (version 2)... ...
CATGGGAAAGCCCCAGCCCAGTCCGGCGATGCCGCGCGGCGCCAGGAAGCGGCTGCCCGGCCGCCGGCAGGCGAGATACTGCACCATCCAGATCGAGGAGTAGCTGGCGTCGGCCACCCAGGTCGTCTCCCCTGGCAGGCGGTCCAGTTCGGCCATCAGCCGTTCCGGCCGGATCGGGCTGGCGTCGCACGCCGCATACGGGCGGATTTCCTCGGCGTGCCGCCGGCGTGCCGTGGCGAATCGTTCGGCGAACGCCTGCGCGCGCCCGCGCAACTCGGGCGTGCTGCGCTCCTGCAAGGCCTGGGCCAGGGCGGCGAGCGTCTCGCGCGCATCGCCGGGCAGGCGCAGGCCGGGATAGTTGCGGCCCAGCTCTTCCGGGTCGATGTCGATCTGCGCATAGGCCGCCTCGTGCGGGAAGAGGGTCCAGGAGGCGGTGCCGTTCTCGTTGGTGCGCGTGCCCACGAAGACCACCAGGTCGGCCTGGCCGATGTATTCCTGGAAGAACTTGGCGGGACTGCGCGTGCCCATGGTGTTGCCGATCACGCCCAGCGACAGCGGGTGGCCGTCGTCTATTGCACCCTTGCCCATGTTGGTGGTGGCCAGCGGCGCACCGGCCAGGTCGCGGACCTGCGCCAGTTCGGCATAGGCGCCGGAGTGGTGCACGCCGCCGCCGGCCACGATGAGGGGCTGGCGCGCGCGCACGAGCATGTCGGCTAGTTCGGCGATGCGTTGGGGCGCGGGCACGAAGCGGTCGGAGGGAAAGCTGCCGAAGCCGGGGCGGTGCGCTGGCGCCGTCTCCCGCCGGGGCGCCGGCGCGGTCAGCACGTCGGGCGAGACCAGCAGCACGACCGGCCCGGGACGGCCCGACGTGGCCATGCGGATCGCCCTGTCGGTATACTCGGCCGCGCGTTCGGCCAGGTTGATCCGCCGGACCCACTTGGCGCAGCCGCTGAAAAGTGCGTGGTGGTCGAGCTCCTGGAAGGCGTTCTTGTCGGCGGCGGCATGGGGCACTTCCTGGACGATGGCCAGGACGGGCGTGGATGCCTTCAGCGCCTCTGCCAGGCCGCCGACCAGCAGGGCCGCCGCCGGGCCGTTCTGGGCGGTGACCACCGCGATCCTGCGCGAGATGCGCGCCTGGCCGTCGGCCATGGCCACGCCGGCGTTCTCGGTGCGAAAGCCTATCTGGCGGATGCCGGCGGCCTCGGCGGCCAGGAAAATCGCCGTGGGGCAGCTCTGGCCATAGATCTCGCGCACGCCCGCGGCATGCAAAACGTCTACGATGGCGTTGGCGGCGCGGTGCCCGGCCAGGTCCTTGCGGTCCCAACTGGTGCCGGCGGCCACGGGAGCGGGGATTGCAGAGTTGCTCATTGCGGTTTTCGGATGGGTGCAGCCGGCGCGGCGCGCGCGCCGGCTGCGGGTTGCAGGGGGGCAGCGGCACGGGGCGGGCTCGCTGCCTGTGGCGCAGTACTGTACGTGCGACCCCGGCGGACTGGAATTCAAATTTTCGGATGCTTCCATAGCGGACTCTTATGACTGTCACGCTCAAACAGCTCGAAGCCTTCGTGGCCGTGGCGAAGATGGGCAGTTTCTCGGCCGCGGCGCAGGCCATGCATGTTTCCCAGCCTGCCCTGACCGCCATGATCCAGAAGCTGGAGCGCCAACTGGGCGCCACGCTCTTCAACCGCGAGTCGCGCGGGTCCTCGGTGACGGCGGTGGGACGCGAGCTTTTCCCCACCGTGGAGCGGCTGGTCGAGGAGCTCAATGAAACCGTCGCCGACGTCCTGCACCGCACGACGCCGCGCGGCGGCCTGGTCCAGGTCGCCTGTATTCCCTCGGTGGCGGCCTCGTTGCTGCCGGCGCTGCTGCGCGGCTTCGAGCAGGAGATGCCCAGCGCTCGCGTGGTCCTGAAGGACGCCATGCCGGAGAACCGCAACATCGTCGACATGGTGCGCGCGGGCGAGGTCGACATTGGCGTGGCCCATGCGTCCCAGGATGCGCAGGGCCTGGGCTTTCGCCCGCTGTTCGAGGACAGCCTGGTAGCCCTGCTGCCGCAGGGCGAGGCCGGCCGCTGGGGGGATGTGCTCAGGTGGACCGACTTGGCTGGCCTGCGCCTGATCGGGATGAGCCATGGCAGTTACGTCAGGCAACTGGTCGACGAGTCCTATGCCAGAGTGGGCCTGGCGTCGCGGCCGCATGCCGAGGTCAGCCTGATCACCACGGCGGTGGGCATGGTGCGCGCGGGCCTGGGCGCCGCGGTGTTGCCGGCCACCGTCACGGCGAGCTGCAATATGGGCGGCGTGGCGGTGCGGCCGCTGGCCGAGCCCGAGGTGCGCCGGCCCGTTGGCATGCTGTACCGCTCCATGGCGGAGCTCACGCCGGTGGCCAAGCGTTTCCTGCGGTTCATTGAAGGAGCAGTGAAGATGCAGGCCGCCGATGCCGATGCGCCGTGGCGCCAGCCCCGCGGCGCTGCTGGTGGCGGGCTTTGAGCCTGCCTGGCGGGCTCGCCCGCCAGGCAACAGCTTTTGTTATGCGTCCATAAGAAAAATCGAATTTTCCGGTCCGGATGTTCCCGATCTAATACCGCCTGCGCTCTGGTGCCTGTGCCGCACCGCGCGCGACCGGCGAGTCTGAACGCCCCGCCGCGCCATTCCAGAATAATGCGTTCCCCCATTCGGTTGACGGAGACACCATGCGTCCGACCCGCCTTCTCGCCCGCCTGCTGGCCGGCAGCCTGCTCAGCCTGAGCCTGCCTGCCGCGCAGGCCCAAGTTTGGCCCGCCCGCGAACTCAATTTCTACGTCAACTATGGGCCGGGCAGTAGCACGGACCTCTCGGCCCGGATCCTGGCCACCGAGATGAGCAATATCCTGGGCAGGCCCATCGTCGTCCAGAACAAACCCGGTGCGCAAGGCACCCTGGGCCCCGCGCTGGTGGCGCGCCAGCCAGCCGACGGCTATTCCTTCGGTGTCCTGTCCTATGCGCCGGCGGCGATTGCCCCGCACTTGGGGCCAGTGAATTACACCCTGGACGATTTCGATGTGATTGCCGGCACCGGCCGCTACCGCTACGGCGTGGCGGTGCTGGCGGACTCCCCGTACCGCACGGTGCAGGATTTGGTGGACGCCTCGAAAAAAGGCAGCGGCCTGTTCTTCAGCGCTACCGGCGCGCCCAACAATATCGCCCTGCTGCGCCTGGGCAAGGTCACCGGCGGCAAGTTCGAGTTCATCCCTTTCAAGTCCGGTCCGGATGCGGTGACCGCGCTGCTGGGCAAGCAGGTCGAGGCGGTGGTCCAGACGCCCAGCGACATCATGCCTTATGTGGCCTCGGGCCGCCTGCGCCTGCTTGCCTCGGTCAGCCCGGTGCGCTGGCCGGAGCAGCCCGATACGCCCACGCTGAAGGAGGCGGGCTTCGACGTGGAGATCGATTCCTGGACGGGCATCGCCGCGCCGCGCGGGCTGCCCCCCGAGGTGCTGCAGCGGCTGGAGCAGGCCGCCCTGAAGGCCGTGCGCACGCCGGCCTATCAAGAGAAGATGAACCAACTGGGGGTCGAGCCGGCGGGCCTGGGCGCCAAGGAATACGGCGCCATGCTTGCGCGCGGCTACGATGAGATGGGCGCGGCGCTGAAAGAAGCCGGCCTGGTGCCCAATTAACGAACCGACACGGGAAGATGCGGACAGATGAATGCCAGACAGGATAAGCCCGCTCCGGGCAGGACAGCCGTCGTCACCGGGGCGGCGCGCGGCATAGGCAGGGAAACCGCGGTCAGACTGGCGGCGGCGGGCTACCGCGTGGCCCTGGTGGACCGGGACGAAATGGTACTGGACAGCGCCCGCGAGCTGGGCGGCGGGCAGGCGCTGGGCATCGTCCTGGATATAGGCGCGGCCGATGCGCCGCAGCAGATCGCCGCGGCTCTGGGCGATTGGCAGGCGCCGTCGGTGCTCGTGAACAATGCGGGCATCTCGCCCAAGGTTGGCGGCCGCTCCAACGGCCTGCTGCAGATCGAGCAGGCCGAATGGGATCTGGTTATGAACGTCAATCTGTATTCGGCCTTCCGCCTGTGCAAGCACTTCATCCCCGGCATGCAGTCTATGGGCTGGGGGCGGATCGTGAACGTGGCGTCGCTGGCCGGGCGCAGCCGCTCCATCGTCGCCGGCGCCACCTATATGGCGTCGAAGGCAGCTCTGCTGGGGTTGTCGCGCTCCATCGCGTCGCAGTTCGGCCCGCACGGCATCACCTGCAACAGCGTGGCCCCGGGCCGCGTGGATACCCTGATGGGCGGGCAGGGCGGCGCGGCGCAGAACACCGACTACGCTGCCCAGATTCCCGTGGGGCGCATCGGCAAGGCCCATGAAGTGGCCTCGGCCATTGTCTACCTGGCCTCGGAAGACGCTGGCTTCATCAACGGTGCAGTGATAGACATCAACGGCGGCTTTTTCATGTCCTGACGCCGGCGGACGCGGCGCCGGCCCGGCGGGCTCGGCCGGCGCCGCGCCCGCCGGGCCGTTCAGGCCTGCCCCGCCTCCTGCTGCGCGTCCACCACCGCCAGCGCCGTCATGTTGACGATGCGGCGCACGGTGGCGCTGGTGGTCAGGATGTGCACCGGGCGCGCCGCGCCCAGCAGGATGGGCCCCATCGCCACGCCGTGGCTGCCGGTCATCTTGAGCATGTTGTAGGTGATGTTGCCGGTGTCCAGGTTGGGCATGACCAGCAGGTTGGCCGGGCCGCGCAGCGTGCTGTCGGGGTAGGCCAGCATGCGGATCTTTTCCGACAGGGCGGCGTCGGCGTGCATTTCGCCGTCGATCTCCAGGTCGGGGGCGCGTTCCTGCACCAGGCGGCGGGCCTGCGCCATCTTGCGCGACGAATCGCTGGGCCGGCTGCCGAAGTTCGAATGCGACAGCAGCGCGATCTTGGGCGCCACGCCGAAGCGGCGCATCTCCGCCGCGGCCTGGATGGTCAGGTCGGCGATTTCCTCGGCGCTGGGGTTCTCGTTGACGTGGGTGTCGGTGACGAACAGCGTCTGGTCGGGCAGCATCAGCACGTTGAGCGCGCCGTAGGCGGCGGCGCCGGGCTTGCGGCCGATGACCTCGTCCACGTAGCGCAGCTGGTTGTCGTAGCGGCTGGCCACGCCGCACAGCAGGGCGTCGGCGTCGCCGTGGTGCAGCAGCATGGCGCCGATCAGGGTGTTGTGCTTGCGGATCATCGCCTTTGCGATGGTGGGCGTGACGCCTTCGCGGCCGCGCAGCTTGTAGTAGGCCGACCAGGTTTCGTTGAAGCGCTCGTCGTCCTCGGGGTCGACGACCTCGACGTTGCGGCCGGGCGCCAGGCGCAGGCCGAACTTCTTGATGCGCATGTCGATGACGGCGGGGCGGCCCACCAGGATGGGCTGGGCCAGGCCTTCGTCGACCACGGTCTGCACGGCGCGCAGCACGCGCTCGTCCTCGCCGTCGGCGTAGATCACGCGCTTGGGCGCCTGCTTGGCCTGCTGGAACAGCGGGCGCATCAGCTGGCCGGAGTGGTAGACGAAGCCCATCAGCTTCTGCCGGTAGGCCTCGATGTCCTCGATGGGGCGGGTGGCCACGCCGGATTCGGCGGCCGCCTGGGCCACGGCCGGGGCGATGCGCACGATCAGGCGCGGGTCGAAGGGCTTGGGGATGATGTAGTCGGGGCCGAAGCTCAGCTCCTCGCCGGCGTAGGCGAGCGCGACTTCGTCGTTCTGCTCGGCCTCGGCCAGCTCGGCGATGGCCTTGACGCTGGCCAGCTTCATCTCCTCGGTGATGCGGGTGGCGCCGGCATCGAGCGCGCCGCGGAAGATGAAGGGGAAGCACAGGACGTTGTTGACCTGGTTGGGGTAGTCCGAGCGGCCGGTGGCGATGATGCAGTCGGGCCGCGCGGCGCGGGCGATTTCCGGGCGGATTTCCGGCTCGGGGTTGGCCAGCGCCAGGATCAGCGGCTGGCGCGCCATGGTCTTGACCATGTCGCCGGTCAGCACGCCGGCGGTGGAGCAGCCCAGGAACACGTCGGCGCCGTCGACGATGTCGGCCAGCGTGCGCGCCTCGGTCTTCTGCGCGTAGCGGCGCTTGTTGGGCTCCATGTCCGGGTCGCGGCCTTCCCAGATCACGCCGCGCGAGTCGGCGACGAAGATGTTCTCGCGGCGGATGCCCAGGTGCACCAGCAGGTCCAGGCAGGCGATGGCCGCCGCGCCCGCGCCCGAGCACACCAGGCGCACGCTGCCCATGTCCTTGCCGACGACCTTCAGGCCGTTGAGGATGGCGGCCGACGAGATGATGGCGGTGCCGTGCTGGTCGTCGTGGAAGACCGGGATCTTCATGCGCTCGCGCAGCTTCTTCTCGATGTAGAAGCACTCGGGCGCCTTGATGTCTTCCAGGTTGACGCCGCCCAGCGTGGGTTCGAGCGCGGCGATGATGTCGACCAGCTTGTCCGGGTCGCGCTCGGCCAGCTCGATGTCGAAGACGTCGATGCCGGCGAACTTCTTGAACAGGCAGCCCTTGCCTTCCATGACGGGCTTGGCCGCCAGCGGGCCGATGTTGCCCAGGCCGAGCACGGCGGTGCCGTTGGTGATGACGCCGACCAGGTTGGCGCGCGAGGTGTAGCGCGCGGCGGCTTCGTCGCCTTCGGCGTGGATGGCCATGCAGGCGGCGGCCACGCCGGGGGAATAGGCCAGCGACAGGTCGTCCTGGTTGGCCAGCGGCTTGGTGGGGGTGACGGAGATCTTGCCGGGGGTCGGATAGGCGTGGTAGTCCAGCGCCAGCTTGGTCAGGTTGTCGTCCATGGAGGGGGGCGTCGGGTTGCGGGCTCGTCGGGTCGATGAAAAAAGCACCGCGCCTGCGCACGAGGGCAGGCGGGCGGCAAGCCGGTCATTTGAACAGGAAACGCGCCCGGGGGCATGCTGCGGTGCACCGTCCGCGCGTTGGGAGCGCCGTCGGAAAGCGCATGGCCGCGCCCGGGCCGGCGCGCCCGGGCATGCCGGCCTGCGCCGCCGGGCCTGCGCCGCGGCGTTCCGTTCAGCGCTCCCAGGGGGCCTGGGGGCGGTCCTGCGCGTTCAGGGCCTGGCGCAGCGACCGGGCGGCCTCGCCGGCGGCGGCGTCGCCGTGCGCCAGCAGGCCGAGCGCGGCCAGCGCGATCCAGCGGTGGCCGACCTCGAAGAAGTCGCGCAGCGCGGCGCGCGTGTCGCTGCGGCCGAAGCCGTCGGTGCCCAGGGTGCGGTAGGGGCCGGGGACCCAGGCGCGGATCTGCTCGGGCACGGCGCGCACGTAGTCGCTGGCGGCGACGGTGGGGATGGGGGCGTCGCCCAGCTGGCGCGCGATCCAGGGCTGCGGGGCGCCCGCTTCGCCCAGCAGGGCGGCGCGGTCGCAGGCGTGGCCATCGCGCGCCAGTTCGGAGAAGCTGGTGACGCTCCAGACCTCGGCAGCGATGCCGAAGTCGGCGGCGAGCAGGTCGGCCGCCTTGAGGGCCTCGGCCAGCATGGGACCGGCGCCGAGCAGGCGCACCCGCGCAGTGGCCGCGCCGCGCACGCGGTACAGCCCGCGCACGATGCCTTCGCGCACCTCCTCGCCTTCGGGCAGCGAGGGCTGCGGCAGGTTCTCGTTGGTGACGGTCAGGTAGTAGAACTCGTCGCGCTGCTCGCCGATCATGCGGCGGATGCCGTGGTCGACGATGATCGCCGCCTCGCCGGCCGTGGCCGGATCGTAGGCTCGGCAGTTGGGCACGGTGGCGGCGATGAGGTGGCTGGAGCCGTCCTGGTGCTGCAGGCCTTCGCCGCCCAGGGTGGTGCGCCCGGAGGTGGCGCCGACCAGGAAGCCGCGCGTGCGCTGGTCGGCCGCCGCCCAGATCAGGTCGCCCACGCGCTGGAAGCCGAAGATGGAGTAGTAGATGTAGAAGGGCAGCATGGCCAGGCCATGCGTGGAGTAGCTGGTGCCGGCGGCGGTCCAGGACGAGATCGCGCCGGCCTCGGTGATGCCTTCCTCCAGGATCTGGCCGTCGCGCGCTTCGCGGTAGGACAGCACCGAGCCGATGTCCTCCGGCTCGTAGAGCTGGCCCTGGGCGGAGTAGATGCCGACCTGGCGGAACAGGTTGGCCATGCCGAAGGTGCGCGCCTCGTCGGCGACGATGGGCACGATGCGCGGGCCCAGCGCGGGGTCCTTGAGCAGTTGGGTCAGCATGCGCACCAGCGCCATGGTGCTGGACATTTCCTTGCCTTCGGCCTGCAGGGCGAAGCGGGCCCAGTCCTGCACGGGCGGAAGCGAGGCCGCCTCATCGGCGGCGGATGCGGCGGGCCCGGCGGGCGCAGGCGATGCCACGGACGATGCCGGCGCGGCGGCCAGGGTCGGCGCGCGGCCGCGCCGGCTGGGTAGCGGGCCGCCCAGCGCGGCGCGGCGTTCCCGCAGGTAGCGGATCTCGGGGCTGCTCTCGCCGGGGTGGTAGAACTTCAGCGCGACGCAGTCCTCGTCGGACAGCGGCAGGGCGAAGCGGTCGCGGAAGGCGAGCAGCGCCTCGCCGTCCAGCTTCTTCTGCTGGTGGGTGGTCATGCGGCCCTGGCCGGCCTCGCCCATGCCGTAGCCCTTCTTGGTCTGCGCCAGGATGACGGTGGGCTGGCCGCGGTGGCGCACGGCGCGGTGGTAGGCGGCGTGGATCTTGGCCATGTCGTGGCCGCCGCGGTGCAGGCGGTCGATGGCCGCGTCGCTCCAGCCGGCCACCAGCGCGGCCAGCTCGGGGTCGGCGCCGAAGAAGTGGCGGCGGTTGTAGGCGCCGTCCTTGGCGGCGAAGGTCTGGAACTGGCCGTCCACGGTGCGGGCGAAGGCGCGCGCCAGCGCGCCCGTGCGGTCGCGCGCGAACAGCGGGTCCCAGTCGCTGCCCCACAGCACCTTGATGACGTTCCAGCCCGCCCCGGCGTAGAGGGTTTCCAGCTCGTCGACGATGCGGCCGTTGCCGCGCACCGGGCCGTCCAGGCGCTGCAGGTTGCAGTTGACCACGAAGACGAGGTTGTCCAGGCCTTCGCGCGCGGCCAGCGTCAGGGCGGCGATGGACTCGGGCTCGTCCATCTCGCCGTCGCCGAAGATGCCCCAGACGCGCCGGTCGGATGCCGGGAGCAGGCCGCGGTGCTGCAGGTAGCGCATGAAGCGGGCCTGGTAGATGGCGCTGATCGGGCCGATGCCCATGGAGCCGGTGGGGAACTGCCAGAAGTCCGGCATCAGCCAGGGGTGCGGGTAGGACGACAGGCCGCGCGCCCCCAGGCCGGGGGCGGCCACCTCGCGGCGGAAACAGGCCAGGTCGGCCTCGCCCAGGCGGCCTTCCAGGTAGGCGCGGGCGTAGATGCCGGGCGCCGAATGCGGCTGCATGTAGACCAGGTCGCCGCCGGCGTCCGGGCGCGCGCAGCCGCCCGCGCCCGCGTCCGCTGCATCGGTCGCTGCGCCGGCGCGGAAGAAATGGTTGAAGCCCACCTCGAACAGGTCGGCCGCCGAGGCGTAGCTGGCGATGTGGCCGCCCAGTTCGCCGTAGGCCTGGTTGGCGCGCACCACCATGGCCAGCGCGTTCCAGCGGTTGATCGAGGCCAGGCGCCGCTCCAGGTCCAGGTCGCCGGGGTAGGGCGGCTCCTGCGAGACCGGGATGGTGTTCAGGTAGGGCGTGCGCGTCTGCCGCCCGCCGGGCAGGCCCAGGTCGGCCGCCCGCTCGGCCAGCCGGCCCAGCACGTAGGCGGCGCGCTCGGGCCCGGACTGGCGCACCAGCGAATCCAGGGCGTCGCGCCATTCCGCGGTCTCGGCCGGGTCCTCGTCGGCATGGGCGGGCGCGGCGGCGCCCTCCGGGGCGTCGGCCTGCGCGGCATCGGCGAGCCGGGCGTGGGCGAGCGCGTCGGCATGCGCCGCGCCGGCGGCGAGGGACGGCGGCAGGTCTCGGGCGTTCATGGTCGTCTCCTTGGGGGCGGGGCGGTCCGCCGCGTCCCGGTCTCGGGCCGATGCGCGCGGGAAGGCCGCCAAGCCATCCATGCTAGTCCCGCGGCGCCGGCATGGGTATGCGAAAACGCCGGACCCAGGCCATCGCCAAGGCATAATATGCTTCGATAGATGAATAAAGAAGGTAAAAATGCCGGACTTCGCCATAGACGCGACCGATCGCCGCATCCTGGAAATCCTCCAGAACGATTCCGGCATCACCAACGTGGAGCTGGCCCGCCGGGTGCACCTGTCGCCTTCGCCCTGCCTGGCGCGGGTCAAGGCGCTGGAGCGCGCCGGCGTGATCCGCGGCTACGTGGCCCTGGCCGACCCGGTGCGCCTGGGCCTGAACCTGAACGTCTTCATCCAGGTCAGCCTGGAAAAGCAGATCGACGCCGAGCTCGCGCGCTTCCAGAAGGCCATGGCCGACTACCCGGAAGTGATGGAGTGCTACCTGATGACGGGCGACGCCGACTACCTGCTGCGCGTGGTGGTGCCCGACATGCAGGCGCTGGAGCGCTTCATCGTCAGCCACCTGACCCGCATCCCGGGCGTGAAGAACATCCGCTCCGGCTTCGCGCTCAAGCAGGTCAAGTACCAGACCGCGCTGCCCGTGGTGTGATGGCCGGGCGCAACAGCCGCATGCGCAAGGCCGCCATCTGCATCTTGACGTCGGACAAACCCTGATCTATGGGGCTATACTGCCGGACATGGCCCAGGGCGGCCGGGCGCGCGGCAGTCGCGCATCCGGCCGCCCTGGAGGCTGTCCGCGCCTTCTGCCCCCCGCTATCCGCTAACCGGTAAAGCCGTGTCGCGGAAGGTTTTCCTGCATCGCATCGGGTGAAGCACCCGGCAAGGTGAAGCGTTAAAGACATGTCATCGGAAACCGAATCCCTATCCTCGTCCTATCTGTTCGGGGGCAATGCTCCCTACGTCGAAGAACTCTACGAGGCCTACCTCGACAACCCCGGTTCGGTGCCTGACAACTGGCGCGAATACTTCGACCAGCTCCAGCACGTTCCCGCCACCGACGGGCAGGAATCCACCCGCGACCAGGCCCACGCGCCCATCGTCCAGTCCTTCGCGCAGCGCGCCCGCAGCAGCACCGGCTTCGTGCCTGCCGCGCGCGAATCGGACCTGTCGGTCGCCAGCAAGCAGGTCGTCGTCCAGTCGCTGATCGCAGCCTACCGCTCGCTCGGATCGCGCTGGGCCGACCTCGACCCGCTCAAGCGCCAGGACCGCCAGGCCATCCCCGAGCTGGACCCGGCCTTCTACGGGCTGACCGAGGCCGACCTCGACCAGGTGTACGCCGCCACCAACACCTACTTCACCACCGCCAGCACGATGACGCTGCGCGACATGCTGAAGGCCCTGCGCGACACCTACTGCCGCTCCATCGGCGCGGAATTCATGCACATCTCCGATCCGGCCGCCAAGCGCTGGATCCAGGAGCGCCTGGAAGCCAACCTGGGCGCGCCCAGCCTGTCGCCCGAGCGCAAGCGCCACATCCTGCAGCAGCTCACCGAGGCCGAAGGCCTGGAGCGCTTCCTGCACACCAAGTACGTGGGCCAGAAGCGCTTCTCGCTCGAAGGCGGCGAAAGCTTCATCGCCGCCATGGACGAGCTGGTCAACCTGGCCGGCGAATCCGGCGTGCAGGAGATCGTCGTGGGCATGGCCCACCGCGGCCGCCTGAACATGCTGGTCAACATCATGGGCAAGATGCCCGGCGACCTGTTCGCGGAATTCGAAGGCAAGCACGCCGAGGGCCTGACCGACGGCGACGTGAAGTACCACAACGGCTTCTCCAGCGACCTGTCCACGCGCGGCGGCCCGGTCCACCTGTCGCTGGCCTTCAACCCCTCGCACCTGGAAATCGTCAACCCGGTGGTCGAAGGCAGCGTGCGCGCCCGCCAGGAACGCCGCGGCGACCACGAAGGCCAGCAGGTCCTGCCCGTGCTGGTGCACGGCGACGCCGCCTTCGCCGGCCAGGGCGTGGTGATGGAAACCCTGAACCTGGCGCAGACGCGCGGCTACGGCACCGCCGGCACCGTGCACATCGTCATCAACAACCAGATCGGCTTCACCACGTCCGACCCGCGCGACACGCGCTCGACGCTGTATTGCACCGACGTGGTCAAGATGATCGAGGCCCCGGTCTTCCACGTCAACGGCGACGACCCGGAGGCCGTGGTCTACGTCACCCGGCTGGCCCTGGAGTACCGCGCCACCTTCCACCACGACGTGGTGGTCGACATCGTCTGTTTCCGCAAGCTGGGCCACAACGAGCAGGACACCCCGTCGCTCACGCAGCCGCTGATGTACAAGCGCATCGGCCACCATCCCGGCACCCGCAAGCTGTACGCCGACAAGCTGACCGCGCAGGGCGTGCTGGCCGAGGGCGAGGCCGACCAGATGGTCAAGGACTACCGCCAGTACATGGAAGACGGCCGGCGCACCATCGAGCCGGTGCTGACCGACTACAAGAGCAAGTACGCGATCGACTGGTCGCCCTTCCTGGGCGCCAAGTGGACCGACCAGGCCGACACGGCCGTGCCGCTGGCCGAGCTCAAGCGCATCGGCGAGCGCATCACCACCGTGCCGGACGGCTTCACCGTGCACCCGCTGGTGGCCAAGCTGCTCAACGACCGTCGCGCCATGGCCAAGGGCGAGCTCAACCTGGATTGGGGCATGGGCGAGCACCTGGCCTTCGCCACCCTGGTGTCCTCGGGCTACGCGATCCGCATCACCGGCCAGGATTCCGGGCGGGGCACCTTCACCCACCGCCACGCCGTGCTGCACGACCAGAACCGCGAGCGCTGGAACGACGGCACCTACATCCCGCTGCAGAACGTCTCCGAAGGCCAGGCGCCGTTCACGGTGATCGACTCGGTGCTGTCCGAAGAGGCCGTGCTCGGCTTCGAATACGGCTATTCCAGCGCCGAGCCCAACACGCTGACCATCTGGGAAGCGCAGTTCGGCGACTTCGTCAACGGCGCCCAGGTGGTCATCGACCAGTTCATC
>Ga0182738_1005848_pt1 | contig 12965 bp, 7 predicted proteins | sample eDN5th30CBELigMG_FD_128876 | JGI IMG/M metagenome (GOLD analysis project Ga0182738, IMG submission 128876) | Enriched Miracle-Growth compost microbial communities from Emeryville, California, USA - eDNA 5th pass 30_C BE-Lig MG (version 2)... ...
AAGCCGCCGCAGCGAAGGAGCGGCGAACTTCGCCTGGCCGTCGAAATAGGCGTTCTGCGACAGGTTCGCGGTGCCGTCGAAGGAAAAGGTCGCCGGCGGCGCCTTGACCGACACGGTGACGGGGGCGGTGCCGCCGGCGAACAAAAGCAGCGGCTTGGCCGATGACAGGTCGAGCGCGACGGTCTCGCCATGCCAGATGCCGGTGGCCGACAGGGTCGCCCCCTCGTTCAGCACCGGCCAGTCGACCTGGCCGTTGAGACTGGTGAAAACCTCCTGGTCCTTGCCGCCCACGGCGGAGATCATGCGCCCGTCGCGCAGTTCGACGGTGCCGAAGGCGTCCGACGGCAGCGCGCCCTGGTCCGGCTTGGCCGGATCGGCGGCAACCAGCTTGCGGGCGGCGTCGATGGAGCGGGCGATGCGGCCGCCGGACGAGGTCGGCGGCATGAAAAGTCCGTTGGCGAGCGGTTCGAGCCGGATCGTCGGCCTGATCAGCACGGCCGACTGGAACACCACGTCGCCGCGCAGCGCCGCCATCGCCGACAGGCCGACCTCGACGCGCTCGGCCTGGACGACCGGCGCGTTGGTGGTGTCGGTCCATTTCGACAGCGTGACGTCTGTCAGGATGGCGCGGAACTGCGGCCATATCTCGATCTGGGGCGCTCCTTCGATAGCGACGCGGAAGCCGCTCCAGGCGCTCATTTCCCAGGCGATGCGGTCGCGCACGATGCGCGTCGAGGCGACATAAGGCAAAGCGGCAAAAGCCAGCGTGGCGACGATCAGCGCAATGCCGACCGCCCAAATCGCCCGCCATATCCAAGGTGAAGGCATCGTGCCCCGTTTCATGTCCGCCGCAGTGGCGTCAGGTGTAGTTCGTACCCGACGCATTTCAAGTCATTGTGGCCCGGCGATGGCATTTCCCGTACAGGGTACCGCAGAAGCAACCCGGTCTTGTTCGTCGCCGACTATATGCTAATCGACCGTTAACGCGGAGGAATTGCGAGATGAGTCATGACACCCCCCTTTGGACCCCGTCGGCCGAACAGATCGGCAAGGCGGCGCTGACGGCTTTCACGAAAGCCGCCGCGGAACGGGCGGGGCGGCCGCTGGCATCCTACGATGCGCTGCACCGCTGGTCGGTGGACGACCGCGCCGCATTCTGGGACCTGGTGTGGGATTTCTGCGGCGTCGTCGGCGAGAAGGGCGAACGTATTCTGGTCAACGGCGAGAAGATGCCGGGCGCCGCTTTCTTCCCAGACTCCCGACTCAATTTTGCCGAGAATCTCTTGAGGAAGGCGGGGGCGGGCGACGCCATCGTCTTCCGCGGCGAGGACAAGGTCGAAAAGCGCCTGTCATGGGACGAGCTCGCGGCGCTGGTTTCACGCCTGCAGCAGCTTTTCGTCTCGCTCGGCGTCAAGGCCGGCGACCGCGTGGCGGCGATGATGCCCAACCTGCCCGAGACGGCGGCGGCGATGCTGGCGGCGACGTCGATCGGCGCGGTGTGGTCGTCCTGCTCGCCGGATTTCGGCGCCGGCGGGGTACTCGACCGCTTCGGCCAGATCGAACCGGTGCTGTTCATCGTCCCCGACGGCTACTGGTACGCCGGCAAGCGCATCGACGTGGCCGCCAAGGTGGCCGAAGTGGCGGAAAAACTGCCCAGCGTGCGCAAGGTCCTCGTCGTCGACTATCTCGGCTCGGCTGCAGAAGCAGCCGCCGGCATCGGCAAGGCGGCAACGCTCGCGGACGCCCTGGCGCCTTTCGCGCCAGCGCCGCTTGCCTATGAGCGCCTGCCATTCTCGCATCCGGCCTTCATCCTGTTTTCGTCGGGCACGACAGGCGTGCCCAAATGCATCGTCCATTCGGCCGGCGGCACGCTGCTCCAGCACCTGAAGGAGCACCGCCTGCATGCCGACCTGAGGGACGGCGACCGCTTCTTCTATTTCACCACCTGCGGCTGGATGATGTGGAACTGGCTGATTTCCGGCCTGGCGTCAGGTGCAACGCTGCTGCTCTATGACGGCTCGCCCTTCCATCCCGACGGCAACGTGCTGTTCGACTATGCCGACGCGGAACGGATGACCTATTTCGGCACCTCGGCGAAGTTCATCGATTCGGTGCGCAAGGCAGGCCTGAAGCCGATCGAGACGCATGCGCTCACCTCGGTGCGCACCATTTCCTCCACCGGCTCGCCGCTGTCACCGGAGGATTTCCGCTTCGTCTACGACGGCATCAAGAAGGACATCCATCTCGCCTCGATCTCGGGCGGCACCGACATCGTTTCCTGCTTCGTGCTGGGCGTGCCGACAGAACCGGTCTGGGAAGGCGAGATCCAGGGCGCCGGCCTCGGCATGGCGGTCGACGTGTGGGACGACGACGGCAAGCCGATCAGGGGCGAGAAGGGCGAACTGGTCTGCGCCAAGGCCTTCCCCTGCATGCCGGTGGGTTTCTGGAACGATCCGGACGGCAGGAAGTATCGGGCCGCCTATTTTGAGCGCTTCGACAATGTCTGGTGCCATGGCGACTTCGCCGAATGGACGGAGCATGGCGGCATCGTCATCCATGGCCGCTCCGACGCCACCTTGAACCCCGGCGGCGTGCGCATCGGCACCGCCGAAATCTACAACCAGGTCGAACAGATGCCCGAGATCGCCGAGGCGCTGGCCATCGGTCAGGATTTCGACAACGACGTGCGCGTCGTGCTGTTCGTGCGGCTGGCGCCCGGCGTGGCGCTGGACGAGGAGCTGGAAAAGCGCATCCGGACCAAGATCCGCACCGGCGCCAGCCCGCGCCACGTGCCGGCCCGCATCGTCGCCGTCGCCGACATTCCGCGCACCAAATCCGGCAAGATCACCGAGCTGGCCGTGCGCGAGGTGGTTCACGGCAGGACGGTCAAGAACAAGGAGGCGCTGGCCAATCCCGAGGCGCTGGAGCTGTTCCAGGACATTCCGGCGCTGCAGAACTGATCGACAACATGGTAAACGAAAGATAACTGGAGAATTTACCTAGATTTCACGGGTGGTACACTTTGGTAAATTTTTTGGCGCGGCAGTAAGGACTTGTTAAGCTCCCCGCCGCGATAGTGGCGGCAACTTGAGAGGGAAACATGTTCCTTCCGTCGCTCGGTCGGCTCGTTCTCTCAAGCCCGTTGTGACACAATCCCATTTCCTTAAAGGCGTCCGTCCGGGCGCCTTTCTTTTGTCCGAAACCGCTCGACCGGACAGATCAGTCGGCGAGCACGCGGGTCGACGGGAAAACGACCTCGACCAGCGTGCCCTCGCCGGGCGTAGAAGCGATGGAGAAGCGCGCGCGGTTGGCTTCGACCATCGCCTTGGTGAGCGGCAGGCCGAGTCCGGTGCCGTCGCCGCGGCCGCGTTTCAGCGCATTGATCTGCTTGAACGGCTTCAACGCCTGCTCGATCTCGGCCGGCGTCATGCCGACGCCGGTATCGCGCACGCGCATGACGACGTCGCCGGAAGCCTCGTAGGCGGTCGAGACGATGACCTGGCCGCCGGCCTGGGTGTAGCGGATGGCGTTGGACAGCACGTTGAGAGCGATCTGGCGGATCGAGCGCAGGTCGGCGACGATGTCGGGCAGGCGCGAGGCGAAGCTGGAGCGGATGATGACGCGCTCGCGGTTGGCCTGCGGCTGCATCAGCGCCACGGTCTCGGCCAACGTGTCGTTGAGCGACACGGCCTCGTACTGCATCTCCTGCTGGCCGGCCTCGATCTTAGAGATGTCGAGCAGGTCGTTGACGAGATCGAGCACGTGGTTGCCCGAGCGGTTGATGTCGCGCAGGTAGTCGCGGTAGCGGTCGTTGGCGACCGGGCCGAATTTCTCGTCCATCATCAGCTCGGAAAAGCCGATGATGGCGTTGAGCGGCGTGCGGATCTCGTGGCTGATGCGGGCGAGGAAATCGGTTTTCTGCGAAGACGCCCGCTCGGCAACGGCGCGGGCCTGGGTGAGGTCTTCCTCGGCCCGCTTCCATTGGGTGATATCGCGCACGACGGCGCAATAACCGCTGTCGTCCGGCAGCCTGCCGATGGTCATGAACAGGGGAATGAAGCGCCCCTGCGCCTCCCTGCCGATCACTTCGCGGCCGTCGTTCAGCACGCTGGCGACGCCGGGCTCGGAAAGGCCGGCCAGATAGTCGCGCGCGGCGCGCTGGCTCTCGATGGCGAACAGCGAGACGAAGGGCTTGCCCGCCACCTCGTCGCTGTCGAAGGAAAACAGCGCCTCGGCGGGGCGGCTGATGGAGCGGATCGTGCCGTCCGGCGCGATCAGCACGACGCCGTCTGTCGCGGTGTCGATGATGGTGCGCATTTCGGAAATGCGCGCCTTCAACTCGGCGATATCGGGCTGCACCGGCTGTGTGACAACGACGGCCGGCTGCACCGCCTGCAGCGCGGCCGGCCGGCTCTCGCCGCCCTGCGAGCGATGCAGCACCAGCATGAGCGCCTTGCCGTCGCGCCACGGCACCGAACGCAGATTGGCCTCGACGGGGAACTCCTGTCCCTCGCTGGTCCTCAGCCGCAACTGTCGCTCCGTTCCGTCGGAGGCGCTGTCTTCGGCATAGGGCGCGGCGAACAGACCGTCCAGGCCGCCGGCCTCTTCAAGCGCGGCAAGCGAGCGATAGCCCGACAGGCGCAGGAACTCGTCGTTGGCATAGTGCAGGACGTCGCCAGAATGGATCAGCAGCGGCACCGGCAGCTTGGCCAGGATCGAAGTATCCGGGCCGGCGGCCAGCGAGAAGGCCGACGGGACGAAACCTTCCTTGCGCAAGGCCGGTGCCGGCACGCGCGGCGGTGGCGGTAGCGCCGGCTCCTGCGGCGGCGCACCTGCCTCGTCGGCCCGCACCGGCAGGCTCTCGTCGTCACGCGCGTCGGCGAAATCGGCAGCGGCCATGCTGTCCGACCGGTCGTCGCCTGTCTCGTCGTCATCCATGCCGGCGTCGTTTCCGGCAACGGACGCCTTTTCCTCGGCGTAGTCGAGCAGCGAGCCGGAACGGCCGGCGACGGCCTGCTCAGCTTCGGCAGGCGTCACGCCGTCGAGGCGTGCAAGGTCGTCGACGTCGTCCGTTTCTTGCGCGTCGCCGTCGAGCGGCTCGTCCGACAGGGCGGCCGGCCCGTCTTCCATCACGGGCGGGAGGCCGTCTGCCAGCTTGCCCGGCTCGCTGGCCGGCGTCAGGCCGCGGTGTTGCGGCGCGGAGCCGGCCTGAACCGGCTCGGCGGGCGCCTCGTTCTCGGCCGGGGCTTCGGCTTTGGCCGCTTCGGATACGGCCCCGGGTTCCGACGTTTCCGCGCTGGCCTGTTCTTCGCGCCGCAGCCGCTCGCCGATCTCGCGGAAGGCGTTGCGCTCGACGCTCGACAGGCTCCGCTCGGGAGCCTGAGCGCCCTTGTCGCCAGTGGCACCCTTCTCGCCGGCAGACCCCTTGTCATTGGCGGCAGGCTGGCGGTGCTCGGCCAGCCGGATCACCTTGTCGGAGTAGCGCCGGTCGGGCTTCGGCTCGACGGCAAGCGCCGGCACTTCGCCCTGGAACGGGTCATGCGAACCCGCCTGCGGCGGCATGTCCGGCGTGCTGCCGGCTTCCGGCGCCGGCCCGATATCGGTCGCGTCGGCGGCAGATTCGGTCAGGGAAAGGCCCCTGCCTGCGGGATCGGGCCTTGCATCGGCGACGCGGGCCACGCCGAAGCCGCGAAAGCCCTCGAAGGCGCGGCTCTTGCCATAAACCGGCAGCGCCGCAAGGTCGACGGGAACGCCGCGGTCGGTGCCTGCCACCGGCCACAGGACCGTGCGGCCGGACCAGGTGTCGCGGCGCTCCAGCAGGCCGGCGATCTCGCCGGACGGGTCGAGCCCGAAGGCGGTCGCGACGTCGCCGAAGCGCTTGCCGATGATGGCTGCGGCGGGCTCGCCGACGGCAGCCGCGAATTCCGGCGAAACGGCACTGAAGCGCCCTTCCGCGTCGGTCCGCCAGACGAAGCGCACGGGTGCCGCGCTGCGGTCCGTCGCCTCCGACTGAGCTTCCACCGCAGGCGGCTCTCCCACGTCGTCATCGGCTGCGGCGGCTTGCGGCTCGGGATTCTGACGATTCTCCTCAACCGGTGCGGGCGCATCTTCGACCGTCGGCACGGAGTCGGCGGGGACCGCCTCCGGCTCGGCCGCCGACGGCGCGGGCACAGCGGCCATCTCAGGCTCCTCGACCACGACGAGCAGATGCCGCGCCGGATTGTCGGAGAGGCGGGCAAAGCCGGCGGGGAACGATCCGCCGGCCGCCGGAATGCGGCGTTTGAGCAGGCGGTCGGCCTGTCCTGCAACTTCCACCACGAGGCCGGCCAATGTCTCACCGGCGATGCCGAGCGCCGCGAAGCCGTCCGAGGCCGCCTCGATGCGGCCCTGGCCGTCGACGAAGGCGAGGAACTGGCCGTCTTCGGTGAAGCCGCCGATGGCATGGGCGGCGATCTCGGCGGCGTCGCGCGAGGCGGCGTGGGCGGCCGGAACCGCCAACAGGATCGCCTTTTCGCCGTCCGGCATCGTCACGGCGCTGGCCAGGAAGTTGACGGCGCGGCTGGTCATGCCGCTCGCCAGCCTGAGCGCAATGGCGCGGTCAGCGCCGATGTCCGGATAAGAGGCGGTCGCCATGATCTGACGGCGCGCCACGGGCGGCAGGCCGGTGGCGGAACCGACGGCGGCTTCAATGTTTCCGTAGCCGAGGAGGGCCGCGCCCGGTCCGTTCGCCCACAGCACGTCGTCGAGGCCGGCCGACAGGATCGCCAGCGCATCGCCCGCGGCAAAACGGCCGCGCACGGCATCGAGCACGACAACGTCGAGGAACGAGTAGCTGGCGGAGGGCATGCGGCTTCGGCGTCTCTCGCGGTTAACGCTTTGTTAATAAAAGCAGCCTGCGGCAAGGTCCACAAGCCAGAGCGTGCAGCCGGCACAATTCGGCCCGCGTGGTTAACGTGGCGGAACCAGACTTTGCTGCACCGCAACAAAGATATTGCAATGCACAATAACAGGTGCTATATAGGCCGCATGAATGAACACGCACGGTTCGACCGCGAACCGTCACCGAGAGGATTGAAGATGTCCAAGACCAAGACCGCTGAGTTCGCCGAGACCGTCGAGTTCCCGAGCTTCGACGCTTCCAAGGCCACCGAACAGTTCCGCACCTTCGCCGAGAAGGGCGTCGAGCAGTCGAAGGAGGCCTATGCCAAGCTCAAGACCAGCGCCGAGCAGACGCAGAAGACCTTCGAAGCCGGCTACGAGACCGCCAAGGCCGTTTCCAGCGATCTGTCGCTGAAGGCGATCGCCGCGCTGCGCGCCAACGCCGAAGCCAATTTCTCGCACCTCGAGGCCCTCGTCGGCGCCAAGTCGCTGTCGGAAGTCGTCGAGCTGCAGACCGCCTTCCTGCGCAAGCGCGTCGAAATGTCCGTCGAGCAGGCCAAGGACTTCCAGGTTGTCGCCACCAAGGCCGCCGAGGACGTCGCCAAGCCGTTCAAGACCGCCTTCGACAAGGCCGTCAGCAACCTCAAGGTTGCCTGAATCGATTGTGAAATAACCGGCAGCGCGGTCCCTCCTCCCTCCGCCTGCCGGTGAAAGACCAGCACCTCCTCCCGCTGGTCCCAGACGGAAAAGGCCGGCCCTCCTCCCGCCGGCCTTTTTCTTTGGATAAGTCGTCACGGCTTTGCGTCGCCGACAGGCTTGAATTAAGTTCCGTTTGCCCGTAAGAGCGCATCGCTGAGCGAAGGAGCATGGCAGACAGGTGGTTGTTCCTTCGGTTTTCAAACGTGCCGTTGTAGCTCAGCTGGTTAGAGCGCCGGATTGTGGATCCGGAGGTCGCTGGTTCGACCCCAGCCAACGGTACCATTCCTCCAGAAGGCGGATTCCCTTGAAACCTGAGGCTTTGCAGCTCCATTCGCGCGATTCGCGCCGTAGGCCCGGACTGTCCAGGACCGCACAGGCCGCATCCTTCTGCGAAGCCGGCCGTTAATGTCCACGAATTTCAGTGCAAAGAGCGATGGGGTGTTCACGATGAGCGAACATGCAATCGAATTTCTGCAGGAATGGATCGACGAGAAATGCCAGTGCCCGGCAACGCCGGTCCGCATCGAGGAACACGCCGAGACGCTGGCGCGCGAATGCGCGGCCAAGGCGGCCGAGGTCGGCATCGCGCTTGAAGACATCCAGGAAGAGGTCGGCGACATCCAGGAGCTGATCGTCTCGCGCCTGGAAGACGCCGTGGAAGCGGCCAACGACGAGCGGGAAAATCCGTCCGCGGCGAAGCGGTCGGCCTAAAGCTTTTCGCCGGACGGAATCGTCTGGCTTCGCACAAATGCGGCTAAAACAAAGATCCAGAGCCTATCCCGCGTTTCTCCTTCCGAATTTCCGCTCCAGCCATGCTTTCGGCAGGGCCGGCACGAAGTTGCCGTCGCGCCCGGTCATGTCCTCGTTGGCGATCATGGCGTTCAGGATCGCCTCCTCGGTCGTGCGCACCACTGCATCGAAGAACGGATCGATATCGACGTCGGGGATGAAGGCCGCCTCAAGCAGCCGCCCCCGCTCGCCGCGAGCGGCTTCGGCGTTGGCGGTCGAAAAGGCGAGGAAAATGTCGCCCGAACTGTGATAGCCGAAGCCGCCCGTTGCGGCGACGCCGAGCGGCACGCGCCTTGCCAGTCGCTTCAGCTGATGCGGCAGGAACGGCGCGTCGGTGGCGACGATGCCGATGATCGAGCCTTTTTCGACAAATGCCGTGCCTTCCCGCATCGCCGGCTCGGCAAGGTCCTCTCCCACCCGTTCGCCGCGGATGGCGAAATTGTGCCGCTTGCCGAAATTGGCCTGCACGAAAGTGCCGAGCGTATAGCGCCGGCCGCTCCATTCCACGACGCGGGAAGCGGTGCCGGAACCGGCCTTGAAGCCGAAGGCGATCATGCCTGTGCCGCCGCCGACGCTGCCCTCCTCCACCGGTCCGCCAGCAGCGGTGTCGAGCGCGGCAAAGACGTCGCCTGCCCTCACATGATGGCCGTTGATGTCGTTGAGGAAACCGTCATAGGTTTCGGCGGCGACCGGCAGCCCCCAGGCGCCGTCGAGCGCGGCGGGTGCAATCCGGTGCATCCAGGAAAGGGTGGCGTCGCGGGTGACGCCGCAGGAATGGGTGTTGGTTATGGTCACGGGGAAGTCGAACGCACCCGTTTCCTCGATGATGTGCGACCCGGTCAGTTCGCCGTTGCCGTTCTGGCTGAAGACGCCGGCGAAGAGAGGCACTGCGAGATCGGCGCACGGTCGCGGCAGGATGGCGGTCACGCCCGTGCGCACCGGCCCCTTGCCGACCGCCAGCGCTCCTTCGCCCGAGATCAGCGTGGCGTAGCCCACCGCGACGCCGGGGACGTCGGTGATGGCATTGAACGGCCCCGGCTCGCCGTCGAAGGCGATGCCGAAGGCGCGCGCCCTCGGCTTTCCGCCCGGCGTCATTCGATGGAAATCGTCAGCCACGGCCGTTCCTCACATTTCCAGATTTCAGAACAGCGAGCCTTGGCCACCGCCGTCCTTCGGCTTCGCCGGCTGTCTTGGCGCCAGCTTAGGTGCAGGCGGCGCCGGCTTCGGTGCGGGGGTAGTGGATGGAGCCGGTGTTCCCTCGCCGGCCACGGCATGCGCGCTGCCGTCGGCAAATCGCAGTTCCAGCCCCATGCCCTGCCTGACATCGGCGGCGCGCCGGACCAGCGCGCCAGAATCATCCAGCACCAGCGCATAGCCGCGATCGAGGATCGCCTGTTCGGAAAGTTTCAGCGTCGAGAGCAGCCGGTCGGCCTGGGTGAGCCCCGCGCGCAGCCTTTCCAGTCGGGCCGCGATCGCCTTCTCCTGCCGCTGGCCGGCGGTCGCCACGCGCTCGCGCGCCTTCAGCGTCGCCCGCTGCAACGGCAGCACGGTCAGGCGGGCCCTGACACCGTCGAGGTGGCGGCGGTTCAGCGCCAGCAAGGCGCGCAGCGCCGCCTGCGCCCGCGACAGGTCGCGGTCGGCAAGCCTGCGCCATTCGCCGATGCGGCGCGACAGCGTGGCGGGCGACAGCCTCGCCGCCGCAAACCGCGCCCGCTTGCGCTCGACCCCGACGGACAGGCCACGTTCCAGCCGCCCCGTCGCCTCGTCGAAGCGGCGCCGTGGCACGGCCAGCAGCTGGTCCGGCTGCGGCAGCGCGCGCATGGCGGCCCGCGCCGCCTGCCGCTTGCGGTCGATGGCGCGCGACATGCAGGCGCGCAGCCGCGCCGACAGGTTGCCCAGCGTCGCTTCCAGATCGGCCTTCACCGGCACGGCGATCTCCGCCGCACCGGTCGGCGTCGGCGCACGCACGTCGGCGGCGAGGTCGATCAGTGTCCAGTCGGTCTCGTGGCCGACCGCCGATATCACCGGGATGTCGGAGGCGGCTACGGCGCGCGCCAGCGCCTCGTCGTTGAAGCCCCACAGGTCCTCCAGGCTGCCGCCGCCGCGCGCCACGATCAACACGTCAGGGCGCGGGATTGGCCCGTCCCATGGCAGCGCGTTGAAGCCGTGGACGGCCGCCGCCACCTCGGCACCCGCCGTCTCGCCCTGCACCCTGACCGGCCAGACGACGACATGCAGCGGGAAGCGGTCGCGGATCCGGTGCAGGATATCGCGGATGACGGCGCCGGTCGGCGAGGTGACGACGCCGATGACGCGCGGCATATAGGGCAGAAGCTGTTTTCGCGCCGGGTCGAACAGGCCTTCCGCCGCAAGCCGCCTTTTGCGCTCCTCCAGCAACGCCATCAGCGCGCCGGCGCCCGCCGGCTCCAGATTGTCGATGACGATCTGGTAATTGGACTTGCCGGGATAGGTGGTGAGCTTGCCGGTGGCGATCACCTCCATGCCTTCCTCGGGGCGGAACTTCAGCCGCGAGAAGGTGCCTTTCCACACCACGGCATCCAGCCGGGCACGGTTGTCCTTCAGCGCGAAATAGGCGTGGCCGGAGGAATGCGGACCGCGATAGCCGGAAATCTCGCCACGCACGCGGACGTGACCGAACTGGTCCTCCACCGTGCGCTTCAGTGCGCCGGAAATCTCGCTCACCGTGTATTCGGCAGCGTTGGTGCGTGATTCGATGTCGATTTCGCTCATGCCGCCATAGGGACGCGGCCGGCCGCGCGGGTCAAGGGCCGGGTCCGACCGGCCCCACCCATCGCTTCGTTCAATCCTTCGATGAAAAGAATGCAATGGACGGCGGGCCGGCGCGTCCCTACCTGTCTCGCGCCAGGAGGAACCGCATGACCGTTCAATCGCAGACCGTGCCTGATGCGGCCACTTCGCAGCCGGCGGCGCGCGACCGGGCTTTCGAGCCGCGCGACTATGGGCTGTACGCGCTGACGGTGATCGCCTGGAGCCTGTCGTGGTTCGCCATCCGGCTGCAGGTCGGCACGGTGCCGAACGAGGTCAACCTGGTCTGGCGCTTCGGCATCGCCACCGCGCTGATGTTCGTGTGGGTGGTCGCATCGGGACGGCGCATCCGCTTTCCGCTACGCGAGCATGCGCGGTTCGCGGGCCTCGGCGTGCTGATGTTCTCGACCAACTTCCTGCTTTTCTACTATGCCGCCGGCTACCTGGTCAGCGGCCTTTTGTCGGTGGTGTTCTCACTCGCCTCCGTCGTCAACATCCTGCTTGCCGCCGTCGTCCTGCACGAAACACCGTCGCCGCGCGTGCTGGCCGGCGGGCTGATCGGCTTTTTCGGCATCGCGCTGATGTTCTCGCCGGAAATCGCCGCGCACGGCCTGTCGGGCGCCACCGTGATCGGGCTGGCGCTGTGCGTGGCCGGCACGCTCTGCTTCTGCCTCGGCAACCAGATTTCCGCCGCCGGCCTGCGCCGGGGCCTGCCGCTCATTCCGATGACCGCCTGGGGCATGGTCTACGGCACGCTGTTCTCGGCGCTGCTGGCCCTTTTGCTCGGTAGGCCGTTCATCGTCGAGCCGACGGTTTCCTATCTCGGCTCGCTGCTGTTCCTGGCAGTGATCTCGACGGTGATCGCCTTTTGCGCCTACCTGACGCTGCTGTCGCGCATCGGGCCGGCGCGCGCCGGCTATGCGACGGTGCTGTTCCCGATCTTCGCCCTGCTGGTCTCGACCGTCATGGAAGGCTACCAGTGGAGCACCTACGCCTTCGCCGGGCTGGTCTTCGTGGCGGCCGGCAACGTGCTCGTCATCCGCGCCGGCAAGCGATAGGTCATCAGCCGCCTTTACCAGCCTGGCGCGATCGGGTTCGGCTTGGTCCGCTTCATGCGGGCGAAGGCAAGCGCCGCGAAATCGAAGCTGCCGGCCGCCTCCTCCACCATCGGCACCGAAATATTGTCGAGGCTTTCGGAAATGTGGCGGGCGAGCGCCTCGACGATTTCCGGCCGGCTGGTCTGGCCGCGCATGATGCCGATGCGGCAATCGGGCAGCGCGCCGAAGCCGTCGGCCTCACCCAGCACCCGCATGCCGGGCCTCAACGCGCATTCCGGCAGCACCGAAATCGCCAGCCCCGACAGCACGGCGGCGGCAATGACGGTGGCGGAGAAGGACGTGAACAGGACACGGTAGTCGCGCCCCATCTCGTCCAGCACGTCGCAGGCGGCGCGCCGCCAGATGCAGTTCGGGCGGCCGAAGGCCATCGGCAGTATTTCCTCCTCGTGCGTGGCGTGGTTGGCCGACGTGACCCACAAAAGCGGCTCGCGCCGCACCACTTCCGACTGGCCGCGCGCGTCGTTGTGGGTGACGAGTGCGAGATCCAGATTGCCGCGCTTGATGTGCTCGACAAGGCCCGGCGTCGGCTCGCACACCACGGTCAGCTCGACATGCGGGTTAGAGCGGGCGAAGCGGGCCATGATCTCGGGCAGGAAGCGGTCGGCATAGTCGTCCGGCGTGCCGATGCGGATGGTGCCCTCCAGTCGCTTGTCGTCGAAGGCGGCCAGCGTTTCGCGGTTGAGATGGATCATG
>Ga0182738_1005850_pt1 | contig 12963 bp, 8 predicted proteins | sample eDN5th30CBELigMG_FD_128876 | JGI IMG/M metagenome (GOLD analysis project Ga0182738, IMG submission 128876) | Enriched Miracle-Growth compost microbial communities from Emeryville, California, USA - eDNA 5th pass 30_C BE-Lig MG (version 2)... ...
ATGCCATGGCGCGCGTGGCACCGCTGTGGGGCTGCGATGGCCGCGCTGTCCGGGCCGCCCGCGACCCTGCCATCTGGTGCGAGACTCTGCGTCAGTCAGGCGTTCCCACCCTGCCCTGGCTATCCGGCGAGAAGCCCTCTCCCGGGCAGGGTTGGTTGTTCAAGCCGGCCGCATCGGGCGGCGGGGCCGGTATCCGGCACGCCGAGCAATTAACCACGGTCACCAAAGCCGGCTTCTGGCAAAAACTTCAGCCGGGCGAGTCGTGCGCGGCGGTGTATGTCGTTGGGCAAGCGCACACGCTGCTGCTGGGCCTCACGCGACAGGAAATTGGCCAGGCGTGGTGCGGAGCCAGCGGCTTTCAATACTGTGGTTCCTACGGGCCGTGGCGTGCTCCGCTGCATCACGCAGCCAGCCTGCGGCAGCTATTGGCCATTGGTGATGGTTTAGGCCGCTTGGGGCTAAGAGGGCTGGTGGGCGTCGATCTGATCGCCACCACCGACGGTCCTCAGGGATCGCACCAGTTCTGGCCGGTTGAGATTAACCCGCGTTACACGGCCAGTGTCGAGGTGCTGGAAGCCGCGCTTGACCTGCGCCCCATCGCCCTGCACGCGGCGGCCTGCACGGGTGAAGCGTTCCCGGCAGCGGCGAGTTTCAGCGGCGGCCAGGCTGCCAAGGCGATCTTGTTCGCCCGGCGCGACGTGACGATCGGCGAAACACTTAGCGATGCCATGATGGATGTTGCCTGGCTTAGTGCCGGCAGCGTTTGCACACCGCCAGGCTGCGAGATCGGCAGCAACGTGCGCGCGGGGGTGGCCGACATTCCGGCACCGGGTACGTTCATCAAACGAGGTCGGCCGATCTGCACGCTATTGACTTGGTGCGCCGGCGCCGACGAGGACAGCGAGCAACAGCTACAGCAGTCGTTGCGGCAGTCCGCCGCGTACTGGGAAGCCCAGATTTATGGTGCCGCTAACTAAGCGCTCGCTTCATTCAGCCGCGTTAGTCGCACGCCAGCGAAGGCTACGCCGATCAGGCAGCCCATCACCGAGAACAAGAAGCTGGTCGAAATTGCCACCACGGCGAACATCACGGCGATGGACAACAGCAGCGTCTGCCGCGAGGCAAAGCATGCCAGGGCCGCGACGGCAAACTCGCCCACGATCACCGCTCGCGAAAAGGCCGCCGCCAGGGTCAGCAGCGTACCGTCGTTGAGGTGCGTGCGCAGCCAGGGATAGATGAAGTTCGCCTTCTGCTGGAAATAGATGTGATAGAAGGCGGTGCCGTCCCAGTAGTCGGGCGTGAGCTTGCCCACCGCCCCGCCCAGGAACATCAGCGAGATCACCGCTTGCGCCAGCAGCGGGCCGTGACGGGCGATCTCGCCGTAGTTGGCTCCGCGTGTGACCAGCCACAGTATCCACAACGCGGCCCAGAACGAGGTGATGAACGTGGCGTCGTTGTAGCTGTTCTGGTGAACGCACAGCACCAGCGAACCGACCACCAGCGACCAGCAAGCCCACCGCCAAAGCCGCGGCGAGCCACTGCCCATCGCCGCCAGCCCGGCGACCAGCGGGCCAAGGTAAGCCACCAGCGAAACCCAGGGCGACGCCGCCCAAGCCGGGAAGAAGTCGAACACCAGCGGGTAGTCGAGGCAAACCCAGGTGAAGTACGGCCAGAAGAAATGCACCTTCACCAGCCAGCCCACCAGCCAGAAGGCCAGCGCCACTTTGAATGCCTGGCGGACCAGTTCGGCCGGCGCGGTCGCCACCGCAGCCCCCTTGGCAGCGGGGCTGGCGACTGATTGCGTGGCATTCACTGGCCACGGCGCTAATTCGGCGGCGTTGGCTGGCAAAGGCCCTGCGCTCATGGCTGCCCTCGCTGCTGCAAGGGCAGGCGCTTCACGACCACGGCCGGTTGTGACGGCTCGTCGCCTTGCGGCTCCAGAATGTAATACGAATCCACCTGGCTGCCGCCGAACCGGCTGCGAAGGTAGTAATGCATCGTCCGCGGTTGGTGGATCAAGGCAGCTCGCTGGGCACCAAAGGTCATCATCCGCGTGGGATAATGATTGACCCACAGCGTGGTGGCCTCGGGCGGCAGGGTTTGGCCGCCGTCGCGCTGCTGGTCGGTCAACGGAGTTGGACTGATCCACACCTGATTGCCGAAGTTGTACATCGAGGGCAGCGGTTGCAGCGCCGCCCACACCACGTAGCTCGGCGTGCGCAGGTGATGGGTGCCCAGCAGCAGTTGCCGGCCTGAGTCCCACGCCGGCAGGATCACCACCAGCGCGGCCGCTGCGGCCAGCAGCCCGTAAAACCAGGCCGTACCGCGGCCGGGGCGGGTTGGTGGGTGCAGCAGGTCGGTCGGTGCGCTAGCCATCGTGCTGGTGTGCGGATGAACCGTCGGGCGGTATTGCGCGGGGCGGACGATGCGGCAGGCGAAGCCGACAAAAACTTTGCGCCTTTGCCCCAGCTAGCGCAAGTTTAGATCACGGCGTCTGCCGCGCGGGCCTCAACAGAACCACCCTGCGGTGCGGATTCTGCCGGTGGTGGCGATTAAAGGGGCTCGGCAAGTGCGGGCGGCATGTACCGGGGGCGGGGAGCCCAGCGGCGGGGTAAAAATTGCCCCCTCCCCTATGGAAATCTGACGGCCATTCGTTATATGATGACCGGTCTCGCGCGGCTGGGCATTCGCGGTCTATCCCCGGAGTGGGGACCAGACTGCGGCACGCACCGCCCGGCCAGCCAGACGCACCCAACCGCCACGGCTCTTTAGGGGCTGTGACGCGCGACCGACTTCCAAGCAAATTCTGAGGATTCTTGATGGTTGGCTGCCAGGCCCGGGGGCCTGACAGACCATTCCTCCACGAGGTTTACAGCATGGCACGCTACACGGGGCCGCGGGCGAAGGTGAATCGACGCCTCGGCAGCTTGATTTTCGAAAACACCGGCGCAGGCCGCGCCTACGATCGACGCCCGGAAGTCATCGGCGCCTCGGGTCGTCCCCGCCGCGGGAAAAGCTCCACCTACGGCATGGCCCTCACGGAAAAGCAGAAGATCAAGTACTACTACGGGCTAGGTGAGCGGCAGTTGCGCCGCTACTTCGACATGGCCCGTCGCATGAAGGGCAACACCGGCGGCAACCTGCTGGTGTTGTGCGAGCGCCGGATGGACAACGTGGTCCGCCGCGCCGGTTTCACCCTGACCCGCGCCCAGGCCCGCCAGGGCATCGTACACGGCCACTTCCTGCTGAACGGCCGCAAGTGCGATATCCCCTCGGTGCTGCTGCGTCCCGGCGACGTGATCACGGTCAAGAACCGCCAGAACGTGCAGCAGCTTTACCGCAACAACATGGAAGCCCAGCCGCCCAACCCGCCGGACTGGATCACCTTCGACCAGCAGAACCTGACGGCGACGGTCAGCTCCCTGCCCGATGCCAAGCACGATATCAGCCTGCCGGTTGAAATCGGGCCGGTGGTCGAATTCATGTCGCGGTAGGCACGCCTGCCACCACAAGATACTTCAGCTGCACGCCCACGGCGATCGCAGCCAACAGCATACGCAATCAGCCGCGCTCCGGAGTTCCGGAAACGCGGCTGGTTGCATTTGTAGGCGAAGTCTGGCCGCTGATCGCTTAGCCGAACACGCCGGGGATCACGGAGCCTTCGCGCACGATCATCACCGGTCGGCCCGTGTGCGTGTGGTATTCCTTGCGGCAGTCGATGCCCAGGCTGTGGTAGAGCGAAGCGGCGACGGCCTCGGGCGTGATCGGCTCGCCGGCCGGGCCGGCGCCATGTTCGTCGCTGGCTCCAATCACCTGGCCGCCGCGAACGCCGCCGCCTGCCAGCAGGATCGAGAACGCACGCGGCCAGTGGTCGCGGCCCGCCCGGTCATTGATCTTGGGCGTGCGGCCAAACTCGCCGGTGACGAGCACGGTGGTGGTATCCAGTAACCCCCGGGCTTCGAGCGTGCCCAGCAGGGCGGCGAGCCCCTGGTCCAATTGCGGCAGCAGCGAGTCGCGGGTGCTGCGGAAGTTGTTAGAGTGTGTATCCCAGCCACTGAATGTCACCGTGGCGAACCGCACGCCGGCCTCGATTAGCCTCAGAGCCAGCAAACAGCTTTGGCCGAAGCGATGTTCGCCAAAAGCGTTTGAAACGTCCGTTGGTTCCAGGCTGGTGTCAAACGCCTGGCGGGCGCGCGGCGAACTGATCACCGCATACGCCTGCTCGTCGAAGCGATCCAGTCCATCCACTAGCGGATCGTGCGATTGAAGCTCGGCAAACGCCGTATCGACCCGCTCAAGCAGCCGCTGCCGCTGTTCAAACTGCTCGACGGTCAGACCGCCGCTCAGTGAGATGCCCCGCACGCTGAACGGCACGCCGGGCCGCGGCGTTTCGTTGGTGGCCAGCGGGGCATGGCGCACGCCCAGGTAGCCGGCCGTTTGCGGCGTCCGCGGGATCGCCACGAAATGCGGCAAGTCGGCCGCGCCAGCCAGTTCCTTACTCACCACGGCACCGTAGCCGGGATAGATCAGCGAGGGCACGGGCCGGTTACCGGTGCTCAGGTAGTTGGTGCCCAGTTCGTGTCCGGCCAGCGTGTGACTCACGCCGCGCAAGATGGCGTAGCGGTCGGCGCAGGCGGCCAGCTTGGGCAGATGCTCGCAGACCCGGATACCCGGCACATTGGTCGCAATGGGCTGAAACTCGCCGCGGATCTCAGCCGGGGCATCGGGCTTCATGTCGAATGAATCCAGGTGCGGCGGCCCGCCTCCCAGCCAGATAACGATGGCCGATTGGGCTTTGCCGCTGCCGGCCTTGGATGCCTCGGCCGCGCGCAGGTAATCGGCCAAGCTCAGGCCGACAGCCCCCAGGGCGCCCACCTTCAAAACATCGCGGCGTTTGATGCCATCGCAGTAGCCGTTCATGCCTGGGTTCCTGTTGATGCCGAGGGGAGCTTGCGGTGCGTACGTTGATGAATGCCGCTGTGTGGCGACGATACTGCCGACACCAAGCCGCTAGTGATTCAGAATGAACTCTTTGGAGTTGATGAGGGCCCATACCAGGTCGCGCAGGCCGGCGGCCGGATCGTTGGCCGCGGCCAGTTGTTCCAGACCAACAGTTAGCTCATCCTCACGCGGTGGCCGGCCGAGTGTCCGCAGCCACGCTTCTTCGACAAGCTGCTGGGCGTGCTTCCGCTGCCAGTCTGGCCCCCGCGCTGCCACTTGCTTCAGCCAGCCGTCCTTGCGGTCGAGAATGGTCAGGGTTTCGGCGTCGTTGCGCAGGTAAATCGTTTGCAGCAGGCTGGGTTCGCCGGAACGCTCGCAATCACAGACCTGCTCGCGGGCCGGTTTGCCGAATAGCCGCAGCGCGTAGCCGCCGGAAGCCCCGCGGCCAAGCTCGGGAAAACCGATCATGCGGCCGATCACGGCGTCGGTGGCGGCTGTCATCTGCTGCTGCACCTCGCCAGTGGCCGTGGCGAACCGCAGGGCGTCGATCGCCACTTCGGCTGGCAACCGCCGCACCAATGCCCGGCTGAAATTGCGGCGGTCGGCCAGGTTGGTTTCATTGGGCCGCCAGCTCAACTGATAGGTGCGACTGCTGACGATTGTGCGGTGCAGCCATGCCAGGTCGTAGTTGTGGGCGACAAACTGTTCGGACAGGTACGCCAGCAGCGGTTCGTTACTGGCCGGGTTGGCCAGGTTCATGTCGTCGGGCGGATCGATGATGCCCACACCAAAGCAGTGAGCCCACACGCGGTTCACAATCGCCCGGGCAAAGTACGGGTTATCTTGCTGCTTGAGCCACTGCATGACCGGCTCGCGCGGGTCGTGGTACTGCTCGGCAATCACTTCCTCGCCGCCCAGCAGCTTTGGCGTGATAACGCGGCCGGTGGGATTATTGTTGGTGGGGCGCGGCTTGCGGCGGCCTCGGCTCCAATCAGGCGTGGCCACAGCACCCCAGGGAACCATCGTGCCTTGGTGGGCGAGGCTGGCAAACAGCCGTTTGTAACCGCCGCTATCTTGATCGGCGGTAAGGCCCAGCTTCTTTTTCAGTTCTTGAACCTCGCCGCGGTTGCCGGTTTGCCGAAAGCCCACGCCCTCGAAGAACGCCTGAAAGCCGTGGAAGTCTTCCTGCGTCCACTGGTCGTAGGGATGCTTGTGGCACTCGGCGCATTCCAACCGCACGCCCAAGAAGGCGTAACTGAACCGCAAGGTCTGCGGCGGCGTGAATCGGCCCCGTGTCCAGAAGTACGGCATCCACCGATTGAGGCTGAAGTCGGCCCGATCCTCCTGGCGGAAATACGACGTCATGCGACGGTAGTAGGCTTCGTTCGACTCTTCCGGTTCGCGGCTAACGGCCAGCACGATGCCTTCGACGATTTGATCGTATGGCACGTTCTCGGCAGCCCGGCGGTACAGCCAGCGATACCATTGCTCCGACTTTTCGCGGCGTACGCCCTGCTCGCCTCCCACCGGCAGGTTTTCCTCGGCATTGCCGGTCAGATCACTCAGCCGCGTGGCCAGCCAGGCGGCGTAAGCGGGCCGGGCCAGCAGTTCATCGATCTTGCGGTTGCGCTTGTCGGGCGAAGGATCGGCCAGGAACGCTTTGACCTCGGCCGCAGTTGGCAGCGTGCCGGTCAGGTCGAGGCTGACTCGGCGCAAGAACTCGGCATCGGTGCAAAGCTCGGCCGGAACCAGGCCCACTTTCCGCAGCTTGGCGGCCACCAGGCGGTCGATCTCGGTGGGCGTGGGCACCTCGGGGAAGCGGTCACCGTGGTAAGGCGAAACCGGCAGGATCACCGGCACGGCGGCAATACCGTTATCGTAGAACGCCACCACGTGCGTATCGCCGCTGCCGACGGCCGAGACCATTCCGCTTTCGCTGATCTGGGCAATGGATTCATCGTTGGTGCGGAACCGGCACAGCGGCGTCACGTCCTCGCGGGTGCCATCGGCCCAGACGGCCGTTACGCGCAGCGACTGCGTTTGCCCGGCGGCGTTGAACACCACCTCCTGCGGCTGGACTTCCAGGCGGACAAAGGCCGCGGCATCTTCGGCCTTGGGCGGTGCGCCCGCCGCCAGCCAGCGGAGCAGCAGGCGTTCTTCCCAGCCGCCCGGTTTGAACCGCTGACCGCCATCGTGATCCACGGCAAAGCTCGGCTTCTGCACCACGAGGCTGTTGGCCGGGCTATCCAAGTCAACGCGGCCATGCTCCGGGGCGGCGATGGCCTGGTGGTCGGCCTTGAAATCGTAGCCAAAGAGCGAGAGGCGGAAGCCGCCCTGCCCTTGAAACGAACCATGGCAGGCGCGGCCGTTACAGCCCAAGCGGCCTAACAGCGGCAGCACATGCCGCTGGAAGTCGGGCACCTCCTGCACGGCCGGATCGGCGAAGCGGCGATCGGCCGGCGGGATGGACTGCGGCGCGGCAGAAAGCGGCGACGGGCTCCAAACCAGTGGCGCCGCAGCGGCAGCTAGAGTCAGCAGCCAGCGGCATCTTACGAGCGACCACGCGGACGAAACGCAACCGGCCATGCCAGCCCTCTCCGCATCGAGCCTCCAGACGGGAACCGCCCGGGGGGCATTTGCATGCCCCCCGGTGCGGCAGTCATTGTGGTCGATGTTGCGAGCGGTTGCCAGAGTTAGCTGCCGCGGTTTGTGGGCCGCTAGGCGTTGGACGTTTCCCGCTGCCGCAGCGTTTCCTCGGCGGCCGGGGCGTCCTCGTAGTGGCCGTCGGTGCTACCATCCGCTGCTGTGGCCGGTTGTGGCTGGCCGCTGACCTGGGGTGGTTCCACGCAGCCGGCACAGCCCAGGTGGGTCTTGGGCGTGAGCCGCTGCCCTTCGCGGCCGGTGGTGGCTGTCAGCGGACCGTAGGTATCGGGCCGGCGGTCGGCAAAGCGGTCGATCTCGTGCAGGCCCGGCACGCGTACCAGGTGCTTGTCGCGAGCCACCTCAGGCTCGATGGTGGCGTAGAGCAGCGCCTCTTGATCGTGCGGTGCCTCGGCCAGGGTATGGCCGGTGGGACCACAAATCCGGCTGCGGCCAATAAAGCGGAAACCGCGTTCCTCGCCCACCCGGTTCACCGCCAGGTAATACACGTTGTTTTCCAGCGCCCGCGTATTGATGGCGAAATCGGCCGTGGTTTCGGCACCAGGCGGCCAGTTGGTGGGCAGGCAGATCAGGTCGGCCCCCTGCAGCGCCATTACCCGCGAAGCCTCGGGGAAGGCGCCGTCGTAGCAGATATTCAAGCCGACGCGGAGGTCGCCCGCCTCCCACACGTCGAAGCCGTCGCCAGGCGTGGTGAAGCGGTCGATGCCCAGGTACGGCAGGTGGACCTTGCGGTAACGGCCGACCACGCCCGAGGGGCCAATCAACACCGCCGTGTTGTAAAGCCGGTCGCCGTCGCGCTCAAGCATCCCCACCACGACATGCACGTCGTGCCAGATGCAGGCCACGGTCAGCCGATCGGTCGCGGGGCCGGGCACCGGCTGGGCATAGGGCAGCGCTTCTTCCAGGCTATCGAAGCAGTAGCCGGTCAGAACGCACTCGGGGAACACGGTCAGTTTGGCGCCGTGACGGGCGGTCTCCGCCACGATCTCTTCGATCCGGAGCAGGTTGGCGTGGACCTGGCCCAAGGCGACATCGATTTGGGCGGCGGCAATCTTTACTCGTGTAGCCATCTTCCCAAAAAGGTGGAGTTAGCTGAAAGGCTGCAAGAACAAACCATCAGGAGGGTGACAAGGGCGCGGCGGCAGGCATGTCGGCCGCCTGGCGGCCAATCACCCGCTCCGCGCTAAGATCATATCGCAGCGGCCGCGGCGCGCAAAGCGGCTGCGCACGCGGAGATCCACGCTGATAAGCACCGAGCAGGCCCGACTATTCGACAGGCCGGCGGCGCCCAAAGACCAGGTAATCGACTGACAGCTTGCCTGGCCCAATGAAGATGAACTGCAAACTGATCGCCAGATAGACCAGAGCCAACTCGTACGAACCGCCGCTCGTACTTACAAACGGGTCGCCGTTACCCAGGTGGAACAAGGCCGCCACCAGCATCACCACGCCGAGCATCAGCGCGACTAGCGGGGTCAGGGCACCCAGGATCAGCAGGCCGCCGCCACCGACTTCGGTCGCGGCCGCCATGAACTGGAGCAGGCCGGGAATGTCGCTGTTCTCGCCCATCCAGTTAAACGGGGCTTGGAACTTCGGCCACCCGTGCATGATGAACGCCGCGCCGACGACCAGCCGCACCAGCAGCAGCGTCACGGCACCCAGGCCGCCGATAAACCGCGGGAAGATCCAGCTCATGGCAAACACCTCACCAAGCAGGTCCGGTACAGGAAGATAACCCCTGGCATCGACCGCTGGGTAGCGCGGCGGCACCCCTTAGCGCGGAGTTCGCCGACAGCTTCCCTGGCATCAATTACCAGCATTCTTCCCGAGCGGCACCTGTCCGTCCAGATAGCGCCAATTCTTAATAAAGGCGATCAGGTCGGCCATTTGCTGGTGGGTGATATCTTTCTCCAGCCCCTCTGGCATCAGCGAGACACCGCTGGATTGCATCTCGTCGATTTCTTCGCGGCTGAGCGTGATGGACTTGTTCTCCGGCTGGCGGATCGTCACGCTGCCGCCGGTTTCCGAGGCGATGATGCCCGTCAGGGCCCGGCCGTCGGTGGTGACGATCGTGTAGCTGATGTAGTTGCTATCGATCGCCCGGTTCGGCTGGAGAATATCGGTGAGGATCTGAATCGGGGTCTTGGTCCGCGAGTCGGAAATATCCGGGGCGACGTTCACGCCGATGTCTCCAATGCGGTGGCAGGTCGCACACCGTTGGCGGAATACCTGCTGGCCCCGTACCGGGTCGGCGGCAAGCTCCAGCGCCTTCTGGTAATCTTCCAGCACCTTTTGCCGATCCTGGGGTACCGCGGCCGCCAGCAGTTTGGCAGCCCGTTGCCGAATCTTCGGATCGCCGTGCCGCAACAGTCGGCCGCTGCGAACCTGGTCCAGTTCGGTCGGCCGCACCTGTCCGGCCTCGATCGCGTCCAAGAGTGCGGCGGTCAGCGGAGCGCGGGTCAGGGCCGCATCGAGAATACCGCGGCGAACGCCCGGCGACTCACCGGCAAAGTTCTTGAAGATCGGCGCCCACTGTTCGACGGTGCCGTTCTGGGCAATGGCGTTCAGGGCGGCCAGCCGCACGCTCTGGTTCGGTTCACGGCGGGCGAGCGCATCCAGCGAGGCACCGTCGGCCGCGTACGTCAGCAGGCTGATCGCTTCGCGCCGCAGTTCCGGTTCGGCCGAGCGGTCGTTGGCCAACTCGGTTGCCTGGGCCAGCAGCTTACCAACGGCCGGGTTCAAGTCGGCGCTCAGCTTAAGCGAGCGATCCTGCCGCCGGGCCGCTTCCGTCCAGCGACGGGTCAGGGCAAACATGGCCATCTGGTTGGTGCCTTGCTGCTTGAGCGAGAGCAACCGCTCCAACGCCGGCAGGCGGTGTTCCTGGGGGCCGGCCCCGGCCAGCGAGGCCAACTGTTCCAGCAAACCTTGCTCGCCGGCGTTGATCTTGCGACCTTGCTCTGATTGAAGCTCCGTCACCACGGCATCCAGCAGCAGGTGCGCCCGGTTGGGCACGGCCGAAGCCACGGCGGTGCGGGTCCACACGTCGGCCGGTTCGGCCAGCGCGATCCGCGCCAAGGCGGCGGTGACTTCCTTGCCTTCCACGGTTCCCAAGGCCACGGCGGTTTGGAAACGCACGCGGACGTCATCATCCCCGGCCAACTTGAGCACGGCCTGCCGCAGGGCTTGCGAGTCGTTCAGCCGACCGCCGGCCAGGATCGCACCCTGTTCACGCACGCGGGGGCTCGCATCGCCGCAAGCGGCCACAATTTGGGCTTCGTCCAGCGCGCCTAGCCCTTGCAACGCCCACAAGGCGTGGATGCGGCCGGTATCGCGCTTGGCATTAGCGGCCAGCTTCTTCAATTGCGGCACGACTTCCTTGGCTTGCCGCTCGTAGATCAGCCGGGCGGCCGTTTCCCGCTGCCAGGCGTTGGGGTGGTCCAACAGCGCGACCAGTTGCTCGTTGTTGAGCGATTGCAGGTCGCGCGGATAGTTCTCGAGCTTGGGCGGAGCGTCTTCCGCGACGATCCGGTAAATCCGGCCGCAGTCGTTGCCCCACAGCAGGTCCGGGCGGTTCTTCAACTCGGCAGGCATGAACTGCGGGTGCTCGATCACGGCCCGGTACATATCGACCACGTACAAGGCGCCGTCGGGGCCGTTTTCCATGTTCACGGCCCGGAACCAGTTGTCGGCCGAAGCCAGGAACTCGACACCTTCGCGGTCGGGCTTGGAGATGAACGAGCCACCGGCCGGCTTCATGATTTCGCGGTGCACCAGATTGCCCGTCGGCTCGCAGGTGAAGGCACTTCCGGCAAACTCGGCGGGCAACGCATCGCCGCGGTAGATGATCACGCCACAGGCCGCCGTGAACTGGCCCGCATGCAGGTTCGAGGTCGTCCACGCGCTGCTGATCGGGAACACCCGCGAATCCTCGCCAGCCGCCGCCACGTCGTTCGAGCCCGAGGGTGCCGCCAACTGCGGATTGCGACGCAGGACTTCGTCGGGCAGCACGATGTGCTTGAGCGGGTTGCGGTTACTGCACACGAAGCGGTTGCCGTAGTCGTCGAACGCCAAGCCGAACTGGCCCACGCCCGTGGCTGCCGCATACTTGCCGGTGTGAGGATCGAAGCGGAAATCCATGCCGCTGATGGAAACCACTGCGCTATCGTCGCGGCGGGCGTCGCGGATCTTGCCGCCCCGCAAACCGTTGGCCACGTAAATCTGGTTATCGAGAGCGTACCGCGGGTGATTGGCGCGAAGCTGCGAGTTCTCTTCGGCAAAGCCGGTGAACCAGAGCGTGGGCTGCTCGGCGCGGCCGTCGCCATCCTCGTCCGGGAAGTAAGCCAACTGACCGCCCAGGGTGACAAACGCCCCGCTTCCCCAGGGCTGCACGCCAGTGGCAAACATCAGGTTGTCGGCAAAGGTCACGGCCTCGTCGTAGCGGCCGTCGCCGTCGGTATCGGTCAGAATGCGAATCCGCGATTGGGGCTTTTCGCCCTCGGCCGGTCCGTGCGGATAATCTCGCATCTCCACAACCCACATCCGGCCGCGGGCATCGAACCGGATCGCCACCGGGTCCACGACCATCGGCTCGGCGGCCACCAGTTCGATCTTGAGGCCCGGGGCCAACTTGATCTGGGCCAGCGATTCTTCGGGCGAGAGCGGACGATTGCCACGCGGGGCAGAGGCCGCTTGTTGCTCGGACGATGGCTGCGACTGGGCCGGTTCGGCGGAAACTTGCGGAACGACCACCGCAACCAACCCGCCAAGCACCATCAGCGAGCAAGCAAACCACAGGCCCTTATGACGAGCGGGACGCAACCGAGGCATAGACGGCGTTTCCTTGGCAGGTGAATCGGGCATGGCAGGAGGGAAAACCGGGCACGGCTGACCGCGAGGCGACCACCGCATTGCCCGTTACCAAAATGCTGCGGGTGGCTACGCCTGCAACGGTCGGCGCCGGCCAGGCAGCCCAACTTGGCGGGAAAAGTACAGATTACCCTTGAATGGCCCCCATTGCCACCACCGCGTCGTGTTAAGAATCACGCGGAATCCCCCCTGCCAGATGGCCTTTCCGCGAGGGGAAATTGGGCTGCGGCTAGACGATTACGGTGGCCCGGGTACCCTGTCCCGGCGCGGTGGCGACTTCCAATTCGCCGCCTACGTGGCGCAACCGTTCGCGGATGTGGAACAGCCCAATGGATGACTCGCCGGGCGCGGCGTCCGGGTGATGTTCGAACCCGATGCCCTGGTCGCTCACTTCCAGCACGATCCGCTCCTGCTGGCTGGTGAGCCGCAGTTGGCAACGGTCGGTCTTGGCGTGCTTGACCACGTTAAGCAGCAGTTCGCGAGCGGCCTGGAACA
>Ga0182738_1005851_pt1 | contig 12962 bp, 11 predicted proteins | sample eDN5th30CBELigMG_FD_128876 | JGI IMG/M metagenome (GOLD analysis project Ga0182738, IMG submission 128876) | Enriched Miracle-Growth compost microbial communities from Emeryville, California, USA - eDNA 5th pass 30_C BE-Lig MG (version 2)... ...
GGTAAAATTTTCACGATTCTTGATGTGAAATTCTTCGAATCTTTTTCCGTAGAAAGAAAAATTTTCATTCAGCTGAAAATCACTTTTAAATCGAATTTCAAAACTTAGAAAAATGTATTTTTTAGTCTTGAGAATTTTCAGAGTTATTGCGTTTTTGAAAAGCTTTATTTTGACAATGTCTTGCATTGTTTCATTGAAATGATAAATAAAGGGTTTTTTGGCAAAAATATTTTCTGAATTCTTGCAAATTTTTAGTGAAAACTGGAAACTTGAAATAATTCTTCTCCTCATTGGAGTGAGTGATTTTTCTATTGCCTCAATTTAACAAAATATCTTTTTAAAATTTTTCAACACGAAAAATAATAAAATTTATAAATATTATTTGAGTCAAGATATCTTTTTCAAGTGAAAAAAATAAATCCTTGAAGTTTCTCGTGCCTCTTTTTGGAGATTTTACAGAGAAACTTAAATATGACTACGGTTTTATTTTTAATTTTGCAATTTGTCTATTTTCAGCAAAAGCGTTCGTCAATGAGTTTGCAGAAGCACCTTATCTGCGAACTCTTGAAAATCAACTGATTTCAAGTCAGCTTTTGGTCAGAAAGCCATCCTGAATCTTTGGTTCATAAAAGTGTAAATTTCTCTTTCTTGATTTCTTCCCGATTTAAATTGAAATTTCTTGACTCACACTGAAATTTCCAAGAATGTGAAATTTCTCAGAATCTGTCCAAAAAGCTTCAGCAAAAATAAAATTCTCAACCGTAGAAATTTTCATAAAGTCATTCTATTTTTCCAAAAGACAAAGAATTTCTTCTGAATTTTCCTCGTTCTAAATTTCAATATTTTGAAAGTGTCTTTCATTTATTTTTGTCTTGCAAAATATTGGGCGATTTATTTTCTCAATTTCCTCGATTTTAAACCTGAGCAAGAATTGCAAATCTTTGAGTCAGCAGAACATCGAAAAAAAATCGTTCTTTTTCAAGGTTTTATTTCTGGTTAAAACAATCTTGTCGTTTTTTTGAAGGAAATACTCTTTTGATCACTTGATGGTATAGTGATTTCTTGCCCTTCTCGAAATTGGCTAAGATCGCAAAATTCTCTTGAGCTTGGAAGCTCTTATCTGGCAGGTAAAATTTGAGACAAATCAAAGATGGAAGAAAACGATATTTTGGGCAAATTTAAAAATCAACACCAGAAATTGGATTTTTTATCATGTTTTTGAAAAGACAGAGAGAAAAATTCGGCAAGTTTGAGTTCTATTTTTAAAGAATTCTCTTATTGATTATTTTTTTCAAAATGATGCTGTTTTTATCCAAATTTAAATTCTAAAAATAATAAAATTCAGCTTTTATCATCAATAATTCAGATTCTATTTTTTTTTTTTTCAACGTAATTTTTAGAGCATACTAGCGGTGGGAAGGAATATTAGAGTTGTTATTTGAATATTTTATCGGTTTATATTCGAATATGGACAAAGGAATACTGAAGTTGATATTCGAATCTTGAAAATATTGCAAATATTGCAAATATTCGATCGAAATTTAAGAACAAAAAAAAATCTCACCGAGAAAATGAAAAGTACTCGCTCCTAGTTTTAGGGAATATCTCACTCAGATTAATTTTTTCCCCTTCCCCAAAACGACGAAATTCAGCATTTTTCACCATTAATTCAGTATCCTTTTTCCCTTTCATATGATGAGAACACAAATCAAACTTTTTTGCTCTCGCTCTCAAAAAATTCTATCTCCCATATATGAAATCGATAATTATCTGAAAATCTCGCCGATTCAAATTAATTTGATTCAAAATTTCTACTTCAATTCAATCAACAACTACCTGCGGCTCCTCCCTCCCCATAAATGAAGCTTCTCTTTATCCTTGCGATCTTCCTCCTCTCTTCTTCTTCTTTTGCGAGTATCCCACAATTTATAGAAGGATATTCAAGAGGATCAGACAATCCAATCCTGCACATTGAAGCTTATTATGACCTACTTTGCCCTGACAGCCAGAATCAGTGGAATATTCTCGAGCCACTCCTCAAAAACACCTATCATATCACTACAAACCAAACTTTGAGATTCACTATTCATCTGATCCCACTTCCTTATCACCTCCACGCGCATCCAATGATTCAAGGTGCAAAAATCATTGCCGCAAACCAAGCCGCTTCTAACGACATCTACACTTACTTTGATATCGTCTTTAAAAACCAGGCAGAGTATGCTACTAACGCTACTCTCGAAAAGAGCCAACAACAAGTCTTTGAGAGCTTAACCCAAAAAGTCGTCCAAGCACTTCCATACGCCAGCAGCTACTTCTTGAACGACCTCGCGCCTGGAAATAATTTTGACACTCAGGCCAGAGTCAGCTGGGGCTATGCCATGTACAACAGAGTCACTGGAACTCCCATGTTTTTCGCAAATGGTGTTGCCATCAACGGTGCCATCAACTATGTTGAGCTCGACTGGATCAAGTTTATCAACGGTGGCTACGTCGAATACCTTAAACAGTTTGACTATTCTCAATATAAAAAATTCCCAGATATTTTTTAGTTCCTTTGATATCTTTCCATATCTGTTATATAACATAATGAGATCAAATTCAAAACAGATAAAGGATTTTTCTCAGATTTAAAAACAGAACGAATGAATAAAAGCATATTTGTTTCTTTAGAAGGGAAGTTAGAGATGAATAACCACAATGTTTATGATTATGTAAATTATATAGATTAGGAAGGTAAGATTAGGAAATATACAGGTTTAAAGTTTTGAGAAGGTCGGATTTGAGAAGTGAGAACATCCATAAATCCAGAGAGATTCATGGAAAACAAAACGAGGCTTTTGAAGCCTACAATAGAATTATTTGTTGCCATAATTTAGCAACTTTTAGAAGAAGTCTTTCTTTCACGGATATAGGTAAAGTGCTCGGGGTCTTGTATTCTGCGAAGCATCTTGAATCTGTATTGCAAATAGGTCATCTTGTGGGTGACCTTACCGTGAATGATCCAGTTGACGCTAAAGTATTTGATAAACACTTCACTGATGTATCTGAATGTGCTTTTCAGAGCGACAACTTGCTCGCTGTCTGAATCAAAAACCAACAATAAAGAACGCAAGCTGCTCATACCCCCGATGCTTTCTTTGGCTCGGGTCACAAAAGCGACAAACTCATCGCGAGTCAGGCCGTGCTTTTGCAAAACATCCTTGAGGTATGGAGTAGCCACGGAAGAAGTCGAGAAGGAGATGATGGCTTTGCCATAGTTGATGGACATGTTTTTGGTGTTGCTGGTCTTGCTAGTATTGGGGCTCTTGGGGGCTCGGAGTCTCGCCTTGGCTTGCTTGGCGTCTCCGTTCTCCGTCACTGCGACCTTAGAAGTAGGTAAGGCCTCAGCTTGTGCTTCAGCGAGCCTCTTCATCAGGACTGCTTGTTGAGCAAGGCGGATCTTGTTCTTGAGAATGGCCATCTTTGGAGTTAAGAAAAGTTTAAGAATTGTTGTATAATATTTACAAAAAAAACGAGCAATAAATAACCGAGCGAATTAAAACAATGCTATTTCATATACATTTTTTGGTCCAGAAATCTAACTTCAACCTTTTAAGGTTAATTTTTCAAGGCTATCTCGTTTTAATGTGTTGCTTATTATAAAATTAATATCACCCATCATATCATTTCTTAATACTTCCGCCCTTTTCGTCACTTTAATTTCCATATGATCGATTCATAACATAAACATTCCTCGAGATTCTTACTTCTTGAAATTCTCACATGATTGAACCAAGAAATTCTTGGCTCACGAGAACATCCAAACATGAATATTGGTAAATATCTCAAATTTAAAAAAGGTTTTCTTCGGATCAAATGAAAGATTATAATACAAACAAGTTTTTATCACAATTTAAAACTATTCCTTCAAAGAATTTCATTTTATTTCAAAAATAAAGAAAAATTATGAATTAACAACCATGATGAAAAAAAAATCCTTTCTATCATCTCCTCTGTCTCTGATTCCTCTGATTCACAAAAGAATGAAAAAGTATTGCTTCTCAAAATCTTCAAGAGGGTTTAATAAAAAAATAAATCAGGCCTTGCCGCTTATATTTCAAAAAACTAGCAAATTAAGAAATAACTGGAATAAAAGCTACCGAAAACATTATAATTTTCAAATAGAAAACCTAACTTCATCTGCTCTGAGGGAAATCATCCAAAGACAATGATCAAAACTCATGCTTATTTGATAATCCTTCCAAAAGTTCGAAAATCGTCTTCAAGACACTCCTGAAATTCAATCATTTCTATTGAAATTCTCATTTGTCAGTGTGCATCTTTTTTTTTTTCAAGACTCGAGATTCTAGAAACCAGAAAAAAAGCGCAAAATCTCATATTTTTCAACTTACCAGTATGTTTGATGAAACCATCAACATTCCGTGAGGAAAACTAGTTTCCTTCTTTCTTATAGAAGTCCTGACTGAGCTGAAGACTCCCATAACTTGGTGGTCTCGGAGCCTAAAACAAAAAGAAACACCATACCTTCTTAATCTAAAAAAAAAACTCATAAATCTTTATTTAAACTATGGAAGGAAATTTAGAATTTTGATTTACAGAGTTAAAATTTAATCACTCTTTTAATAGCCTTCAAAATCAAGACTAGTTTTTCCATAGGAAGTTCTCTTAATGATAGCTTTACTTCAACCCGCCGGAATATCATTCTCATTATTCTTCTCATCAAACCCAAAGTTCACAGGCAATACCCAATTCCCCATCCTTATCACAATCGAAAGCCATCTGGTTCTTTGAAAAACTGACAATTTTGCCCCCAGAAAAGAAGCTTCTTTCATCCAAAAAAGCTAGTTTAATCATCTATTTCATTAATAAAAATTATAATTTCAAAACTCTTTTTTCGAGCGAACAACAAAAAAGAATTATTTCTCGTTCCAAATTTCAAAAGTAAAAATACCAATAAAAAATAACAAAAGGTTCTAAAATCAATCTCAATAGCTTTTTTTAAGACAAATCTCGTCATAGAAAACCACAAACTAAATTACATACGACGAACCTTGGATATGTTGTCCTCTTCCAAACAAACATGTCCTTCTCTAACGCTTTCGAGACAATCAAATGTCGAAACTCAAATTTTCTGCTCATCTGAAACTCCAACTTTCCCTCCCATTATTCTAAACTAACTCGCTATTGTTTGTTTGTCAACAAATTGAGTGAATGACCCCCAGCCTATTTATCCTCTTTGACAGTCAATCGATACCTAGATGATCCTTATTCTAAAACAAAACTCTCCCTTCCTTCCATCCAAAACTAATTGAACGTTTTTTTAAAAAGAATAATACATAACATGACATGGTATTTCAATTCTTTCAAAACAAACTATGACTGAATTTCGATCCAACCTTCCTCTCAAACAATACAGGATCCATCTCTTCAAAAACCATCATCATACAAAATTCCTCATTCGGACACAGAATTAAAAGTCAAAAGGCCTAATATTTAATTTTCTATATTTTGATTTATGTTATTACTATTTTTATTCATTCACAATTTCGAGATTCCTAAATCACACGTAATCAAAAGTTTAAATTTGTTCCAAAGTTTTTTCTTTTCATCTGTATGGCTCAATGTGAATCTCATTTGAAATTTTTTTCCATCTCTATTTTGTTTAACCCTTCATCTTCTTCTTTTTACTCCAAATCTAATCAAAAAGAGGACAAACAGCTTGAACCTTGCAAAACAAACATCTCAATCTAAAAATAAGCTTTCTAAGGCTCCAATACCTTTATTCTTTCGAGAAATCCTCATCACAAATTCATCCTTCAAGAGCATTTATTCTTTCGACGACAATTATTGAGAACAATCAACTTTGACCCCTCAATTTTTTGCTCCTAAGAAACTCAAAATTCAAGACCTGAAGAAATTTGGGGAAATAAGAAAGGGAACGGGGAAAAACGTCACCCATTATTTGTTCTGAATTTCACAAGGCGATTTTTTTATAATGAATTTTTTTAATTAAATTCAGGAATAAAGTTTTTGGCTTCAACCGCATCAAGACTTTTTTCTATGTTTTTTTAATCAACTAGAGCCACTCCTCAACCTTTGCCTTTCCATCTTCTCATTTAACTCTCTGTTCTTTCAAAAAAGATAATTGTTGATTCTAAATCCTCTGTTCATATTGAAACTTCTCAATTTAGAGACCTTTTGAGTTCTGAGGGACCTAAAATATTTCTCGTGAGGCTCTTGACTGATTTTATTATTAAGATGATTTTTCTTCAGAGCGTTTTCCAAGGAAAACGCTCCCTTCTTGGGTCAGATGAAGGAAAGATGCAAAATAAACAAGATATCCTTCAAGGAGGTTCAAGAAAATCCTGTCAGCTTTTCTAAAAATTCTATTCCTAAACTTTTGGAAATACAACAATAAACGAGAACTAAACACAAGAGACAAGCTCCTTAAAACTCTTTCGGACTCATTTTGAGCAAAACCTAATTTCGTCAAATCCCAAGAGCTTTTGCTGAATTTGGGAATTAATTTCGTCATAATTTTCAGTTTAATTTCATTTCCTCTCACAAAAAAGTTTGAGCAATTTTTTACTCAAATTAATCTCAAAAACCAATTGAGAGTTTCATGAATACAGATAAAAAATTCGAAAAGACCTAGGAATTGACTTCTTTGAAGAAAAAAATCTTAATTCTTTTTCAATAAATAAACTAGAGTCAAATTTTATCATTCAAATCTGAATTTAAAAAAGGAAAAAACACTGAAAAGATGACTCAGCAAAAAATTCGGGAAGAATCTGCAATTTCTTGACTTCCAAACCTTCGCAAGGACTTATCTATATCTACAATTTAGCCAAAATTTCTTTTTAGAAAAATTAGCTTGACAAATTAGTTTAATTTTTTCATCAAATAAAAACTTATTGTTCAATCTCTCAGTTTTTTTAAAAATGCAAAGATCCATTTTCAAAAGGTTTTCTTTCCATATAACGTGTGATTTGACTTATTTTAACGTTAATAAAAAGAACAAACTTGATTTATTTGAAATCATCAAAATATTTTTCGGCCATATGAAATCTTCTTTTTGGACTCCTCCAAGAATTTACAAAACAAAAAAAACCTTTGTACTCTCTCACAAGAATTGTATTTGCAACAATAGAGAGAGAATGAAAGACCAAAAAATTTTTTTCGAAATTTTAGAAGAGAAATTTTCTCAACGTCAACAAATCTTCGACTCGATATTAAACATCAAAGCCTTGGTTCTCAGGGTTTTATTGAAACTGAGTTTTATCCTGTTCTATTCCTAGTCTCAGAATTCATCCCTTAATGAGTTAGGATGCTTTCAACAGTTCAGGTTCTGAGGAGAATCAGAGATTTATCCTCATTTTAAACTCATTGACCAAAATTTGTATCGCCATTTAAATGAATTAAAATTGCAAGCGAATTTTCAGAAATAAAAGCCTAGTATTTCAAAAGTTTTCAAATCTTCTCTCACTTCTTCAAGAGTTTCACGCGGTATCAGAAAAGCCTTTGACAGACTCTCCCTTTCTTGTCAATTTTTTCTCAAAAAGTGTAGGAAAAGGGGAATTTTGACTTCCGAAATTCTCTTGGAATTGATCTCCTTCGAGGGTAATTAAATTGTTTGAAAACTATAGACTTTACTCAACTCTCCAAGAATTTGGTCCACAATGTCTAAATCGACTCTGTTGGCTCCTGATTTCCTTCCTCTTTTGCTCATATTTAAAATAAGAGAAAAAAACCCAAAAAATCATTTGAATAATTATCAAAAAATTCTCATCCCAACAAATAAAGAAAACTTATTTTGTGAAAATTGACGATTTTGAAGCCCTGGAGGTTTTCTCACTGACACATATTTTTTTCTGAAAGCTGATTTTTCTGAAACTTTATCCGAATGAGAAAAAAAGACTCGCTAACAATTTTTTACTCCTTTGCAAAAAATTTAGTCATATTTTGTCAGGGATCCGAATTGGGGCCGGCCAGAAATCCGGACATGATTCCAGATAAATCCGGAAATTTTTCGCCAAAAAATCCGGACAAATGCGAAACCCAATTTTTCTCGAATATTTAAAGCCTAAATATGTATGTTCAGTCGTTTTATATAATTACAACGGAGTTTAGATATGCTTCTTGTCTCAATTTTATGACATGAAATTGTGAAGAAAAATTTTATAGACATTTCTTTCAGTACTATCTCTTCTTTCATTTTTTTTTAATCCTAGTAATTTTTTGTTGGTCGTTTGCCTCTTTTCTATTCTGTTCATCTCTCATTAAAGTTTAAACTTTTTTGCAGTCTTGCTTGTCGATTTGATCAATAAGTGATAAACTGGGATAGTGATGACTGTTCCATGTTTTGAATATTGATTTTGAAATTGAAAATTGAACCATCTAATGATGAAATTGAATTCAAGACTCATGAAAAAAAAAGGAAAAGAGTGTTACTTTTTAGTATAAAGAAAGGGTTCAACAATGATTTGAGGATTTTCCATTTTTTTTCAAAATGTTTTTTTCTGAAGAAAATATGGTAAAATTATTGGTCGAAAAAAACATCTCTCTGAAAATTTGGGAAAATCCGGACAATTCCAAACCCTGTATTTTGTTGAGGTTCAAATCGCCTAATTTTGAACTTTTTCACCAATTTTTCCTTTCACTTTTCAGTTCAAGCCAATTTTGAGAAGTGAAAAACAATTTTTTCAAGAATGATTGAAAGTTAATCCTTTGAAGAAATCTTGCGATTAAAAAAAAACTTTTTGTTTCACCATAAATAAGGCAATTTCCCTGCAAAGGTTAGAAAAATCATTCTTCAATCAGGAATCATCAAAATAAATCATCATCTTTACCGTCAAAATTAATTTCGTCGTAAAAATCGGAAGTTCTCATTGATAAAAAATGAATTTTCCAAACTAAGAATCGATTTCATAGATTTGACATCCGAAAATTATAAACTTCAAATACACTTATCATTGATTTGAAAAAGAGTTTCCAAGTCTATTTTTTCTGATACAAATCATGAAAACTTTCACCCTTTCCAAACTTCAAATCTTGAAATCAACACTTGATTTGCTTGTTTTGAGTCTCAAAATCTTTTTTTGGATCGACAATAAATTCAGAGATGATGAAAGTGAGTTTTCCAGTTTCTCATGGAAAAAAACTTGAAGATCTCCTTGAATGTCTTGTGCAAAATTAATTTGAAAGAATCAAAACCTGCTCTCTGGTGGATTTTTTGGCTCGCATAGCAAGAGAAATTTCAGAAATACAATTTTTTGTGAAATATCCAAACTTTATTGGGTTGAAAATGAATCGTAAAAATTTCAATCAGCAAATTTCAGACAACGGAAATACCAACCCCTAAATGAAACATAAAAAGAGAGTCAAAGCAAATTCAATCTATCCAGATTTTTCCTGATAAATTCCATGAAGCATTTTTGAAGAACGGAAATTAACACAGCCAAGGAAAGAAAGCCATCAAGGCAATTTTCAGACAGATTGAAGTCAACGACAATTCCCTTTTAATCAAAATTGTTTGAAATCAGCATAAAAAGATTAAACGAAAAGAATCTCCTTATTTCCCAAAGATATTTATTTGTTCGAAAATATCAAGGTTTCAATCCGAAAGAAAATAGTTGATCAAAAACGACTTTTTTCCAACCCTGCAGTAAAATCTATTTCTCACAAAAATTCCTGATCTAGATAGAGTTCATAAAATCAAGCAAAAAAAGGTCCAATTTTTTGTTTTATCTCCAATGTTAGGGTTCAATCTCTTTAAAATAATTGTGAGACGAGATATTCTTGTCCGAGAAAATCTCGAGCTCAATTTTAGTTTAATTTTTCGCATTCCTTCATTTCTAAATGACCCTCTTATTTCAATAAAAACAACCAACAATTTCTTTCCACATTGGTTCTGTTTGAAAGAATCTATTCGTTATCTCTGAATAAAGATCCCTTAATCATGAGCTGAAAGATAGTTTTCTTTCTGTCCTTCAAAATAATCTTCTTCTCCATCAATCAAAATGATATTATTTTAAAATCACAATAGATACTTTTACTCTCAGCTTCTTGCGTTTTATCACAAGCTACTCCTCCCAAGAACCATTTTATTGGCTCCTTGATTCCTCAAATCATTATGAATACCAAAACTTCATGACAAATCACTCATTATCTACTATTTTTCTTAAAGATCTCTGAATCTCAGTGACTTAACCCCCCTCAAAGAACCCAACTCTCCTCCTCACCTTTCACATTTAAACCAGAATATCAAGGAAAGCTCAGGAAATCTAGTTTTCTCAATTTTATTATTTTGGTTAAAAAAAGCTGTCTTTTCGTAAAAAATTAAATTAAAGACAAATGAAGCTTGTATAGTAGAGAATCTCGACTGACAGCTGCGAGTGACTTCGAATCTCATCATTACGATGCAAATGGATTCAGTAAGTCATCGCCTCTCTCAAAATCTCTTTTCTATTCACTTCCCCAGAAGAACAAAATTATAATTTCTATAAATGCATTTTTTTCTTTGTCTTTAACCTCATTCAATTCCTTTCTCTTTATAAAAGAAAGTTCCAATAACTTTGTTGAATGAATTTCTCTCTCTCTCAGTCCCAAAAAGGCATTTTTTCGCGCACAAAACAAAGCTTGATTGATGATTGAGAATTCACACTTGATTGTCATGGTTCAATTTTATTTAATTTTATCAAATTAAAATAGTGAGGAGTGCAAACGGCCAATAAAAAGCGTTTCCTTTCTTTAGATCTCTTGATCTTTGTGTCACTGATAAAAACCAAGCCAAACCGCTAATCTATCAGGTAGGCCTGATTTTAGCATAAACTCAGAGCTAAATTCGACCTGTTTTCGCCCGAAAGACTCTCGGGAAATGCTTTTCTCAAAAAATAAATCTTACAAAGCATTAAAATGGAGGATTCACGAACTTTGGGGCTCTTTTCACCGGCTCCTGGCTGGAGAGGCATGCAAGAGCCTAATCCAGCAAAGAAAAACTAGAAATAGCGACATTACCGTTGAGATGACTTTCGAAGGATTCAGGATAAATTTATCCAACGAAAAATTAAACCAGGACTTTCAATTTTTTCCAAAATGGTGATACCCTTTCAGGAAATTTCATCGACATTCAATAACTCAGCTAGGATTTTCATCCCCAATCGGAACAATAGAATTATTCTCTTTTCACTTCACTCTTTTTTTCTTGGCTTCCTCTGATCAATTTCTAGAGATCCTGAGAGATCGAGAGCGGTTACAAACAAATCCGCTCCTTAAACTTCCTAACAAATCATCGTTTGTTTTATCAATTATTTTTTTTTCGGAGAAATCATCATCAATGCAAGAAAATCAATCGATTGTCTCTCACTTGCGTGTTTCTCTTCAATTTATCATTATTGATAGAGAGAAATAATCAATCTCGTCGAGAAAATGGAAAAATTCTTTTTTGGGTTTTTTTTCTCGCGTTATGGTGAATGGGAAAGCTAATTATTAAGAGTTAAAAATAATTAATGGCTTTTGAATGGATTGAGGTTGAATGTAGAGTACTTAATTAAGATGAAGTGGAGATTAAAAAACGAGTGATCCTGTGCAAACAAAAATGTTTTTCTAAAAAACCCTCGAAAAGTCTCTTTCGTTTTTAATAACCAAAAGAAATTACAAATTAATTTTGCTCGCTCGCTCGACAGTTAATTAATTTCGAATTTATTTCATAGAGAGATGCGATTTTTTAAAAGGAGCAAGCACTCGATAAATGTTGATGATCTCACGGGATAATATTACGGAGGAAAATAACATACAATCAATTACATAGGTTACAACAAAAAAACGGAAAGAGAAACAAAAGAGAACCAACACAACTAAAAGTGCTTTCTTCAAGTCATCCGAAATGACTGCAAAATAATATAAATCGACTGCATGTTTATATGCAAATTATTGTATGAATGATCTTTCAATTAATAAGAATTTGTTATGTGAGGGGTGATGAAGAGAATAGAAATATTTCTCAGTTAGTTTTTCCTGCGACCTTCAGAGATGTAAGTGAATAAATGGGGATTTTGGATTCTCCTCAATATCTTGAAGCGGTATTTGAGGTAGGTCAGCTTGTGCGTGACGCGGCCGTGGGTGATCCAGTTCACGCTGAAATACTTTACGAAAATCTCAGCGATTCCGGTAAACACTTTCTTGCAGGCGATTGCCGTGGCGTCGTCCTTCTCGTTGGCCAGCAGGAAGGCGCGGAAGCTGTCGATGCCGCCGATCTTGGCCTTGGCATCGGCGCTGAACGCCTTAAAGTCCTGGAGGGTGACGCCCTCCTTGACGACCAGCTCTGCCAGGTAGGGTTCTGCCAGGTCGGAATTGGCGAAGGCGGCGATCGCCTTGCCAAAGTTGATGACGATGTTCTTGGTGGCCCGCAGGTTTCCGGTCAGGGGCTTCTGCTCTTTTTTGTGTTTTCGGAGTCTGTTTTGCTTTCTGCGCTTGACTTTCTGCTTCTTGGCAGCAGCAGGCTGACTCGAGATTTTCAAACTGGCGCTGCTTTCGATGTTTTGGAACTGAAACTCGCTGTCAACGAGGGGAGTTTCTGCGGGGCTGTTTGACAATTTCCTGTCGAGTGCCTGTCTTGCCATCAAAATCTTGGTCTTGAGGAATCTCATTTTTGACAGAAACTTAATTTAAATTTTATAGTTTCAATTGCCAATAGCCTTAAATTAATAAACCAAAGATCTTATGTAGTTATCAGGTTTAATTTTTAATGGTGACGATTTTTTCAGGACCTTTTTAAAAATTGTCTCGTTTGTAGCCTGGAGCTTTCAAACCGTTTTTTTGGCTCGAAACCCTTTGCCACGCTCAACTCCCTTCATTTGAGCTTTGAATCAACCAAATTCGTTTTTAATAAACGTCATATAAAATAATCGGTTTAATGAAAACTTTTAATTTTTTAATGTTTTCTTTGGAATTAATATTAA
>Ga0182738_1005853_pt1 | contig 12961 bp, 18 predicted proteins | sample eDN5th30CBELigMG_FD_128876 | JGI IMG/M metagenome (GOLD analysis project Ga0182738, IMG submission 128876) | Enriched Miracle-Growth compost microbial communities from Emeryville, California, USA - eDNA 5th pass 30_C BE-Lig MG (version 2)... ...
AAAGGGAAAACAATTCTAGCGAGTGTCGAAGCAAATCTCTGTTTATAGTTATATTCCATTTTGTTTAGAGATACCTCAACCTACTTAAAAATTTATTAATTGCAAACAATTTTTTTTTATTAAAAGATCCATCTTATTTAATTAGAAAATGGTGGCGATGTTAAGTGACGATCTCGACTTTAAAATGGAACACAAGGTGTTTGAAATGCATTGAAGGAAACACTATTGTGTTATACTTTTGATCTTGTTTATTTTACTAAATTGGGTTTTATTGCCTTGATTTTTTCCCAAGGTCACGATGAGAGTTGAATTAAAGTTCATCTCTCGGGGTTTTGTGAGATATCTATATTGAGAAAGAGCGATAACAGGACTTCTATTTTAGGGATAAGTGGATATTTCAAAATCAATAACACTTTCTTAAAGAGGAAGTTAGATAAATTTTATTTCTTAAACTAAGAAATCAAAATTAGGATTTTGAGATGGGTTGTCAGTCATCTAAAGATGTGGTTTCGAGGATTCAGGAACAAGTAGGAGTTTGTTTATTGTTTGCTATAAATTTCAAAGGACAAAAAGATTGATGATTTGATTCAAATAAATAAAAAACTGGAGCAAAGACTTGCAGATATGAATAATGATATACGAAATGATGGAAAGCCTGCCAACGATACAGTAACGAGTCTTTTGATCGGAATAGTTAAAGTTGAATGGTAGCATGATTTGACAAATCTCAAGACAACAATCGATACCAGGTTTAATAAATTGGAAAAGACTGTGGAAAAGATTCATAATGAATTCAAATTAAAGTTACTTGAAGGGATTGTCGATAATCTGGATGAGAAGCAACCAGGTGAAAGAAACCAAGACAACTCTTTAAGTCTTAACTTTGAAAAAGAGAATCAAGGAAGAGGAACTGCTAATAATAAAAGAAATGATGTATATAAAGTTCAGGTAACTTTTTTTTTCTTACAAGAATTTGAATTTTTTTCCTCTCTTCCTCTCAAAGTTTTGAAATTCTAATTTTCTTAAAGGGAAACAGATATTGAGAGAACAAAGTTTGAATTTGATTGGTATAGTTGGAAATTTCTTTCGTATGGCGTTGCGCTGTATTGAAGGCAATCAAGTATTCGTCTGTAATTATTGGATAAAGAAAAATCTTTTTGATATTCACTTTCTACAATTCTTTATAAAGTTTAATTATATAAATTGTAAAATAAAAGAAAGATTATTACTAACTTATAAAAATTTTTGGATAATTGGGATTCAATGAGAATTGATAATTATCTTACATGATATAATTTAAAATACTTTATTTTTTCCATGGTTTACTTTTTATGAAATCCCTAAGTTTTTCCCAAAGTGTCGTTGGGAACCATTCAAACATCCAGTGGAAGAGACCTATTGTTGTTGGTTAAGCAAGGGAAGGAAATGTTTGTACTGAAGTTATCTTTTGCGAGATGTTGAGCTCCATATTCCATAGTGACCATTCTGTATGTATCAATGACAATGCTTGTAAAGACTGTGATGAGGAAAAAGATAAAGAAGAAATAATAGATGGTTAAAAAGGCAGCTGTGAGATTGATATCGCCAGATTGAATGATTCTTTCATCGAAATGACCAAGGCCCAAAGCAATGATTGAAGTGAGAGCTTTACCATATGTTTCAAAATCTTCAGAAATTGATCCCCATAAAATCATGCCAATAATTCCAAAACTCACAACAATCGGAATCAAGGTCAAAATATATTTTACAAACACAACTCCAGCCTGTGGAATTAAGATTTTGAAAATGGATTTTTTACCTTTGAGAGTACATTGAGGACTAATTCGAATTTTGCACTGAGTTTTAAAAAGTAGATAAGTCTTAGGGTGATGATGAAAACGATTAAAGAGTCGATCACAAAATTGTCATTGTATGCGTCAACATATTTTTTGGCGTCCTTGGGGTTTGGGGATTAGAATCTGAGGGACAGAGAAAGCTTACGAAAAAGGAGTTTTCTGATACTAATGATTGAATTGTTGTTCCATAGTTTTTCAGGCTAAAATTCTTGTGCACAGAGATAAGCATGAGAATAATAATTAGCAGATTCAGGAATCCGGGCATCGTGGTAAAATATTTCCAATTAAAGCTTCTTGATCCGTTTTCAGCAGTTGACTAGGAGGATGAGAGATTTATGGATCAATAGCATTACTGTCATATAGATGAGGAAAATGAGGATCATAATGACGATGAGAATTTTAAAGACATCAATTCCCATTGTGTAGTTGGCGTCATCATATCTATTGAGTTTATAAAAGTTGACGCGTTTGTTGAGTGGACGAAGAAGCCCAGCAGTGGTAAATTCGACTCCCTAAGAGGGAAAAAGGTTAATTTTGAAAGAGAAAATGATGCTACAAGTTCGATTTCCAAGAGTAAATCCATTCCTTGACTGTAGAAGTTTGCATTAATAAAAACTGCTCTTGTTTGATAGTCAAATGCATTTGCAGTTTTCAGGCTGCTAATCAATGTTGTGGCATCAGAGTTTCTAAAAATATGATGGATATTTCTATCAAGGAGTTTACGTAGCTGTCTCTGCGAAATCATAAACATATCCAGACCCATCATAATCAGAAGAATGACCACGAATTGTTGAAAAAATGTTGTTTTGTTCTTTCGTTTGATACTTGGCCCAATCCTCAGTCGAACCTGAAACCAAGTCATCAGTATCTAAATGAGGTATTTCAGTAATTTCCAAATTTCGAAGGGAAACCTTTAGTATCATCATCGTACTCAACATTGTAGCATTGAATGCTTATGATTGGACTCGCAATTGTTTTGCAACTCTTTCTCGTTGTCGTTCTCACTTGCCGAATTCTCACAGGACTCACAAATGTGTTTTGGACAAGAAAAATGGGCCCATCCATGTAGGTATCATCATAAACTAGGGCATGTGCAATACTATTGTTGAGAAAATTATAAAAATCTGTGATGGTTGAAATGTCTTGATAGGAACTAATGATATTAAGCAAAGATGTTCACAAAAAAAGAGGACTCATCAATTTCATTATATTGGTCTTCGATCCAGAGCATAGTATTCAGACTTGCAAGAATTTCATGTTGTTTTGAACTATTTCTCTGAAGAGCAACTGTGATAAGATTGATTAGCTTTTACTAAATAAAGTGTTAACCTCAAAGCAACTCTTACCAAAACGATGAGAAGCCAAAAAGCGAGACAAAAATGGTTATCATCAACAACCCTTTTTTTCTGAGGAGAGGAGGCAGCGAGAACCCTGGTATCCTTAGATTTTTGCTTGAGTTTTTCTTCATCAATGTAATCCTGTTTGAAGTGAGTCTATGTAAATCTCTTTTGATTCTACTTTCATCCCTGGGAATTCTGCAAAAAATTCCTCATATCCGTTAATTTCGACTTTTTTCACTCTTTGGAAATTAGTATTTTTAATTTTTCCAGTCGCCTGATGATCCTTCGATGTAATCACTAGTCGGGAATGAATGACCCATGGATATAACCAGTAAACAGACCTTCAACCATTCCAGGGGTTAGAGCTTTTGTGATTTCTCTGGGTTTAACGTAGAGCAATATGGTATGTATATCTTGAGAGTGAACTTTAAAATATTCTTGAACCTTTGCAGTTTCAGGGAGTTGAGCTCCATTTTCATCTGTCAAATCGTTTTCCTCCTTAAGTGTTTTCTTTGAATAATAATTAGAAGGATTGAATAAACAAATGAAACCCAGAAGCTGCATGCGACTTCTTTGAGACTGTCGAATGTCGTATCCTTATTTATTCTAAAAGATACCAAAGAGGTTAGTTTTTGGATATTTCCTTCGTCTTGATTATTCTTTTTGTCATCAATCGTTCTCTGGGGTATATTGAAAAAATTGTTGAGATATCAGTGAGTTACTTTGATATATTTGATCGTAATAACTTCTAACATTGATTTGACATAAACTTCTTGTTCCGGAGAAATATTTTGATCCTGATTATTTTCTAGAGACTTGGATTCAATAGTGAATTTATGGTCGATTCTCTTATTTTCTTCGTTTAATAATTGCAAAAGTTCTTTTTTGATATTGAGTTCATCAAGATATTGGTCAATCATTGCATTATATGAGTTAGACTTGAAAATTACTAATTTTTCGGGCAAAAAATTACATTGAGAACTTTGGTGTCCATTTTAGAAAATTGAGTGATTTCACTTTGAAGTTCTTTTTTGTGTTTTTCTCTTTGTTCGAGTTCAAGTTTCATTTGTTCATATTTTCTTTGCTGACTTTTGAAGGATTCACTTTTGGAGGAGATTTCGTTGTTCAAAGCAACGAGTCTCTTTTTCGCATCAAGCCCTGTTGCTTGATATGTCTTTAATTCATCATTTAGTTGTATAATTTTGGCATTCATACTTTCGAGATGTTTTGAAATTTAACTCTCGATGTTCTGTTGAAATAATTTTTAAATTTACATGAAATTTTCGTAGAATAGAAATATTTTCGAGACTTGAAGAGAGGAGAAATTGGGATCAAATGTCAACTCTGTCTTGACCTTCCAGATTTTTGAAAATCATTTCTGATTTCAGGTTTCTCAAGGAATATTTTTGAGAAAAATTTTTTAAAAGATTTGATAAAAAAAAATATTCCAAAAATGATGAAAGAATTCACTATTGAAAGACCCAAAGATCAAGCAATGGACTCCGAGTATTTGGAAAATTCTGAAGAGATGGAGTATATTTTTCTCTTCTGAAGATAAAAATTATTATAAATTAAATTCCATACAGATTATGATAGAAGTTACTTTTAAATCCTTTTTGGATGAATATGCAAATAACTTGAAGGAGCCTTCTTGTATTCCAACTTGCATGGAAGAGATTTGCGGAGGATGTAAATTGATTGCTGGAGAAGTAATAATGTGAGAATAGGGTCACAAGAAACCTTTAAGCAAAATATTCAGAAGATAACAAAAAAGGGAACAAACCCTTTACCTCTCTGGTTTGATAGTCCAGAATCTATGGATGGTATATCGAACAAACTCGGATCTCTTCAAGAATGTTTCAAGTTAATGGATGTCAGAAAGAAGAGTAATAGTGAAAAGGAATTTCTTGGAAATTAATATTTGCAAAGATAGAATTGATGCCTATGAATTATTTGCAGTGATGCTTTTGATGGTTGAAGGGGCTTTTGAAACAAAACTTGGAAGTAATTCTTTTTTTTTTGGAGATGAAAATGACTATTTGAAAAAGATGTTATCGAAATTTTTGGAGGTGAACAGCCAAATGCTATCACTCAAGGAGAAATGCATTGGTTTTTAGATGCTCTTTTCCGTGGCCTTTTTAAAATTTTGATTAAAAAGGGAGAAAAGGCACCAAAGAATACAAATAGAAGGTGAGTTTTAAAAAGGTTCTGTTTGCTCAATAGAATTTCAGACTTGCAGATGAAGAAATCAAAACTTTATTGAAATGGATATTTAAGGATTTGAATAGCGTTCGTTATGTCATGAAGGATGAAATGTTTAGGTAAATTGCGGCATTTGTGTATTTGTGTCTCATTTTATAGAAATATGGAGACAAATGGTTATAGTTTGTTTAATTTCCTCGATAAGACACAAGAAGCAATGGAGAAGTCATTAAAGAATGCTCGGTAAATTGAGAATATCTTATTTTTAAATAACGCGTGGTAGTGAACAAGCAATTTTGAACATGAGAATCAGTGTCGAAGTCAAGAGAAAATTATACGAAATGATTATGCAAATCGAAAAACAAGCAAAAGAAGAAGCTAAAGATAAAAAATAATTGGACTTTCAGGTGTTGGTTAAGATGTATAAGAATAATGCAATTTTGTTCATTAAGAATTGTTATTTTAGATAAATATCTCACTTCATGTGTATGTATGTCTGAACTTTGAGTATTTTTTTTTCCCCACTCGAATCAAGGAGATTTGTCTCAGAAAGTAAATTAGCAAACAAACATACACAGATTTAGAAAATAACTTTTGAGAACGTAATGTGATAAATGAAGTAAATTACATTTAAAAGATGTGAAGGACGATTAAGTCAAGTTAAAAACAAATGATTTGATGGATTGGAATTTATCTTGTTCATGGTGGAACAAAAAGCTTTGGTTTCCAAAAACGGTCTGCTGCGTGCTTTCTTGTGTTGACTTTTCTGAGCTTGCAAAAATGTCAATGAGTCTACGGATTTCAGTTTTCTTCAAGTTGTTGGGTTTTGGCTTGGGAACTGGTTTTTGTTTGAGAATAGGTTTAAAGGTAAACATATCTGAAAATAGAGATTTTTCTCTTTGCTTATGCTTGAGAGTATTATGAGGATAAATGTGTGCCTAATGTGGGTTAAAAAAACATGACTCAACTTGATGGATTACTTTGATAATGTGACTCTGGCTGGATTCAGGGTTTTGCCAATTTTGTTTATTCATCTTTTTGCAAATAACTTCTGCATCTTCCAGATAGCTACATTCAACAACACAGCAATTTGCTTCTTTGACTTTTTTGACAGAGCTAACAGAGACTTCACCTTGAATATTTTGATTGATTTCGTGGAGCAATTCCTCACCAGTTAGCTTTGGGGGAAGATTTCTCAGAACCACTCCATTGAGAAATTTACTTTGAGTAGGTGGTTGTAGTTTGGCTTCTCCAATTCTAACGGCATGACCAGTAGAATTTTTTATGTGCATTTGAAGTTTTCTGACGAATCTTGCGAATAATTTGGGCCATTTTAATTTGACTTTAAGGGAAAGACATCTCTTCTCTTTAAATTTGATGAATTTGGGATTTTTACTTTCAAAAATATCATTGTGGTTGTAATTATTCACTTTCACTTCCGATAATAAGTTATAAAACCCTTCAATAGTGATTGATGCATCCAAGTCTTCAATCAAAATGAGCATCGTTAAATCTTTTTCAGAAGAATCATTGTGCTTTTCAATATTATAATCCAATTCTGTAAATGTTTCTTGATTGATGAGTTGAGTGAGATCTGAGACAGAAGGCGCGAAATATCTGGGCGTTTTCCCAGATTCGCTCAAGCAGGGCGAGCTTTCCCCTGAAGTAGGAGCTTCGATCGAAAAATTATTTTTCTTGCCACATGCATTGAGGGGAGAGAGCTGACTTGATAATGATAGTAAATGTTTTGGATGTTCCGTAAACTCTTGAAAATCGATGTTTTGGTACTTCAAATTGTCTGAGATTTTCTGAATCTCAGCTTTTAAGCGATCCCATGACATTGTTTGTTCAATCTAATCACTTCAGTTTTCTCGCAGAACACTCTTAATTTTAAAATATATTTAAAAACGGTATTGGCGCTTAGTTCAAATTTCGTACCAAAAATTTACCCACAATAAAAGATTTTTGGAAATGAAATAATGACACAAAAATCACAGTACAAAATATGAATTTCTTTATATTTGATCAAGTTTGATGGTGATGATATTTTCAGGAGCATCAAGATCAATATCAGCAAGTTGTTTCAAACTATTATAAGCTGAGAATGGAACAGAGAGATCTTCAGAGGCATCAATAAAATTGATTAATTTACGACTCACAGATATGAGAGTCTGGAGAGTTTCCTTGAAATATTGGAAATCTTGTTCAGATAATTTGATTTTGGGAATGATGATTGTTTTGAGATCAATTTTGCCCTTAATCATAACCTCATCAAAATTCATCAAATCATCCTTTGGTGTAATTGTTGGACTCTTATTTTCTTGGTCATCGTTCCATTTTTCTTCCACCAATTTATCCTAGGTCATCGAGATTAGTTTTGACGAGAATTGAAGGACTTTACTTTGTGATCTTTATAGAGATTTTCTAAAGAATCATAGATTATTTTGAACAGCTTGTGAGGGACTGAAGAAAGAATCTCAGCAATAAAGTTGGAATTTTTTTCGAAATCAGCATCTTTGAGAAGATTTAAAAGGAGTTTACTTATCTAGAGGAGGGGTGAATAATAAAGGTAAAATTAACCAAAAGCCTTTACATCTTTTCTCAAGTGTGGGAGATATCGGAGTTCTGAAACATCAAAATCACTTTCTTCAGAAGCAAAATAGAGTTGGACCAAAGTTTTCATGAATGAAGGGAAACAAGGATTTTCAGGGAATTTTTGATAAGCCAAAGTAAACATCTGATAATAAATTATTTGAAAAAAGATTGGACAAAGAGATTACTTCAATGCAATGGATTTGTGTCTTAAAGTTATTTTTAGCAGTCAAGATTTCCGCAATGTTAAAGAAAATGTCTTGAGTAAAGAACATTTGAGTGAAGTTGGGCTTGAATGATTTGAGAATATTTGATAAAGAAACACAGACGTTCCAGCAGACCTGCAATAGAGAATAAATGATTGAGTACTTTTGAAAAATGGAACTTTGACGGAGCATTTAGTGAAGGGTTTGAGGTAAACGTCAGCAAGAGAAGCCTTGATTTTTTCAGAGTTGGCATTTGACAAAGCCAGTGTTTCACACAAAGATTGATCACTATGGTTGCTAATGTAATAGCCAAGGGCTCTAAAGCCATTTGAGACGATTTTTTCTTTGGTTGAATTGCAATATGAGAGACACAAGAGCAATAGTTCTTGATTTTCTTCGAGAGAAAACAGATTAAAGTTGTGGCAATTAGTGCAGAGGTTGGCAAGGACCCATGAATTTTTGATGATGGTGTTGTTGTTTTTTTCATGAATATTACTGAGGGTAACTTTGGAAACCATTTTCGGGAACCTTTCAATGCTCATAAATGATGGAAAGATGCAAGTTTTTCCAAGAAGCTTTAGAAATGATTGATTGAAGGAAGGAGTGGCATTTAACTCAATGAGTGAATCAATAAATTTCTCTTTGATTTCTGAATAATGTTTTTCCCAATCTTTTTCGTTGAGGTAGTACAAAATATCCAAAACATGTTCTGTATTTTCTGGGCTTGTCTTGAAGATATTATTGAGGAAGCCTGCTACGAACCCATGGAGAGAACTGGCTTGTGAGGCCAATGTCTCTGATGAAGCAGTTTTTTGTTCTTCTTCTTTCTTGACAGTTTCCATTTCCATCTCTTGGTTTTCATTCTCATCTTTACATTCATTCATATATTTCATAACTTCTTCAATAATCTAGGTAACTAAGAGGAGAGGAATGAAAGTTTATTTACCTTAAAGGAGATGTTGATGTACTTTTTCTCAAGCCCTTGAACTTTTTCAAGGATAGAAATTAAGGATTCAACATTTTGGCTTTTTAAAGAGTGAGGCGTGAGAAAAGCTGGAAAATTTTACAGTACTTGTTCGACATAATGTTTTGGGAATTTTGAAAAGGCAATGAGACTTTCCAAAAGTAAAGTACTTTCTGGAACTTTATCATTTTTGGGAGTTTTGATTTCATTGCTAGTTGGCATGGCATTTAAGCAATCCAGGATATTCTGCATTAAGATTTCAACGATATTGAATTCTGGTTTGAATGCAAGTTTGTCATATTCTTTGTTTCTCAAATTTCCACTTGCTAATGCACTAAAGCAAGCAATACAACTCAAATAGATGGTATGATGATCTTTGTGGAGAACAAAAGTCAGAATGTGATATTGAAAGGAGGGATTTACTATATTGAAGAAGCAATTTGGACAAAATTTTGTTGATGAAAGTGTGAATAGTTAGACGACCAACTTTATCATATGAAGGATGTGATAAGGCTGCAGAAGCAAGCTATAGGAGAGTTAAATAAAAGAGTTGCCAGGAGGAGCTACCCTGATTAAATGGTTCAGGACTGATTCGTCAGTTTCCAAGAAAATGGCTATACAAAGTGCAAAGGTGAGATTTTTGAAATTTTGATAAATTTGATGAGAAATTGATTTATATGGATCAATTTTAGTTTTTTCGAGTTTTTCACCTAGGTTGAATGAGATAGAAATATACTAAACACAAAATACCGTCAATTGTCAAGAGGAGTTTGTCACCTTGATATCCATCGAGGATGGCAGCTAATGTTTTGCAAACTGAGAGCTTGACTTTGGTATTGGACTCGAACAAAAGTAGATTAAGAAGAGTTGGTTCATTGAAATCATTTCTGAAATCAAAGATGTGAGTCACCCTTTTATTTCTCTTTTCTGGAAAGTCTAAATTCCATAGTACGAGTGGTTTCTCAAATGTGTCGATAAACTTGGAAACATCCTTTCTCAACACCTTGCAAGGGAGCAGTTGTGAAAAATATTGTGGGATTATTTTGCTATTGTGTCTAAATATATTTGCTAAGCAGACTGCAGAATAATTTCTGATTTTAGCACTGGTTTCATCTTCTTTTTTTCTAGAGGGGAGGTTTTCAGATAAGATTTTTTTAAATAACAAGAGCTACCTTTGAATAGATTCATCAGTATCTGAAATTTCAGAAGACGAGGTACCGAAAGCAGAATCACTACTGGTATCACCTTGACCAAAAGATAAGGCGCTTGGGAGCGCAAAAAATGAAGTTCCAAGGTAGATATATCGAATAAGCTGAGAGACTAAGAATTCACCAATATTGGAGGGCATAGTTTTGAGATCAATGTACAGTAAGCTCAAAACTCTCAAAGCAGCAGCTAATGATTTAACATTGTTCTCATCCTCAAGCTTTTGAGGTGTGTTAATATCCTTCATCAACTCATAAATATTGTAAAAGATCTCCTGGTTAGTATCAAGGATTTTATGATTGGAATTTGAAATAATATTCCCAATGCAGTTATAAGCGAGTCGGATAATATTTGTGTTTCTGGCTTGATTTTTGAGATTTGACAATTTATTCAGATGCTTTATGCATGTTAATTGGATATCCTAATGAGGTCAATGAGAAGAGGATCGGTGGAAAAAACTGACAAGGGACATGTTTTGGAGATGATCAGAGGAAAGAAATCCCAAAAGTTTGAGTCCTTCAACCTTAATAGAAGCTTTTTGCGAATCAATGATCTGCCAAAAATAAGTGTAAAAATTGTGTTCTTTTTCAGCAGAGACAAATTTCAACTAAAGAATATCACGAGGCTGATAAAACTCAGATGGGTTTACTTTTGACTTTGCTTTGGAAGTCGATAAAATTTTGAAGAATTGATATGCCAAAAAGTTTTGTTTAATGAGGGTTGACATGGCATTACTGAGCAAATCTTCAAAGTTCTAGAAGTTAAGATGGATAAAACGACCGAATAATACATCAGACTGGTTTTCAATTTGAATTTTGAGTTGATCATAAAATTCTTTTTCGCTTATTTTTGGGTCATTTGATTCTTTGGTATTGTTTTGTGGAGTATTTCGAAATATTCTAAAAGATCCTCCACTCTGTTGCTGATTGGACTTTGGATTTTTACTATTTTGAAAGTCACGCTGGTTTGATGGATTCATGAGATGCCGGGAATGATGCGGTCGCAAAATAATTTTATTTCTAGCTATCAGAAATTATTTTGTATTTTTTAATAGAATAAATTCTGTTTGTTTTGTTTTGGAGAAAAGTTTTTCCAAAAGTTTTAGAAAAATGATTTTACAACATACTCGAGAAAAATGTCTTTTTTATTTAAGGAGGACGCAAGAATTTATCAAGTTCTTTAGATTTTCGATCGTTTCGTCTGAAGGATTTTTTTGTAATAATTTCAGACTTTCCTGAGAAAAGGCATTTACCTGCTCAATGAAAGTTTTATTTGAAGGAATATTTTGGAGAGCTAATTTTGAGATGATTGACCAAGAGGCATCAAGAATTTTGAGTTCAACTCGGTTGAGAGTTTCTTTGCTGAAAAAGTCATGAACCACAGGGAAGATGAGATTTTCGAATCTTCTTTCATTTATAAGGAAGGTCTGGTTGTATTTTTGTATCTCTTGTAAGCATTGGAGACATTCGAGCATAATCGAAGGGTTTGCCTTGACCTTCATGCGATGCGCAATTAATCCGAAGATTTCCCAGGCGACTGGTCCAAGAGATTCTGGTATGCTAACATTTTCAGGATCATCTGGAGAGAAATTGGATTTGGCTTCTTCTCTTTCCATTGGGAGGCCTAGAGAGAGAGTTTAGAAAGAACATGATTCAAAAATTACAAGAAAGAGGGAGACAAGAGATTTTGAAGATTTCGAGACTGTAGTAGCTAAAGTTGAGATCTTTTTCAAGGATAAAGGGCTTAGTCCTCATTAAAATGGATCTGATTGTATTTGAGTTGGCAATTATCCTTTTAGCATTCTCTTGATTTGAAGAAAATGCTGAAGAGATTGCTTCCAGAATGAGCTTATAAAGAGGGAAGATGAGGCTGGTGGTCTTTAAATCCTCCTGAAGGTAAAATCTGTCAAAATGTTTGTTGAGATGTGTGATGAAATTTTCAGCATATTTGAGGAAAGCTCCTTGATCCAAAAACCAGATAAAGGTTCGAAGAATTTGGAATGGAAGTTGGTGATCACTCAAAATATTAATAATGGCAAGTTTGTCAATGAAGTTTCGAATCAGAGTCTCGGAATAAAATTTCATGACATCTTGGAAAGTCTCACATTGAGCAAAGCTCTCTCTCGATATCTTGACGAGATAGTTCCAAATCAGCAATCTCTGCAAATCAGTTTCTTTCTGAAACTTTCCGAAAAGATAAATGAGTATTCTTGATGTCAATATATGCGACTTGACTTTCAGTCTCTAAATTTAGGGAGGGTTAATCCAAACGTTTTCAAAAACTTACTTGGTAGGAATAAAAGACAACTTTGGTTGAGAAGAGTTCGAGGAAGATTGTTTGTTCTTTTCCTTTGTAAGTTTCCGACCTTGGCATGGCATGGAGAGGATCGGTCAGGAAATATTCAAGGATCTGAGAGGTCGGAAGTTCGACTTCAGGTGAATTTTCCAAAATTAAGGATAAAATAAGCAAGTTTGTAAGAACTTCCTCAAAATCTCTGAATTTCTTTTGAACCATGGCTTGATAACTAAAGTTGCTGATAGCAAGTGCAAGTCCTCCATTGATCAGAGAAAACATGGTCTCAATGCTCTGATAGACCTCTTCCATAAAGTTAGTGAT
>Ga0182738_1005854_pt1 | contig 12960 bp, 6 predicted proteins | sample eDN5th30CBELigMG_FD_128876 | JGI IMG/M metagenome (GOLD analysis project Ga0182738, IMG submission 128876) | Enriched Miracle-Growth compost microbial communities from Emeryville, California, USA - eDNA 5th pass 30_C BE-Lig MG (version 2)... ...
CCTGCGCACTCTTTCCGGCTGTCATGTAGTATTTTCCCGCCGAGGCCCAGTCGCCGCGGCTTGTCGCGAGCCTGGCCAGCAGGTCAGCTGCTTCCTGAGGATCCTCGATCTTGCCCGCCATGGCTTCCGCCGCATCCGGCTGGTCAGCTTTCAGGTACAGCTCTGCCGACTGCTTCCACATTTTTGACTGGCTATAAAGCTCGGCTGCTCGCGTGTAAGCGTGAGCTTCTTCCAGGATTTCCGCCGCATCCGGCACGTGTTCGTTCCGGGCGAGTAATTCTGCACAACGCTCCACGATTTGCGTAAACTGCTGCCCTCTGCGTAAATATTCGCTCGGGTGCAAATCCTTGAGCAAGGCAATCACCTTGTCACAATTATTTGCTTTTTCATACGCGGCCAATGCGCGATCAAGTTTATGGGACTGCTCAAAAACCGCCGCGGCCCGCGCGTAATCTTCCGCTTTTTCATAAAACTCACCAGCACGGGAAATCTGGTTGTGCTCCATGGCACGATCACCCGCCAGACGGAAATTTCTCCTGGCACGATCAGGCAATCCTTCACGCAGGCTCAATATGGCAGCAGCCTCGTTGCTGCCTTCCCGTTCAAATAATTCCAGCGCTCTCCCAGGCTCTTCCGCCTGTTCCCATGCGCGTGCGGCCTTCCCAAATATATTGCCCTTCTGGTAAGCCAGGGCAGCATCGCGCCACATGTCCAGCGATTCAAACGCTTCGCCGGCAGCCTGGAACTCACCCCGCCGCAACAGCCGTCGGGCAGACTTTAAAACATTCTGGGATTGCTTGCCGCTCTCAAGATTCAGCGGCGAATAGCCCGAAAGACTGTGAGTGGCTGCGACAAATGATCCGGCGATGGCCTCGCGCAGCCAGTTTGCAAACAGCAGCAGGGCAACCGCGATCAGAAACATACCTACTGGTGTGTAAGCCTGCAGATAAGGGTCCAGCATGTTTTTGACTTCCACATACAGGCCACGGTTTGCATACACCAGCGCAGCCAGTCCGGCAATAAAGATGATATCATATAGCAGTCGACCGGCTCCAGATCTCATAACCATCTCTCAGCAGTAATTTATTGTGGAGACACCCCATTGCGCCATCACTGTTTGAGCCTTAGACAAGACCGTATGAAGCGGTCAACCCTGTTCTGGCGTAAATTACGCAGTTTGAACAGTTTTTGATCCAGCGCAAATTCTCGTTGAAATACTTCTGACGCAATCCCACATCTTTATGTAAAGAATCAAATGTAACGCTGGGGGAGGCCGCATAACGGCCTGAGATGATCCAGCGGCAGTGCTCCGGACCGTCGCCCGAACACTGCCCATGGTGAAACCCTTGGAACCTGATACGGGTAATGCCGGCGAAGGGAAGGCGTTTGTGCTGTCAATGTTATGGTACAGCCATCGGCCCGACTTCTCGGCGGCATCAGACAACGCCTTTTTGAAAGGGGCACGGTGATGAAGCAGAATCGGTTTGATGCAGGCAGTGAACTGTCTGACAGCAATGAATTTTCCGGAACACAGAGCGCGGAGAGCACCACAGCAACGCTCACGCCGCCAGCAGGATTACCGCGGAAAAAAGCCGCTGAGACACTCCCCACGAACGCTACGATCACTCGCGATCCATTTCCGGCCAGTGAAAAAGTTTACCTGACTGGAAGCCGCGCGGATATCCGCGTCCCGATGCGCGAAATCCAGTTGCGCCCCACCCGGCGCCTCGACGGCAGTTTTGAGGAAAACGGAACGCTGCGAGTCTATGATACAAGCGGCCCCTATACCGACCCCGCCGTCGAGATAGACGTCAGGGCGGGGCTCGCACCCGTACGGCTTGGTTGGATTAGCGAGAGGGGAGATGTGGACGCCGTTCCGACAAGCGCGAGCGAATACCGTCGCCAGCGGCTGACCGATCCGGCGTTGGAATCGCTGCGTTTTCATGGCTCGCGGCAAATACTCAAAGCCAAACCGGGCCGCCGGGTCACACAGCTCCATTATGCGCGCCAGGGCATCATAACACCGGAAATGGAATACATCGCGATCCGCGAAAACCTGGCAAGGGCCGGCGAGGCCGGAGCACGTCGCGAGTTTCGTCGTCATCCCGGTCAGGGGTTTGGATGTTCCATCCCATCGGAAATCACACCCGAGTTTGTGCGCGATGAGGTCGCTCGCGGGCGGGCGATAATTCCCGCCAACATCAATCACCCAGAAATCGAACCGATGATTATCGGCCGAAACTTTTTGGTCAAGATTAACGCCAATATTGGGAATTCAGCCGTCACCTCCTCCATCGAAGAAGAAGTGGAAAAAATGGTGTGGTCTATCCGCTGGGGCGGCGACACGGTCATGGATCTATCCACTGGCAAGAACATCCATGAAACGCGCGAATGGATTCTGCGCAACTCACCCGTCCCGATCGGCACCGTGCCTATTTACCAGGCTCTGGAGAAGGTCAACGGCAAGCCGGAAGATCTGACGTGGGAAATTTTCCGCGACACCCTGATCGAACAGGCCGAACAGGGCGTTGATTATTTCACCATCCATGCAGGCGTTTTGCTTCGGTATGTACCGTTGACCGCAAAACGTATTACCGGCATCGTCAGCCGCGGCGGGTCTATTATGGCCAAATGGTGCCTGGCTCACCACAAGGAAAATTTTCTCTATACCAACTGGCGGGAAATCTGTGAGATTATGGCCGCGTACGATATTTCCTTCTCTATCGGCGACGGCTTGCGTCCCGGTTGCATCGCCGATGCCAACGACGATGCGCAATTTGGTGAGCTGAAAACCCAGGGAGAACTCACGAAGATCGCCTGGGAATATGATGTGCAGGTGATGAACGAAGGACCGGGGCACGTGCCAATGCACATGATTAAGGAAAACATGGAAAAGCAGCTGGAATGGTGCAGCGAAGCGCCGTTCTACACGCTCGGTCCGCTGACCACGGATATCGCTCCAGGCTATGACCACATCACATCAGCCATCGGTGCTGCCATGATTGGGTGGTACGGAACGGCGATGCTTTGCTATGTCACACCGAAGGAACATCTTGGCTTGCCAGACCGCGACGACGTTAAGGAAGGTGTCATTGCGTATAAAATCGCTGCTCACGCAGCCGACATCGCGAAAGGCCACCCGGCAGCCCAGGAGCGCGATTTTGTTCTGAGCAAAGCTCGCTTCGAGTTTCGCTGGGAAGATCAGTTCAACGTCGGTCTCGATCCGGATCGTGCTCGAGCCTATCACGACGAAACCCTGCCCCAGGAAAAAATGAAGGAAGCTCATTTCTGCAGTATGTGCGGCCCGCATTTCTGCAGCATGCGCATAACAGAAGACGTGCGGGCTTATGCCAAAGAGCAGGGGATAGGCGAGGAAGAGGCGCTTTCTCGAGGCATGGCCGAAAAGGCATCGGAGTTCAAGGAAGCGGGATCAGAAATTTACCGCGCTTAATATAGCGTTAATTTAGTTGACCTTTTCCAGCAGCGCCGGATGACTTCCTTCATCATTGGAAGAATCCGGCGCTGTTTTGTTTTCGTCCGGATGCCCAGACGGGAAGGTGGCACATGGATCGTCGCAGTGCTCTCAAAACTCTGACAACCCTGGCAGGCGCGGGGACCGTTGGCATGGCGGCCAGCTCATCGGCTCAAGACGACAAAGACAGGCAAACAACCGCGACGCAGGCCAGACCCGCCGAAGCGGACGATTACCTGCAACAGGGTGGTGTGCAATTTTGGCTGTGCGACAACCGCCGCCGCGTCTATCCCACATCCTCGCCAGCCGAGCTTCCCACTTTTACGCGCAAACCGCTTCGGGTGCGGTGCGGCCGCCATTACAAAGCCGCATTCCAGGCTTGTTATCGAAATCTTCTGACATCTTCAGCCCAAATTGAATGTAACTGCGAAGCACCGGCCGGAATTCGCGTGCGCATCCGACGGGTCGGGTTCGTCCCCATGCAGCAGCTAAACACTGATACGCCACCGGCGGAACAGGAAGGCATCGGCAAGATTCCGGGTCTGTGTCCAGATCCACTCTTTCCAGATAAAACTGCCCAGGTGGGACCATTCGGTACGGCTGTTTTCTGGATTAGCATCTTTGTCCCCAAAGACGCTCAGCCGGGTCTCGTCCGCGGCAAAATCCAATTCAAATTGCTCAACCGCTTTGGGTATATGGGGTTCGACAACCCCGAGCAATTCGCGGTCGAGCTTCCCTTTGAACTCGATATTTCCCCGGTTGTTGTCCAGCCACGCAAAGATTTTCCCGTGACCATCTGGCTCTCTGCCGATTCCATCTGGGAATATTACAAAATACCGCCATTCAGCGAGCGGTTTTGGGAGCTTGCCGACAAATACATCGGTAATCTGACAGCACACGGCGTTAATGTGATCTACACGCCCATTTTCAACATCCGCGCAGAGAAGCTAAAACGCCCGGCACAGTTGCTCAGAGTTCGCAAAGTTGGCGATAACTTCGAATTTGATTTTTCGGACGTGAAGCGCTGGCTCGACCTCGCCAAAAAGCACGGGGCAGATTACGTGGAGTTTTCTCACCTGTTCAGCCCGGCACCAGAAAGCGCCCAGTATCCGCAAAAGATTTATGACCGTTGGGACGGCGACATAGGTGATCTGCTTTGGCCGGCAGATACGAACGCCACATCGGACATCTACCGGAAATTCCTGGAACAGTTTCTGCCAAAGTTAAAGGCCCTTTTGGAGGCAGAGGGGATGCTGGATAAATCACTCTTCCACCTGGCCGATGAGCCAGACGGCGACGCCGCAATTGCCCGGTACCGCAAAGCGCGCGCGTTGCTTAAGCAGGTTGCACCATGGATTAAAGTCATGGATGCAATGAGCGATCCCCGTTTTGCAACCGAGCGCCTCAGTGACATGCCCGTTCCAAGCATCGTCACCGCCCACAAATTTGCCGAAGCAAACTGTCCCGCGTGGGCGTACTATTGCTGCGGTCCGCGCGCAGGCTACATCCAGCGCCTTCTCGATACGCCGCTGTGGAAAATACGCACTTCAGGCTGGCTCTTTTATCATCTCAATGCACGGGGGTTTCTGCACTGGGGGTATAATTACTGGTTTAAGTTCTGCACAGACCAAATTGCAGATCCCTTTGCCGATGCGACAAACGGAGCCTGGCCAGGCATGCCGTACGGTGACACCTTTGCGGTCTACCCCGGCGAAAACGGACCCCTGGATTCCATCCGCTGGGAGATGTTCGCGCTGTCTCTGCAGGACTACGCGCTCCTGCAATCGGCTGGCATATCCCGCACAGACCCGCTGCTCGCACCACTGAAAGACTATAACAGCTTCCCCAAAGACCCCGAATGGATTGAAGCGGCCCTGGACACCGTTCTTGCAGGTAAATCTGCTAAGGCTTAGCGCTTTCGCCCGCTGTCGGTGAGAAGGTGAGCTTCATCAGTACCCCCTGGCCCGGAGCTAACGCATACCAGGGATCGGGAAAATCCGTCAGCTCGCCCGTTATTGGCGACAGGTACTGCACGTGGGTGGGTTTCGCAATATACACCGGCCGGCAAAATGCTGAGTTGGCGAGATCTTTGTTTACGACCATCACCCACGCAGCGTCCTTACTGTCGTGAAATTCACCCACGATAAACCCAGTCCCGGATTGCATGGACTGAATCAGGCTGCTGCTGGTGACGCCGTGGTTGCGCTCCGGGATTTCGCCAATATGGTAAACGTCCGACGTTTTCAGATCCAGCAGCGTTGGCGCCAGGTTTGCAATCTGGTGGTTCAGATTGCGAAGGGTGTCCCACGTCGGCGTCTTTTCGTCATACTGATCCAGAGGCGCTTCTCTGAAATTTCCCAGGTCCGGTGCTCCCAGCACCGAAAGCGGCCTGCTGCGGAATTTATAATATCCCAGGCCTCTGGCTCCATAAGCCAGTGCGCCGTAAGCCATCAGCCGCAGGTCACCCGCCGTGGGGACGCGGTAATTCCAATGGGCCGACGTTAAGAGAATCGTATGAAAGGGAATATCGTTAGCCACGGAGACCTGGCGCACATCATGCATGTTTGCCCAGTAACCATAGGAGAATGTTCCGGTTTCGCCAATGGGGTAGTTGTCATAAGAAAGTACAGGCGGGTGGCACGCATCAACAAACGCCTGAACATAGTCTTTAACATACCAGTCACCCATTCCGGGGGTCAGGTTAATATATGGCCAGGCACCCGGTGACAGTTTGCTAACAAGATCACATGCCTTTCCCAGCGCCGCGAACTGCCCGGCGTCCGGTTCATCCTTCAAATGATAGCCCAGCACTGCCGGGTGATTGTTATACTTCTCAATCAAACCTGGCAAGACCCCAAGAGCTCGCTCGGCATCAAACGGCTTGTCCCAGTTCGGCGTCACATGTTCATCAAAAACTATGGCCTTGATGCCGTTATCCGCACAAGCATCCAGCAGGTTCGGCGGCACGAAAGCGATAGAGTTAATGCCACAGTCCGCCATTTTCTTGATAGTCGCCGTATTCTCCACATCATCCCACGCCATCAGCGGGAAAAAAGATTTGAACGGGGCCTGCCCGGCAGGGTCGGGTGCTGCCTGGGCAAGGCCGCAGGTCAGGATGAACCAGCTCATTGTCGTGGCAATACGGAATCGGTTGATGCGGTTAATCATATCAGTGCGGGCTCCCCGAACGTGTCATTAAAATTAACGCTCAATTTGACGCGTCTCCAATGTCAACTCATTTTACTGCCGCTGTGCCGCGAGTTTTTGTTTGACACCCCTCGGCTGCCGCCTTCTTACTAGGTCGCAATGATTCTTTGGCCCGCAGTTCTTCGCTCGTAAGGATTGTGGTAATGCGCTCGAACCACTGTTCGCCGTGGTCAACTAATCTAAATAAACATCCGGAGTTCACGAGCAGCAGGCCTGCAAGCCGCAAGCGGCTGAGATACGGGCGCTGCGAAATGTGAGTACCGACTGAAGGGAGTCACCATGGAATTAGATCCGTTGTTTGATCTGGACACCGATGACGAAGACGATATCGAGAGTCCGGCGGAAAAACGGGAAACGCCTGCACCGGCTGGAGTTTCACGACGCCAGTTTATCAAACGGTCTGCTGGCGGAGCATTTACGGCTGTTGCTGCAACGGCTGCGCTTTCCAGCGCCACATCTTCTGCCGAAGCAAAAAGCAAAACCGCCAAGTTCGACAAAAAGCGGCCAAACATCCTCATCATCATGACTGATCAGGAGCGCTATCCGCGATACTGGCCGGAAGGCTGGGCAGATGCCAACCTGCCAAACCGCAAGCGCCTGGCAGATAAGGGACTCTCATTTACGAAAGCCTTCTGTAATACGGCTATGTGTTCCCCCAGCCGGACGACGCTTTTCACGGGCCTCTATCCTGCGCAGCACGGTGTCGAGCACACTCTGACGCGCAACGGATCTCTCTCCCAGGAAGAGCCAACGCTTCAGGTCACCACCCAAAACATGGCTCGCATGCTGGAATCGGCAGGCTACAACGTGCAGTATCGCGGTAAATGGCATCTGTCGAAAGACCCAACCTGTCTGACGGACGCTTCCACGGCTGAAGATCTGGCAAAGTTCGGTTTCAACGGCTGGCAGCCTCCCGATGCAGGGCAGGATGTCGAAGTCGTCAATTTTGGTGGCGGCGCCGCGAGCCACGACAAACGCTGGGCCCAGCAGGCTGCTGATTTCCTGCGCAGTAAAGACGCAAAGAAAGGTCAGCCATTTGCACTGATCATTTCCTTTGTTAACCCCCACGACACCCTGGCGTATCCCAAGACCTGGGACCAGCGCTCCGGCAGTGCACAGCAGGGCTATAACGACAACTACGGTCCGTTTGCGCCCGAATGCCTGAACCTCGGCATTGATCTTCCGCCCACCGTCGATGAGAATCTGCACGCTAACTTCAAGCCTACGACCCAGCAGGAGCTGAAGGTTCTTCTCAACGGCCTCGGCCCACTGCCAACAGACGAAGAAAAGCGCAACTATGTGAACTTTTACGCATACCTTCACAAGGTCGTCGATGAACACATCGGCACCGTCCTGGATGCGCTTGAATCAAACAAAAAGCTGCACAAAAATACCATCGTCTTCCGTCTGGCCGACCATGGTGAAATGGGAATGTCTCACGGCGGACTGCGTCAGAAAGCGTTTAACGCTTATGAAGAAACACTCAACGTCCCGCTGGTCATATCAAACCCGAAGTATTTCCCCAACCCGGTGAAAACAGAAGCTCTCGCAAGCCTCATCGACGTCATGCCGACTCTGGCCGCGCTGGCTCGCATTCCCAATCCGGAAAACTTCGACTTCAAAGGCAAAGACCTGACGCCCATCATGCTCGATGCCATGCAGAACCCAACCTGTCCCACGGCAACCGTTCAGGACACGGTTCTGTTTACCTATGATGATGACAACCCCGGCAACCCTGATCCGCAGAACATCGTGCGTCAGCCGCGCCACCTGAGAACTGTTCGCGATGATCGTTACAAATACACGATCTACTTCGATCCGTTCGGAGAAGCGCCGCCCGAGACCGAACTCTACGACCTGGTAGCTGATCCCCAGGAAATGCACAATATGGCTCACCCGGATAACGTTGCTTATTACAATCCGGAGCTGATCGAAATCATGCAGGCCAAGCTGGACAAAAAGATGCAGGAGACCGGCTGTAACTTTAACCCCTCCTCACCTTACCGCCCCCCGGCCAGCACCACTGCCGCTGCTGCCCCTGAACTGGAAGCAGTCGCCAGGTAGTTAATTCAGGTCGGCCCGCAACGCCTGCCCGGGTTGCGGGCCGACATTTTTTGTTGGATGTAAAATGACCGAACTTGCCACGCCGCCCGGAAACAATCTCGACGCCTTTCACGTACTCCTGAAGCCGCGAGGTGCTATCTGCAACCTCGACTGCAAATACTGTTTCTTTCTTTCAAAGGAAAAGTTGTTTCCAGGCAGCAAATTCCGTATGACCGATGAAATGCTGGAAGACTACACCTGTCAGCATATTGCGGCCCATAACGTGCAGGAGGTCACCTTCGCCTGGCAGGGCGGCGAACCCACTCTCATGGGGCTGGACTTCTTTAAGCGGGCCGTGGAATTCCAGGAAAAATACCGCAAACCCGGCACTCAGATACTCAACACCTTACAAACAAACGCGACCACTCTCAACGACGACTGGTGTGCGTTCTTCCGTGAGCATAACTTCCTGCTCGGCATCAGCATTGATGGCCCCCAGGCCCTGCACGATGCCTACCGCGTGGATAAAGGCGGCTCACCCACCTGGGCGCGTGTTATGGCGGGGATTAACCTGGCGAAAAAGCACCAGGTCGAATTTAACGTGTTAACAACCGTGAACGCTGCCAATGGCGACCACGGGCTGGAAGTTTATCGATTCCTGCGCGATGAAGTCGGCGCGGCCTTCATTCAGTTCATCCCGATCATAGAGCGCGAAAATGAGACCGGCTTCCAGGAAGGAAACAGCGTTACAGATCGCTCAGTCACGGGCGAGCAATACGGGCGATTTCTCACCGCAGCATTCGACGAATGGGTGCGCCACGACGTCGGTCGTGTTTTCGTTCAACTCTTCGACGTCGCCCTTGGTGTATGGCTGGGTCACCCATCGGCCCTGTGCTTTTTCGCGGAAACCTGCGGCGGAGCTCTCGCCCTTGAACATAACGGAGACCTCTATTCCTGCGACCATTTCGTCGAACCACGTTTTCGCCTGGGAAACGTCGCCGAAACCCCACTGGCAGACATGGTCAACTCTCCGCAGCAGCGTAAGTTTGGACAGGACAAGCGAGACGCACTGCCGCAATATTGCCAGCAATGCGAAGTCCGTTTCATGTGCAATGGAGGGTGCCCAAAAGATCGGATTCTTACCACACCCGACGGCGAACCCGGACTCAATTATCTGTGTGCAGGCTTCAAATCGTTCTTCATGCACATCAACCCCATGATGACTGTGATGGCTCGCCTGATACAAAATCAGCGCTCGCCCGCCGAGATAATGGAAATGATGGCACCCCTGAACGGCAACACCAATCACTGAATTTTACCAGGCTAAAGGGGCCGACGGGCAGCCGTGGATCTGATTGTAAATGACCTTCTACGCGGGCGAACGCGTGACCTTGGCTCTCCCGGTGCGGATGATCCCATGGATCGGCCCTGGACCACCGGCATCTTCAAAACGCCGGCTTCAGGAGATATATTCCTCTCCACCACTGGCCTCGCTAATGACCAGGTTGGTGATACTGTCAATCATGGCGGACCGGAAAAAGCGCTCTTTCCCTACCCGGCTTCTCATTACGAATACTGGCGCCAGGCCGCCGGCCTCACTGAAATCACCATTGGCGGGATGGGAGAGAACCTCTCCATAATTAATGCCACCGAAAACGAGATCTGCATCGGCGATATATATCAGTTTTGCAGCGCTGTCGTCCAGGTTTCCCAGCCACGCCAACCCTGCTGGCGGCCTGCCCGCCGCTTTCGCGTAAAAGACCTCGCCCTGCAGATTCAGCAAACTGGCCGCACCGGCTGGTATTTTCGGGTTCTGCAGGAGGGCAGCGTCCGCGGCAACTCCACCATGGCGCTTCTCGAACGCCCCGAACCCAACTGGACAATTGCCCGATGCAATGACATCATGCATCATGACAAAGATAACCTGGAAGCTTCCGCAGCCCTGGCAGCCGTGCCGACATTATCTCTCAACTGGAAGGCAACGCTGCAAAAGCGCCTCGCGGGAAAACAGTCTCATCTCGAACCGCGAGTCTTCGGTCCAAACGACGCAGAGCTATAGCTCAATCGTGCCGCTCCAGGTTCCAGCGATCTCAATTAACCTTGATACTTTCGTAAAAAAATTAACCTGCTTCCATTGAACTGCTATACCATCTGCTCACGAGGATTCGAATGCCTGTTCCAGACTTGCGCCGACTGCTGATTCTTCTTATGCTGCCGCTGGCCTTATGTGCCTGCACCGACAGACAAACGGCGTATGAATCAACAGGCGCGAACGCGAAAAAGACTCCCAGCACAGAAATAGGAAAAATCTCGACCAGCCACGCCCCACGCCAGCAACGTGACAATTCCTCGCCCACCACCAAGGACAAGGTCGAAGCAAAGCCACCCAAGAGCGTATCCGAAATTGTGGGTAGCGTCAGAGATTCCGCTGGCGCACCCCTTTCGGAAGCGACTGTAACATTATGGGTCAAATCCGATGACAGGCAGACGACGCTCCCGTGGCAGCGCTTCGGCATTGTAGAGTCGCGCGCAGACGGAACGTACAGCGTTGCTGCACCACCCAAAGGCGAGCTGTGCCTTACCGCTCGCAAGGATGGCTGGGCCGTGGCCAGCGCTGCAAACGTTGCGCGAAAGGCCGATGCCGATGCCGCCGCCAAAGCCCGTCTGCTCCTGCAGCTTCAGCCTGAAGTTAGTCTCTCCGGCCGCGTCATCGGGCCCGACGGCAAACCGATTTCCGGCGCGCAGGTCCTCGCATGTCCCGCCACGCTGGCTCCCGCCGCCATCGGCGAATTTCAGACCACTACCAGCGCCACAGGCGACTTCCGGCTTACGAATTTACCGTCGGGAAAGTTGCCCATCGCGATCCTGCCTCCCGGCGGCACCTTCGAATTTTTCGACGCGCTCGCCCCCGTGGATTCTTTCGAGCTCAAGCTAAAAGTAAAGCCCGCCCGCGTCGACGGCAAGCTCGTCAGCGACGATACCGATCTCTCCCAAACCACAGCCACAATGTTTCTGGAAATGTCCAGTCCCGTCCCCGGCCTCAACATTGGCCGCCGCATACCAGTCGACCACGGCGCCGCATTCGACTTCGGCGCCGTCCCGTCAATTAGTTCGTTCTTAACCGTGGAGTCAGATCCGCCCGGCACCTTTATGCAAGTGCCTGCCGATCCCTACGGACGCAAGCCCAGGACCTACCTGGAGCTTACTGACGGAAAGACCACCCATGTCGTGATCCAGGTTAGCAGCGGAAAGCAGCTCCACGGCATGACCGTAGACGTCGCCACAAGCGCGCCGCTTCCAGGCGTGCGTATTTATCCGTTTATCGATGCAGGGAAACCGAAACCCGCCTTCGCAGAATCCGACGCACGCGGCAATTTCGTTTTACCCCATGTGACCTTCCCCGGCATTATTGAGGTGGAATCAGACGAATATTACCCCGTCCTGCCAGAGCAGGAACAGCTCGAGCGTCATGATCTTTCCACGACACTTACCATCGCGCTGGCAGCAAAACCGTGGGTGCGCGGGCGCGTGGAAAGCCAGTTCAAAAATGCCGTGCCGGGCGCAACACTGGAGCTATACAACCTCCAATCATCCAACGAGCCCGCGCGCAAAATTCCCCTCGATTCCAGCGGTGAATTTCAGGCGATGGTCACTCCCGGCAAGTACCGGCTCTTTACCCAGGCCCCCTCCCTGCCACCGGCGTTCCTGGATCTAACCATAACCCCACACGGCGTCAGCGATATTGTGCTAAAGCTCTCCCCAGGCCGCCGCGTCAGCGGGATTGTGCTCTCTCCAACTGGCCAACCCGTGGCCGGGGCTGAGGTCCTCAGCCAGCTTTGCAAGCCCGGCGATATCTTAGGTTTTGACCCTTACTACCCCAACGGCGACACCAATTTTAGGTTGCCGTTTGGCAGACAAATCACCGACGCAAGCGGTGCGTTCAGCTTCGAAAAAATCCCCGCCGACGCCGGCATGGCCGTCATCGCCAGGTCCACGCATTTCGCCAGTACCGCGCCCAAATACACGGATGCTGCCCAGGGCGACGTCACTGATCTGCAGCTAAAATTTCCTCCCTCCGCAACTTTGCGCGGAACCGTTCAAGATGACAGCGGTAAACCCGTCGCCGGTGCCAAAGTTCAGGTGTCTGATATAAACACCCCACTCTTTGTCACCAAATCTGCGTCTACCACGACCACGGGCGCGTTCGAAATAAAAAATCTGGAAATTGCTTCGGAACC
>Ga0182738_1005856_pt1 | contig 12960 bp, 12 predicted proteins | sample eDN5th30CBELigMG_FD_128876 | JGI IMG/M metagenome (GOLD analysis project Ga0182738, IMG submission 128876) | Enriched Miracle-Growth compost microbial communities from Emeryville, California, USA - eDNA 5th pass 30_C BE-Lig MG (version 2)... ...
ATCTGTCCGGTAATTTCGAATACAAGCGAATTACAAATTACAAAATTAATCCGCAGGGGGAGTCGAACCCTGGCCCTAATGCACGAAGATTCACTCCGTCCCACTGAGCCACTCGGACTCCCTGAAAAACTGATATTTATTGATAAAATTTTTAAAAACTTTTTTGATTTCGGCCACTTGACGTCCATCAAAGCAAGACCAAAACTGACATAACTGACCAGTTCGGACTGAAAAAAGGGGCTCGGTCCCTCTGATCACTATCCATTCTCCAATAGAATATATTATATCATTCTCCAATAAAATATATTATATCATTCTCCAAAACTCCATTAGATGTGAAAGAATAGGTCCTAAATGATGCTTTTTCTCAAAATGGTTCTTGAAATTTATGTTATTCTGTCCACTTTTTTATTTCAGGATGTATCAATATCGATCCTTTTCTCAGCTGCAGTTGAGCCTGAAAAAATTTATTGCGAAAAGTTTTTGTTTGATTTCCCGCACTCAGGAGGTTAAAGCGGGCAAAAGTTGTCAGGAGTTGTTAGTACAAATTAAAAACCTGGAATTTAAAGAAATTCAGTTTTTCATTAAAATTTTAGAAGTCTAAACCTCTCGCGTGATATCAGAGAATCAGTTTTTTTAGCGTTTAACTTTTCTGCTTTCAAATTAAACTTTCTTGAGAAATAATGAGAAAATTATTTTTTTCGATTCAATTCAATTCCCTCTTTATCTCCTCCTGAATAAATCTAGTATTATCAACAAATAAAGTATGGGGGCAATTTTACGTTTTTGTCTAACATGAAAGTCCCGCAATGATAACTGACAGAATAATTGAAGACCTTAACGCTAAAATTAAGGGATCTGACAGATGTATGGTGTCGCCTGCATCGAGAAAGTACGAGCCAAAATCTATTTTTAAAAACGAAATCATTATTTACGGTTTCTCTCGGGACAAAAAGAAGCTCGAAAAATCCTAATTTCCTGACTTTCTGGAATAATATGACATTGAATTCATGATTTCAATCGAAATTAAAGGGATTAGAGCGAGAGAGATTAGTTTAGACCCTTTTGGAAAAATCGAAAGAATGTCTTGGCTCGAAAAATATTTTTGAGAAAAAATTAGGCAAAATGGTTTTTATAACACAATAGAGTGTAGCGCAAGCCAAACAATAGAAGCTCTTTTTTTTTTGTTTAATCTATTTCAAAAAAAGTGTTTGATTAATCACCCAGAAATATGAAAATCCTTGTTTGTTGTTTTAAGAAATAATGAATCCAATTTAAGGTCATAATGCCTATGTATGGAATAGAAAGCAGGTAATAAATCAAAAAGCCGTTTAAGTTTATTGCAGATTAAATTAAATTAGGCAAAGATGCAAAACAGCCTATTTTAGTAATTTGTCTGATTCAGTTTGGATCTCGGAAATTAAGCATTTTATTGATTTATTAAATGTTCATTGTTGTTAAATATCTTTATCATCTCCGATCAGAGTGAGCATTTTCTGTGAGCAGGCTTCTTGCTTTTCTTGAATCAGCCAAGGCTGGATTAGGGGAAATTTATGTGAGAGTGAGGTCATCAAAAATTCTTATGGATCCGGTGAGAGATCTGGAGGTTAATGAATAGAAGAATCTTTGCAAATGTTGATTGAAAAAAGGGCACACAAAATTTGTAAAGAATTTAATTCCAGTTTTGTATTTCTAATGAAGTCTTCAAAGATTAGACATAATATGAGAAGAAACAAGAGCGTTCCATTTTCAGGATTCCAATTATTTCTATGTGTAAATTAGTTTCTTTTGAGAAAGAGTCGAACCGTTAAATATTTTTGGTTTTGAGAGAAAAAGAAATTATCAGATGAGATTTTTTAGAAACACATATCTTGATAAATAGTTGATGGGAAAAATCTTTTTTAAACCAATTTTCTAAACTGTTTTTGCATTTAGTATTTGAAATGGAATTAGTGTCATTTAAAATCAGTTTTAAATCTTTAGAAACAGAGATCTCAAATCTTAATACAATCCTCTCTTTGAAGATTTTTCGAGCCTAACCCCTATTTTGAATAATCAATCAATCGGTCATTTCTCGTCACCATGAATTAGCCAACCTCTTTCTATTAAAGTCTCCCTCAGATCCTCGATATTTACAAAGAAAGTTTTGATAATGAAAAATTTCAAATAATAAGTGTATTTTTCTCGCTAGAGAAGTCATTTCCCAAAACTTTCTCTTCTTTTTTCCCAAGGTTGAAAAGAAAAATCATTAGTAATTTTTTTGTTTAATTCTGAGAAATAGAAGCCCGCAATTTACGACGTTTAAAACTAAATTCCAAATTTTCAAACTACTTTATCGTTTTTTGGGACTTGGTCGAGATTTGTACATATATTAATCTTATCTTGATGAATACCGAGCCACACGAACCCCGAAGAAAGAGAAACTATCTCGAAACCAATTTTGACTCCAACCACCTCCCTTCCTACGAAGATTCACTCGAATCTTCTGCTATAAATAACACTGAAAACAGCCGTTCATCTCACAATAATGAGTCCTCAAATAATCCTTACTCCAACTCAGAATTTAGCTTTCCGATGCCCACTCAATTTACCCAAGCTAATGTCCCCACTAAACCTGAACCTATTAGTATTGATCGTAAAATGAACTATTTTCTCTTTTATAACTCTATTCTCAAGAAATAAAAAAGATGTCTTCTCAAACAATTCTTATTCGGGATGTCGAAGTCCAATTTCCTTTCAAGCCATATGATGCTCAAGTTACTTATATGACCAGCGGTATTTTAAGGAATCTCCTCTTGAATTCATAATTGATTAGTGATTGACGCATTAAATGGGAACAAAAATGCATTACTTCAATCCCCAACAGGCACAGGAAAAACATTATGTTTACTTTGTGCAACATTGGCTTGGCTTCAGAAACAAAGGGCACAATCAATAGAAGAAATGAAAGACCCAAGCGCGATTTTTCAGAATACAAAGATTTACTATACATCAAGAACACACTCTCAATTAAAGCAAGTAAATAAGTTTTCTTGTTGTTTTGAATTAAATAATACCACCAGGTAATGAAAGAGTTGAAGCAGACCTGCTACAGACCTTTAACTTCGATTTTGAGTTCAAAAGATCAATCTTGTGTCAAGTCAGATTTTCGGGGTCTCTCTGTATGAATTACTGATTTCATGCTTATTGATAAATTTTCAGGGATCTCGATTGAATGCTGCATGTAAAGTGGCAAGAAATACCAAGATATCAGAGCAAAGTTGTACCTTCTATCAAAATTATACAAAAAGTAAATAAGAAATTGTTGGACTAAAACTTATAAGAAAAGGTAAAAACTATTTTTTGGAGAGATACAAGAACGGATTGAATGATATTGAAGACCTTGCAAGGGTCGCAAAACACGAGAAATTTTGCCCATATTTCTTGAACAGAAATTTATCAGTAAGGGGATATTTATGGGAAAATTCATCTTTTTAAAGGAAAGAACAGACTTGATTTTGCTCCCTTATAATTATTTGTTGGATTCAAAGATCAGAAAAATGATGGGTTTAGATATCAGAGACAACATTATCATTTTCGATGAGGCCCATAATATTGAAGGATCGGCTGAAACAGGATGTTCTTTTAGTATTTCTCTGAAAGATTTGGACAGTTGTGAGAAAGATTTCAGACTCTTGAGAAAGAAATTGGAGGACAACCCTTCAGAATGCAGAATCACTCGTGATGAGATTGAGTTGGTTGAGTACTCAATCACTAACCTTCAGAAAAACTTAAATAAAGTCAGGAAAGACCAGCTCAATGAAAGTATATTCTCAGAAAATTATTCGATGATTCAAGAATTTTATAGGTCGATTTTTGAGTGACAATAAGAAAGGAAAGGTTGAAAAAGGAAGAGAAATTTTCAAGATTTTCAAAGAAATGACCATTGGTATGAAATGGAAATATTTTGGTGTTGATGTCTTTTATTAGATAAGTCGGATCCACCATCAGCAGATAATCCTTTTAAGGAAGGAATAGATGAGACAAATTTTCAGAATTTCTTGCAGATTTTGGACCTTGCAACAGAAGAACTTTCTAATGGTACTCAAGATTGAAAAAAAAAACTTCTTTAATGATTTTTCAAGTTCCTTTAAGTGAAGGTGGCATTGAAAGTTTTGCATACTGTGCATCAATCGTTTGGGATTTATTGGCAAATGAAGTCGAGACAAAAAGTTTGATTGATAAATTTTGGAGCTTATTTTTAACCTCTTTGTGAATTTAGCTGATCCACAGTCAAGCTCAAATGGAGAGAATTATATTGATTCTTACATTTTGTATAGTCATCTGAATGATGATTTTCCTCATCCTGGTAGCTTTCTATTTTGACATAAATCTCAGACTTAATTTCTGTCAAGATTTTTTGCTAACACTTTCTTGTTTGAATCCTGGAGTTGGATTTTCATATATTCGAAGCAGATGTCCAAGAAATATTTTTCTGACCTCAGGGACTTTGGCACCTTTAAAGTCCTTTGAAGCCGAGTTAATGATTGATTTTCCAATCAAATTGGAAAATAGCCATGTCATTGACACTAAAACTCAGGTACACCAATTGATTGTTTTGAAAGCTGTCAATATTTTTTCGTAGTGTTACACAGCGATTGTGAAGAAAGGTCCATCAGGGAGTGCGTTAAACTTTTCGTATGACAAGAGAACTGGAAACACTTCATATGAAGAAATGGGAAAATTCTTGAGTAAGCCCTTTATGCTGAAAATCTCTCAACCAAATTTCATAGCAAATATCGCAAGGATTGTTCCAAACGGAATTTTGGTGTGCTTTGCATCATATGCGCTTATGCAAAAATGTTTTGATATATGGAATATCAATTCATCTCCCGCAGATTCGGAAGGTCAGTCAAGCGGATCAATCTATAAAAGACTGATATCAATCAAGCCGATTTACAAAGAGCCGAAAAGATCAAGTGAGCTTGACAATGTAATGGCCAATTACAAGAGGGATGCAGCAAGTAAAGGCGCTATTCTTTGCTGTGTGTGCAAAGGAAAAATCAGTGAAGGAATTGATTTCAATGATGATATGGCAAGAGGAGTCGTTTTGGTCGGAATCCCTTTCCCAAGTCTTGCTGATATCAAGTAAAAGAGAATTGTTTCCTCTGGAAGCTAAAATTTTTTCTAAGAGTGAATTCAAAGAAGGAGTATCTCAATGCAAGTAAAAGCAAAGCCAAGCGTCTGACTGGAAGTGAATGGTACATGCAACAGGCTATCAGAGCAGTTAACCAAGTAATTTTTCTTTTGTGGGAGGAGATTTTAACAGAAAAACTTTAGGCTGTAGGAAGAGTTATTCGGCATATAAAAGATTATGGTGTGGTGTTTTTATGTGATGAAAGATACGCACAAAATAGTTTTGCGAATGAGCTTCCTGCATGGATCAAAGATAACCAAGAAACTATTGACAAGTTCGGAGTTTTAATCCCTAAAATCTTCAATTTCTTCAAGAACAAAACTCCACCATCTTCCTTATCTCAACTCATATCTGAAGATCAAAATAGTACTGGCATTCAACCTCCACCAGATTTATCCCAAATGTTTTTAACACAAAGAGAAGTTCGTCGACCAAATCCCACTGACAATTCTCCAGCAGCCATCCCAGGAGAAGAAAAAGGAATTCTCACAAAAGCGATGATCCAAAGCTTGAAAAGGGTCAAGTATAATTCCCAAGGACCTCACCGTGGCGTTGAAAATACAAACTCTAATACTAATTTGTCTTTTTCTGAATTGCCTATTACAGAAGAGCCTTTCAGGCCAAATCCTATGGAGGAGGAATATAGCAGATTCAAACATGAAGACTCCACAAATACCACCTCTTTATTTGAGTTATTCTCAAATAATAATCCTCGTGGTGGGGCTCAGTTTAGATCCACAGCAAGTCCTCTGCCTCAAAATAGCAGTACAAAATATTCTTTCTATATGAAGAATTTTGAAATGTAGGCTATCAAACTCCATTGAAGGAAGTTGAGGAGAATGAAAATTTATCAAATAAAAAGGTAGAGCCTATGTCACAATCGGAAGAAAAGGTGAATGTAGAGAGATTATTAAGCGAAGTTAGGAAAACTCAAGGTTTGTTCAAGTTTTGATTATCGGGGTGGACTGAAATATTTTAGAATTGGCATGCATTATTTGTCTTGAAACAGAAGGCAAAAAGTTTATGACAAGTCGATGCGGGCATGTTGCCTGTGAAGAATGCTGGAAAACGTGGCTCCAACAAAAACCTCAATGTCCTCAATGTAAGAAAAATGTGAAAATAAAACAACTCATTAGATTACATGTTTAAATACTGAATGAAAATTATTGTGTATACTTTTCAGAGTGATGATGTCTGTAATTTGTCATTTTCTCAAATCGAAGAATATTAATTATTATTTATTATGTTGCTTAGTTAATTAAGTCATTTTTAATATGTGAATCTCTGATTGCAACGAGAGAAATTTAAAATAATTCAGCGAAGTAAAAGCATAAACTGCGGGAATATTAGGTCAAATTCAAATCAAAAATAAACCACCGATAAGACCGATAAGATCAATATACTTTCAATGGAGCCAGAATTTGATCCATTACAGTCCATAAGACAGAAATATGACCAAATCTCTGCTCGCAAGAGAGATGGATTTCCAACTTCTAACAACTGGAACACAAGAGAAGAAACAGATCCAAATAATAATCACGAAAATGAGGACATTTCAGATGGTGAATCTGGTGTTGACAGCCAAACCCCTATGTTCCCCACTGAAGACTTTGTGCAAGTCACTCCACACATTATACCAAACCCTCTCAACATTGACGGTAAACTCTTTGAGAAAGATTGAGTTAATATTCTAGAATACAAGAGAAATCACAGTGTAAAGCTCACTATCAAGGGCGTAGATATCTACTTTCCTTTTCGTCCTTATGACGCTCAAGTTGAATATATGACCAAAGGTATGGGAAGATGTGAAAGGGAATATTAATTTTTCCAATAGTAATTGATGCGTTAAATGGAGAGACAAATGCTTTATTGCAATCCCCAACAGGGACAGGAAAGACTTTGTGCTTATTGTGTGCCACTTTAGGCTGGCTGGATCATTATAGAAGAAAGTTCATTGAGAACCCCAGCAAAGCCAAGGATTATAAACCTGTTAAAATTCTTTATTCATCAAGAACTCATTCCCAAATCAAACAAGTTATTAAAGAACTCAAGCAAACTTGTTATAGACCAATTACTTGTATTTTGGGATCAAGAGATCAATTATGTATAAAAACCGATTTTACTGGAGTCTCGGTAAGGAAATTAAGAGAATAGGGGATGATTAAATTTACTTAAAGGGACTACAATTAAATGCTGCTTGTAAACAGGCTAGAATCAGTCAGATTAGTGAACAAAGATGCACTTTCAGTGATGGCTATAACAAGAGTAGAGGCAACTGCATCTCTAAGCATAAAAATAATCTTTACGACATTGAAGAATTGGCGACTTTGGCCAAGAAAGAAAGATTCTGCCCGTATTTCTTTGAAAGAGATCTTCTGGATCGAGCAGATTTAATCATGTTGCCATATAATTATATTATGGATGGAAGAATTAGAGGATCAATGGGCATTAAATTGATCAACTCAATTTTGATTTTTGATGAAGCGCATAATATTGAGCGTGTTGCAGAAGATGGTTGCTCTTTTACTATCACAACGAGAGACTTGGAGAATTGTGAACTGGACTTTAAATTGCTGAAACAAAAAGCCAGGTCAGATGAAGAGGCCAAAATGTCATTAGAAGAAATTGAAACCTTGGAATATCCTATTATGAACATGATGAGAAATATGACAAGAGTCAAAAGAGATATGGAGAATGAAATGAGATATGGAGGGAAGAAGAAATTTGGAAATTTTGACGATGCTCCAAAAGGCAAAATTGAACCTGGACGTGAAATTTTCACTATCTTCAAAGAATGGACCAAAGGAGATACAGAGAGATTTGGAAGAATAGACCAAGAAAATCCTTTTAGGAATGGTATTGATGAGTTCAACATCCAAGAATTCATGGATTTGCTTGTGAAAAGCATCGAAGATCTCTCAAATGGTAAGAATCTTGTTTTGGTGAACTGAGTGAATAACTTTTTAAATAGTTCCAACAAGTAAAGGAGGATTGGACAATATGGCCTTTGCCGCAATGACCGTCGCAAATCTCTTGTCTATGGATAAAAGAGTCAGATCAAGTAATTTGAAGATTTAAGGTGATGAGGGAAGCTAATTTTTACTCTCTAGAGGGAACAAATAAAGATTTGAGTCAGAATTTTATTGATTCTTATATTCTTCAGTCAAGTTTTGGTGAAGACGAGAACCCTATTTTCGGAATCTCCTTATTGTGCTTACATCCAGGAGTTGGGTTTGATTACATCAGGGAGACCAAACCAAGAAATATTCTCTTGACTTCTGGTACATTGGCTCCTCTCAGCTCTTTCCAATCTGAGCTTCTGGTTGACTTTCCTGTGAAACTGGAAAATTCTCACGTCATTGACACCAAAACTCAAGTTTACACTGCTATCATGAGAAAAGGCCCCAGTGGGGTTCCATTGAATTTTTCTTATGATCAAAGAGATAATATGGCGACCTACAAAGAAATGGGAAATGTTTTATGTAAATTTATTCAGTCTTGAGAAGTTCTAATATTATTAAAAAAGTGAATATTGCGAGATTGGTGCCAAATGGTGTGCTTGTGTGTTTTGCGTCATATGCTTTAATGAATAAATGTTTTGAAATTTGGAACAACGATGATGATAATATTCTCGCAAAAATCGAATCTTTAAAAGCTATTCATAAAGAGCCAAAAAGAAGTAGTCAATTGGGAGCAGTGATGGAAAAATATTTGAAAGATGCGAAGACAAAAGGAGCAATTTTATGCTGTGTTTGTCGTGGCAAAGTCAGTGAAGGTATTGATTTTGCTGATGAAATGGCTCGTGCTGTAGTTGTTATTGGTATTCCCTTCCCTGCTTTAGGCGATCTCAGAGTGAGCTATAAGAAGAAGTATTTGAATGACAATCAAAGAACAAGCAAGAGAATTAGCGGCAATGAATGGTATATGCAGCAAACAGTGAGAGCTGTTAATCAAGCCATCGGAAGAGTTATTAGACACATAAACGATCATGGTGTTGTCTTTTTGTGTGATGAAAGATTTGCTCGAACTGATTTTACAAGAGATTTACCACAATGGCTCAAAGATAATCAAGAAATTATTGATAAATTTGGATTTATGGTCGGCAAGGTAGTGACCTTCTTCCGTGATAAAAAGAACAATCCTTCATTAAACAAACTTTTGGGTGTAAAGGAGAAGGTGAAGCCCATCATTGTCCATGACGATAATAGCCTTACACAAACCCAAACACAAGGAGCACCACTTTCAGAAATCTTTGGCAATAACCAAGGTTTCCAAATAGACGAAAGAAGCAATAGTCGGCCAGATTTTCAAAGAAATGAAAGAAGCAATAGTAGAGCAACATTATACAACCCAGATCCTCGATCATTTGGTTTACATAGCCAGCCAATTCCTTTTATGCCAAGAGAAAAAGAAACTCCACAAAATATCTTTGATTCTTACAGGGAGCATCAAGATGCAATGGCTCTTGCAATGAATAATAGACAACGTAGCATGTTTAGAGGTGCTGTTGAAGGTCTCAGAGATATCGAAGATCAGCCAATTGATATGTTTGGTGGTATGAAGAAGGTGAAAAAAGAGGAAAAGAAAAGTCCAGTTCCTATTGAAAAGCAGAATATCTTAAGCCAGTACTTCAAATCAAGTCAAAGTCCTGTCAGCAAAACTGTGACGAATACCTCTCCACAACAAAAGACGGGTTCTAATCCCTTCAGAATGGTTGGCTTGAGCAATAGTCAAGCCCCTTCTTTTCAAGTGGTAAGAGTGGAGCGAATTGAGGTTGAAAGTCTTCATCAGGTGCCAAATGTCAACCAAACTTCTCAAGGAATGCACTCAATGAAACCAACTGCAAGTAATTAATTAGATTTTCAAATGGTATTTTACATTATCTTATTAGGTCCGGTGATAATTGAACAGATGAGTGAGCTCAGTTTTGGTCCAAACCGACAGAATGAAAATTCTATAAATGCCTCGAATAAAGAAACACCTCAAAGTGCTCAAACTGGGGGCGGTGGTAAGAAAACAACATTTTTGTGAAAGAAATGTCTAAATTTTCGAAAGGCTTGACTTGTGTGATTTGTTATGAAGGGCCAGAAGGAAGGAATTTTATGACAAGTGGATGTGGGCATATTGCTTGTGAAGGTTGTTGGGCAAAGTGGCTTCCATTACAAGGTAAATGTCCCACTTGTAGAAAACCTGTAAAACAAAAGAGACTCATCAAATTACATCTCTAAAAGTTTCAAAATATTCTACTCACTACATTTATGTTTTATTTCACAAGATGAATTTATGCTAAAATTTGAAGTTTATTTTTATAATAAATTGTATATTAATTAAAGTGCCAGTTTTTACAAGATTTATTAGTATGCAATTTCTAATTGTTTTGATTTATTGTTTATTGATAATGAAAGAATTACATCTTACTGTGATAAATAATACAAAAGTTTTATTCAGAGAGTTGAAGAAGTGAGCCGTGAAAACTACAAAAATGGACATCAATATTAGTTCCAGTATGCACACCATCACCAAGACCCCCAGTCAAATCTTCACATTCAACCAATTTTAGCATGACATACCTTGCTGAAAAATTCGAGTCTTTCAAATCTAACAACAATTTTCGAGGGATAACTTTCCGGAACCTGACCCAAAAGAGAGGAATCACATCTGATTTCCTTCCATTTGAGTTGAAAATCACAAGCTCCACTTCATCTTCCTCTTCATCTATGTATTTGGTATTCGATGTCACAAACTCTTTTATTGAAGTTTTGCTGATTGTTGGCAGTTCATTTCTATTATTATACAGAATTTTTTGCAGATCTTGAGGTGTTTTGCAATGATCAAACAAAGAAACAACCGGATTACTCAGGCCAATCTCTTCATTCATTGATGCGAAAGCCATTATTGTTTTGATGGGACAAGTAATAGAGCTGATCTCCCGATTAATCTGGCAAGATTGGAGGAGGCCGACAGCCTGAGTCATCTTGTTGCAATTCAGTTCAATGATATATTTATCAGCCAATGTCTTGATGTATTCTGCAAACGCAAGTCTCTCTTCTTTTAAAGAAGCTACTTTATCTCTCAATGCATTGCTCTGCTCTTGAGCATCAAGTTGACTCACAACGAGCTCCAGAAAAGGCTCAAGAGCTCTAAGTCTGAAAACCTTAAGCATTTCTTTTGTAGCTTTTGCAAAAGGGGTTTCAAGTTGGTCAAATAAGCCGACTAATCCTTCGATTTGTCGGGATTCTTTTCCAAAATCTGTTGATAAGACTCCTTCAATATTAAAGTTCTCACCAACTCGAGTACAAACTGGGTCTCTTCCATCTCTGGGTTCAAATATTTTATCGAAAAGAAATTCGTACTTATCTTCATCACAGCCACAATTACCTCTGAAACCGTAAAAAGGCAAGACAATTTCTTGGTTTTGTTGGTTGAAATAAGAAGCAAGGATTTGTTTAAGTTTGGCAGGAGTTAAATTGAAGTTGGAGGTTGGAGAGAATTTTCTTCCAAGAAGATTTTCAAATAATGATTTAAAGATATAAGGAGATGAAGAGATGATTTGGTGAAATTTGGTACTTGTTAAGCTGAGGCCTTTGAAAACATCAGAGATGTCAAGGAAGCTGATAATTTCAATAAGTGGTGGGAGCGGAAGTAATTGCAAGATGTCTTGTTTCTGCATTTTTTTAATTTTTCGAGAATAATATAGAAGATATTAGTACTGTTTGGGTTTGTGTAATTGTGTAAAATTATTTTTTGAAATTAAATTAGAAGAGAGGTTTCTTTGTTTAATTCAGAGTATCTGAGTTAGGACTTTCGAAACTATAGATGCAAAGATCAAGTGAAAAAAACTTTTTGTGAAAGTTCTACATAAAAAAATCATGTGAGAAAAAATATGAAAAAAATTTGGAAAAGAATCAGAGTTTTTTGAGATCCTGGAAAGTGTCTGGACAGTCCAGAAAAAATTTTTTTTGTCAAATTTTCCAAACTTGATTGGAAGACATGAACCTCTGAAAAGAATACCTATACTGGCTTGAAATGACAGAGAATGAGACTGGAAAAATTTTTGAAAAAGACATTTCTGAACAGTCAAAATTCCATGGAAAAAATTTTCCAAGATTATTTCTTTTTCCCTGCCAACATTTTTCAGTTCTGAGAGGTTTTGGAAGACATGGTTGGGGTTCTCATTTCAATTCTCCCTCGTCGGACAAAAAATTTATTTCTGACTTTTTTTTTCAACTTTGGTAAATTTTTCGAATTTTTTTTTTTCCAACAAAAAGTAGAATCATGGAGGGAATATAAGAATTATTTTTATATTTTTTTTTTTCATGAGTTTTAGCATCAGCATCAATATTGGAGAGATTTGAAAATTTGAATCCATCTTTTTCATCAATAAAATTTCAGAACTCAGAACAAATTCAAATAAAAACATCTCTTGAAGGTTTTTCTCTCAACACGATCAACATCATAAATATTAGAAAATCTTTTCGAAAATATACAAATAGATAAAATTGAGGTGCTTAGAAATTATTTTCATAATTATTCAGTTTTTAATTTCTTCATGACCTTATCATCAAACAAATCCTTTAAAGCTCGTTCATTCAACCTATCTCCAAGTTTTGTTGAGCTTGTCAGTGCTGTAATCGGATCCGATGCATTAATTAATTCTTTTGGCTTTTTCTGTCGCTTCCTCACTGTGCTCTTTTCTCTCACTGCACTTTCTATGTTTTTTTTTTTTTTAATCAAAACTCTTTACTACGATAAATACCTTTTTTTTATTTTTTTTTTTTAATTCA
>Ga0182738_1005857_pt1 | contig 12956 bp, 13 predicted proteins | sample eDN5th30CBELigMG_FD_128876 | JGI IMG/M metagenome (GOLD analysis project Ga0182738, IMG submission 128876) | Enriched Miracle-Growth compost microbial communities from Emeryville, California, USA - eDNA 5th pass 30_C BE-Lig MG (version 2)... ...
CTTTTTGGAAATTTAAATTTTGAACTAACAAAAAAAAAAAAAAAAAAAGAATAAAAAAAAAAAAAAAAAAAAAAAAAAAAAAAAAAAAAAAATCAAAGTTGTGAATCGTCTTGAGGCAAGAAAAGCTTTTCAAACCTACTGCCTTGACTTTTTATGCTGCTCGCTCAGAGTTGGCGTCCAACAAAAACTTTCTTTTCTCAGTTAAAAAAAAATTGAGAAGAAATCCTAAAAAAATTATGGTGGAATGGAGTTATACGTGCTTAATTTTTTTTTGCCCAAGAAAGAGATGATGAGTGAGAAGTCTGGCTTGCTTTTCATTAATCAGAAAACAGGACAATGTTTTGTTGTTTTAATTCTCCCATTAAATGAGAGACCTGAGATAACTCTATTACCAAGTATCAAATCACTTCAATTACGGACTCTCATAATGCCAAAATCTTTGCCCACGAAAAAAAAGAGGTGCTCAATAATCTGTGAAGGAAAGTTCGCCATGAAACTCTCGGGAGGGACCAGAGTCAGATGGGAACCACTTGAAGCTTTTTTTTTTAAATTTCCCAAACAAAGCTTTTAAAAATGTCAGGAGAGTATAAAACGAAAACAACAAAACTGGAGCTGACTCCCCGAGGTACTGGATGAGAGGGAGGATAGAGAGTTCAAATGCAAACACACGGTGAAAAAAATTAGACACATTTAAATCCATTCCACCATAGTAAATCTTTTTGCAAAAAAACAAAACAAAACATTTCACATCTCAGAGGTCGAAAAATGCCAAAAAATCTGGGTTATGTATTAAGGATTCCTGTAGAAAATAAGGGGAATTTTTAGAGAAAAAAAAAGGTAAATTTTTTTTCCTTCTTTTGACTTAGAAATTTTCAGACCAGATTTTTAAAAATCTAGAAGCTCCAGAAAAAGACCAATTTTTTCCATCCTGTCACTGAGAAAGAAATCATTTCCAATTTCTTGTGATAATCAGGTGATGGAATCGAACAGCAACATTAAGGGATTTGGGTCCCCAAAAAAGCCAATCATCACCAAATTTGACAATTTTTTTTTGAAAGATGGACGTTTGTTTTTTACGAATACTCATCAGCCAGGGAAAAAAACTCATATTTAAAAAAATTTTTTGGGAAAAAAAATTCTTGCAAAAATATGTATTAGTTTTCTCGGGTCAGTTTCGACACCATAGAGACAATTCCATTTTTTGGGGCTCCTCATCGGTCTGCTCCTAACGATACCTCAGAAAATCTATGGGTTTTTTAACAAAGAAGAAGGATTGTAATTTTTTAGTATAAATTGTTTTTTATTTTGAAAATATCATTTTCATGAATGAAAGTAAAAAAAAATAATGACAATCAACAATCAAGATCTCATTCTCCTTTCATAAATTCATTGACAATTTTTGTTGCTTTATAATTAGATGGACTTGACCTTATCCTTAACTCTAGTGCTAATTTTATCAACATCAAGATTCTTGATTTCTTCATAGAATTGTCTAAAGTTAAATTGTTTCTTATTGGAGTCTTCAAAGACAAATCTTTCGTCGAGCTTCATACAATCAATGATTTGGTCAGCGTGGAGCCACAAATTCTTGGCTTCCTCGGGATTGTTTACCTTATTCAAAGCCAGTAAAATCTCGTCAGTGTAGTCTTTCAAAGTATTGTAGTAAACTTTGTCGATTTTCTCAGTCAAATTCTTGGTCACAATGCCCAAAAAGTCAACGCCGATTTTGGGATGCACCTTCTTCACGTTGGTAATTCTATCGTACATGCAGTTGTAGTAAACTTCAAAGACATCATATTCGCCCTTAATATAGTCTAAAATAGCTTTATATTCCTTGGTTTTCACATAATGTCCCCATTCTTCCAACTTAAACATATTGACATTGTTTGTTAAATTCACTTTCAAGTTCTCAATCATCATCAATAACTTTTTCACCAACACAAAGCCAGCGTACTCTGACAGCTCCAATCCTTTGGAGATGGCATCCTCTGCGACTGATGCAAGGAAAACGTACTTGTTTCTCTCGTGAAGAATTCTGTTGGAGTTTCTCTTGACGGTCTTGATCAAAGACTCGCGCATTGTCTCTTGAGTAGTCAAATCAGCCAAATCAGAGTTGTCGGTTTCATTTCCTTTTTGGGATGATTTGGGCTCTTCCCTCTTCTTCTCTTCTTCATCTTCTCTATTCTTGTCTTCGTTAAAAATAGGACCTTTATATTGCTCCTTCTTCTGGCCCTTGGCAACTTCTCTGGTGTAGTTATTCAAGTCTTGCTTCTTGTTGATGTCTGCAACGTGCTGCACGACCTTGTTGTTGTTGATGTAGAACTTACTTATGTTCAATACCAAGTTCAAATCATGGGCCTTCAAAGTATCCTCCAACTCCTTCTTGATCTTCTCTTCTCTGTAGAATGTAATAGGGTGCTTGAACAGCTCGTCCCAGTCAATTCTGTTGTGTGGGTCGACTGTGAGCATTTTTCTCAAAGCGTCCTCGGCCTCAGGAGAAATGTTGTTGATCTTTTTGGGGATATCAAGCTTCTTCTGCTTAATATTCTTCATGAGCTCAATCATATTTGAAGCCAGGAAAGGTGGTCTTCCGAAAAGAAGCTCGTAAAAGACAGTACCAATAGACCAGATATCGGCCTTGTTATTATACATTGCTCCGTCCAAGACTTCTGGAGCCATGTTCAGGGGAGATCCCAACATGGTACCAGTTATACCTTCTTTTCCAAGCAGCTTAGAGAAACCAAAATCGGCAATTTTCACAGTTCCGTTATGCTTCAAAATATTGGCCAGCTTGAAATCTCTATGCATAATATTGTTTTTCACCAGAGTCTTGAACCCATTCATAATCTGGAGGAAGTACTCAACCGCCTCATCTTCAGTTAGATACTTTTTCTGCTTCAAATAATCTCCCAAGTCGCCTTCATTGCAGTATTCGGTTATCAAATAAAAATTGTTGGCAGTTTTTTTCATATCGTAGAGTTTCATGATGTTTGGGTTATCGCAACTTTTCAGAACCTTGATTTCGTTCTCCAAAAGCTCCAGGAATTTACCTTTCAATAGATCCCTTCTGATAACCTTCACTGCAACATCCTGTCCTGTGTTCTTGTTGAAACCCTTAAAGACCTCTCCGAATTGGCCTGCTCCAATTTTCCTTTCTAAAATGTAGTTATCAACTTGTTTCGGCATTTGATTTAATTAAAGCAAATTATAAAACTGAGCTGTTTTAAGATCTATTTCTAATATAATTAAAAAAAATCCTTTCAATTGTAAATTGTAAAACCCTTCCTAACTTCTTTCTCTTAATTTTCAATTTTCAATGTTAAAATTTTTTTTTTTAATTTTCATTTCATTTTCAAGAGATTTAGAGGCGTAATCGATTGGACAAACAAGGACAAATGGAGGGAGTGAGGACAGAAGAATCTTGGTCAAAATATAAAATAACCAGGAATACCAGAATGTTTGAATTGAATTCGGATTATTTAGCCAAATGTGAAGAGGCGAATTTGAGAACTCAAAAAAGTATTTCAATCCTGTATCAGAGAACAATCTATTAGTTAGCATAGTTAAATATATAGAGCGCAAAATTTAAAAAGTTGATTAAATTATTAGCAAATAAACATAGAGCTTATGGATTCTGACGGTGATGAGGATTTTGCTGTGAGTGCACCAACCACCAAAAAGACGAAAAAGAACTCTGGTGCTGGTGAAGAGAAAGGAAAGAAAAAGAAGAAGGAGTCTGTCAGTAAAGATGCCACTGCTGAGCCTGCCTCTCCGAAAAGAAAAACTCCAAAAAGGAAAAATGAACCCAAAGAAGAAACCAAAAAAGGAAAGGCAAAAGGAAAGGCAAAGAAATCTGAAGAAGAAAATGAAAGTACTGCTATTGGTGAGGAAGATGATTTTAATGATGATACTGAAAATTTCAATCTCAATGAAGAATCAGAAGAAATTGATGAGGATGAAGAATTTGAAGAAAAACCTAAAAAGAAATCTGTCAGCAAATCAGTAATTTTCAATGATATCGAACCTTTCTCACAAACTCCTCAATTAGGATAAAAAGCCTGCTAAACCAAAAAAAGAAAAAGCTGGAGCAGCTAAAGATTCTGGTAACCTAATTCTATCTTTTCTAATCTAATTATTCAAAGATCAAGATGAGATTCTAGAATACATGAAAAAGGTATATAGATATTTTTCACCTTGAATGTCCTTTCTCTTACGACCCATCCTTAGCAAAACCGCCCATATAGTATTATCAACATTTTTGACAATTTGCATGGAAAAATTGCTAAAAAGAATTGCCAAAAAGCTCTTGATATTTTGACTGAAGAGGGCCAACTTCAAGCCAAGGAGTTTGGAAAAAACAAAGTCTGGCTCTTGAATCAACAAAACATTCCTCAAGTCAATGCTCAGGAACTCGCTGCATTGACTGAAAAGTTAAATTCAGTAAAAAAAGAGCATGATAAGCTTGCAGATGAAGTTAAAGAATTGAATGCATATTTAAAGAATCTCCAAAACCAACTCACCAATGAGGCATTGAGTGATGAAATCGCCAAATATAAAAAATTGGTAATTCCGAAATATTTTTCTTCTTCTCACATTTCGACCCCAAGCTCGAGGAAAGTAATCAAAAGCTTTCTCAATTTGAAAGTGGAAATTATCCTCAAATTTCAGATGAAGACATGAAAAAAGCAGAAGATAAGAAAAAGCAATTAGAAGTATAATTTTCACTTTGAAATCCATCTAATCGATTTTCACAAGCTTGAATGTAAGAAACGAAAGAAGATGTGCATGGAAATGGTTAATTCTCTTGCTGAAGGTATGGAGATGAAGGCTGCAAATATTATGGTATTTTTTGAAAATATCATTTTTGAATCTAACTAACCTCTATAGGAAATGATCGGTCTTGAAATTGATTAATCATAAAGGCTTTTGAGTGTATTAAATTTTCCTTGAGTTTATAATATATTTTTACCGATTATATCGTTTGTGTTTAAAAAATCTCCTTCATCTCAAAGAAAAAATATTCTCCTTTAGTCTCACTTAGTTCACATTACTGGAATAACTACTATTAATGAATTGGAAATCAGTTTTTATTGTTTATCTCAATTTTTATTCTTCCAAACTAGAATAATCCAAAACGTTCGGGATTTTATGCAAATGTCGATTGGAAAAGAAGCCAAAACTCCTAACACTTTGACAAAAAAACTTACTTCGGAGTTTATTAAGCCCTTGTCTCACATTTCCAGTCTATCACCTCGATATAAAGCTTCCAGACAACTCATCATCGACATTGATAAACTTAATAACAAAAAGGTCTCACCAAACCAGTTCAATATCAGTCCAAAAACAGATGTTGTGTCAGCTAGATCACAGGTTTGTGCCTGATTTCTGATTCTTCTTAAGTGGTTTATTAGCTCACGAGCAAACCGGGAATAGTCGAAGAGAAAAGCGGCAGCAATCTTACTAAACTCAATACTGACAGAGTCAAATCCTTGTCTGGGACCAATCTGCCAAAATCGAGCCCAAGAATGGCATCAAGGTATTTCCTCCGCACTCCCGCATCAGCTGAAGCACAGAGTATAACGCCAAACCAAAACAACTCTGACTAGTTTAATAGATAAAATCAATCTCACCCCTCGCGAAGAACCTGGCTACAATAAAACTCAACCAAACTTGAATGCTTCACCAGCAGAGAATTTCTTTGCAAGATTTGCCAAAGTCCAAACTACCTCCACTCTTCCAAATCCTGAACCCACTCATACCTCTAAACAATCACATGGGCCAATTCAAGCTTTCGCTGTCTGCACAAACCAAGGACTCGTCAGAAACTATAATGAAGATAGAGTCTCCATCGTAATCAATGCCCAAAAACCTCCCAACAAACAGCATACCGAAAAGTGGCCCAATTGCAACTTCCTTGGAGTCATGGATGGTCATGGAGGTTCAAAATGTGCAGAGTTCCTCAAAGACAATCTCCATCACTATGTACCAAGTTTTTCAAAATGTCACCCGTCTTATAATCATTTAGATTCTAAAAAGCAAGCATTTCCCTTGGAGTCCTCATGAAGCCTTGAAAGAAGCATGCGATGAAGCAGACAAGGATTTTATGGAAATTGCTCTGAGCGCAGCCAATGAAAATGAAGACAGAAGACATGATCGATCTGGATCTTGTGCTGTTGTTATGGTCACTATTGATGACAATTGTTACATTTGTAATATTGGAGATAGTCGAGCTGTTATCAGTCAAAATGGCGGAGCTTCTAGATTTGCCCTCACTCGTGATCATAAACCTAATGATAAGATGGAGCAAAAAAGAATAGCCGATGCTGGTGGTTCAGTTTATCAGTACCTTTTTGGAAATTCTCATTTTATTAATACCTTCTGCCCAGGAACTTTCCAGTTGGTGCAAATGGGAAAAGATTAGATTCAGATCCATCTTTCAATGTTCTCAATTTTACGGTTCCTCACCGAATTACTCCTGGGAAGCTCTCTGTAAGCCTTTAGTTCATTCTTTAATAAAATTAAGGTTTCTAGAGCTTTTGGAGATATTGAAGCCAAGCTAGCAAAGTTTGGAGGAAACCCAAATGTCTTGATCTCAAAGCCTGAAGTCACAACTCTTAAACTGACTAGTGAATATGATTTCATCGTCCTTGGATGTATACTTTTTCTCGTCTCCTTCTTTAAAGCCACTCCTAGGTGATGGAATATTTGATGTACTTTCAAATGAAGAAGTTGTGGAAATTGTCTGGAGTACTGTCAGAAGCAAGAAAGCCAAAACCCTTCATGAAGCAATGAAGATGGCAGTTGAATCAATCATCAGAGAAGCTCTCTTGAAAAAATCTCTCGATAATGTCACTGCTATTATCGTCTGCCTCAACAATCTTGGCTACAAAGTCAAAAATAGTGCTGAACCCATCAAAGAGAGCAAACTCTCTCTCCAAAAAACCTTTAAAGTCTCCCAAAGGTGGGAGTATTACCAGACTGAAGCTGATGTCCAAAGAAACCCAACCATGCAATACAAACAGAGCAAACAATCCCATCGAATTCATTCCGGTGATAAAAATGCATGTGTCACTGAAGGAAATGATTTAATCAAGCCAACTGCCTCCACTCCAAATTATGGTCTAATTCGAAACCTCAGCTTAGAAAAGCTTAATCTTAATAAAAACTTTGAGCCTGATAAAAAAGACTTGACTTCGAGCGGTCTCTCCCGATTCCCTCTCTTGAAAACGCCAAGATAGATTTCAACCATTTTTAATTCATCTTTTTTGTCTTTTTTACAAGTGTGCATACCATAAATTTTTCGATTTGTATACCATACAAAAAAATCCAACTCTGTACAAATAATAAATAATATGCTGTGAATAAATTGTTCAACATCCAAAAATCTATAATACATCCGGCTACTTTTAACCACAATTTCCAAAAATTATTTCATCTGAGAGTTTCTTCGACCTTGTAAAGGATTGCGATCAGAGGGGTCCTAGAATTGTTTTTCAGCAAGATTTTATTTTAATGAATTTACTTTGTATTTTTTTATTAGTAACGAATGCTCCTGTTCGACTTGAGCCTATTTTATTTTGTTATTTTTTTCTTCAAATTTCACAAAAACTTACTTTGTTTACTGGTCTTTGTGCAGATTTAGCTCTTAGATTTTTCAAAATGTCTCCAAGGTCGCCTTTCTTTGAAGGCTTTGCTGGAGGCTTTGTATTCTCTTTATTTCTAGATCAAGAGGTATGAGCTTTTCATGCCAAATCTAAAAAATACCTTGCTGACAATTTAAATTCTTGAGGGACTGTCAGTGGCTTGTCTGATCGATATACAATGAATCCTTTTGTTGAAATTGGAGATTTTGATCGTTTCACAGGGGTTGGTTTCTTTGGTTCTTCTCTAAAACTATTTCGTTGTCTCAAGTTTGACTTTGATAGCTCAAACGGCTTTATAACAGTTGTAGGGGGTCTCGCTGAACCTGACTGCATAATATTTCTTATTAAATTCTTTCCTTCACTTGGATTCTTTTTTAATCTTTGACTATTCTGATTCTGATTCAGGAAACCTCGGTTTGTGAATGCTGATTCATTTAAATTCAGACTTGTTTGATGACTAAGGATCTGACTATTAGACCTTTTCGCCTTTTGAAAACAACTCAAAGAAAGTGCCAAGCTCATTCTTGAAGATTTTTTAATTTGTTCGTTAAAAATAATCCAATTTCGGTTTTAATCCTTTTTTTCTGACAACCCTGGATTTGTTTCATCAAAGAAGTGTGATTTGGAATTATTGAGAAATTTTAAATTGTCCCGACGATTGAGATTGTGTTTAGGCCAGACAGAGACTTTGAGGCCTTTAGAAATCTTTATTGCAATTGAAAATATCATGAATTTTTTCTTCAAATGCATCATTGATCAAGTTATTCTGAACTTGAAAAACCAACTGAAATAAATTCCTTTACGATTTTTTCAGAACACCACCACCCCATCAAAGGTGGATCTCCTGAACCTCAAAGAAAAAATTGACAATGTTTTGTTGTAAAGTTCTTGCGTGTCTCTCAATAATGAGAAGATTTCCTAATTTTAAAAATAAAATTCATCATATTATTTCAAATAAAAATAAAACTTACTTCAGCGATATGTCTCAATCACCTTATTTACCAAAGGAACTTAAAGAGTACTTTGCTAATCATCAGGTCTGCTTGGTTTCAATAAAAATGAGTCTTAGTTTTTCCTTTTAGATAGAAAGCAAATTAAACAAGGCTGTCAATGAAATGTTAAAACAAAGAGCTGAAGATCCTTTTGGCTCTTTAGTCAATTTGCTTGGACGTGTAATCGTTTTGTGTATTGAATTTCATTTCGAATCTACTATAGGAATGTTCTCAAAAGATCTCATTGCTTAAAATCAAAGCTTTTGAAGTATTTAACAATGAATTTCGTCCAACTCTTCGATTTAATTGCTCGTTCCAATACAAAATGTCAGAAATAGAAGGATTTTCTCAGACCTTCTGTGCAGCTGATGAAACCAATCCACAAATTATCTAGTAATCGACCAGTCTCCAACATCTTTCCTTAATTGAAAAAGTGATCAGGATATTCCCGACAGATTTGAAGGCAAAGGCATGCAAAAAGCTTCTGAAATAGCCAACACGTAAAACCAATAGATTGACAAAGGATAAACGGAATAGAAAACTACTTGAACTGTTTGCTGATGTTGATTGTAATGATGCCAAAAAAGTTGAAGATGCTCTCAAAGCATTCTTGGAACGAAATCAAGGAGTATAAATACTTTTCTCTCAGTTTATTCATTGCAAACAAAGGTTGGTTTGAATATTACCCTCCCAATCTCAATCGTCATCAATAAAGCTATTGCCTCTTTATTACAAATTCCCCTTTACAAAAGTTCATCTCAACTTCAATTTCCTTCTTATCTTTTTTGAAAGGACTCAGTTCAGCATATTTTGGAATAGAAAACTCTGAACCCAAAATCTCGTCAATCTTCCTCTGTATTTTGCAAGGTTCTAAAGTTCATGGATCAAAATGCAAGGTAGGATTATGAAATATCCGAAATAATCCTTTCCCCTAGCCAGCAAGATTTTATTACGTTATTCCTCAGGATAAAACCGCTGTTGAAAAAACTGTGATTGCTAGAAACTTGTCTGCTGGAGTCAGAAAAGCTATCGCTTCTGGTTTGTCTTGATGATTTTATAAAACTTCAATCTTCAAAGGTAAACTTGGAGAAAATGGAGTCAAGCAACTTTCTGATGGCTCATTTATCTGTCCATTTGACACAATCAATGATAACTTGAAAATGCTCGATGAAGTCATTAATCAAAATGCTCTTAAGGATACTGTCAAGATAGGCATTGAGTGGGCAGCTGATAATCTCTTCCAAGCAGCTGCTGGAAAATACGAACTTGAAAACCCGAATCCTAAAAACTTCTTGGATATCAATCAACTGGTTCCTTGAACTTCCTTTTCTCTTACTTATGAAAGAAATAGGCTGATTATTACCTTAAATTATGCAATGATAGACCAAGTATTGCTTATCTTGAAGATCCTGTCGTTTCTGATAACTATGATCACTGGATTACTCTTCAAGTACTTGATCATCTAGATCATTTCTCATAAATAACTAGACAAAATTCCAAGGAAAGAATGTTAAATTTGGAAGCAGAAAACTTTACAATAATCTTGAAAATGCCAAAAAAGTAAGAAATTGGGTGTTCTATTTTCTCATCATAAAATCATTCTATAGGCCTTAGAAATTGTTAAAGCAGAAGAAGGAGGTAATTCTATTCTCATAAATTAACCAATCATTCCAAGGATTAACTGAAGAAGCTGTTAAACTTGCAAACGAAAAGAAGGTTCATCTTGATTACGCTGTTCTAAGATATGGAGATTTCGCAACTCTTGGATCTTTCTGCCAACTTAGCAACTTTATCCTTAGCAGAGTAATTATCTTATTCGAGAGATTCACTGACTTCATCTAGTCTCCTAATGCTAATTTAATCATCCAAGATAATAACTCAGAAACTGAAGATACTTTTATTGTTGATCTTGCTGTAAGAACCCAGTTTTTCCCTCATTAGTATCATCTTTTTAGGTCTCAAATCCTCGTCACTCTCTTCTCTTTGGCCCTCCTTTGAAAAGTGAAAGGCTCTCTAAATTCAATAGAATCATAGAAATCGAAAATCAATAATAAATTGTCATTTACTAAAATTTTTTCTCTCTTTCTACCAGTACCGGATAAAAAATCACCACTTGTTTAACCGAAAAACCACATTTTTCCCATTTTCCACTCACTCAGACATCATCACGAAAGTTTACTTTAAAAATTTTATAGATAGAGAGATAGATATATTTCTTTAAAAAATATTCATATGAATTCTCTGACCCAAAAAAGTAAAGTTTTATACAAAGAAATCGCTCTTTTGATACCTTTCTCCGACAATTTCTTTTCTATTTGCCAAGAATCCGTCATCTCTTGATTTTCTCATATATTTATACGCATCATTGGGATGCCCAATTTTCAATTCCAGGGACTTTTCTTTTTTCACTCTTGAGACATCATCTGCTTCTCCAATCTTCATATAAGCGACTTTAGGATCAAAACTAGCTTTGGCTTTTATTTTCTTAATATACAAGTCTTCAGCATTTCCAAGTTTGGTCACCAACTTTGATCGATCATAGGATTGCTTCTGAAGATCTTCATCCCATCTCAGTTTGACATGAGGTACGCGGGCTTTAAACAATTTTAAGAATACAACAGCACAAAAGGAAATTTACGATTGAGATCATTTTTCGTCGTTTTTTCAACCACGACCATCTTATTAAGCTCCTATTTCATTTTTAACATTTACACAAAAATTCAGCTCATATTACATATCTTTGACCCTTTGAAGGAGGTTGCACTCTAAACAGGTATTCTGTCTTGGGATATTCCACATTCAGTTTTCCAAAGATATCAGTTTTTTGCTGGTCGCTCAAAGTATTTCTCAATCTCTTTGTTGAATCAAAGTTCTCAGAAGTGTAGTATTTGGCGGTGCCTTGGAACCAATAAGGAGTGTCTTCAGAAGAAGTTCTATTTGGTGTCAACAAAATACGACAATCAAAAGAAAGTACTGGGCCTTTCTAATCAAGGGTTGGAATTTGAAATCTTGGTTGATCTCAACAAAGGGCTTTGAAACATATAAATTTTTTCTATACACATTTCTTTTGTCTGCTTCTTCACCTCTTTGAGCGGCCGCTGTAAGGCTGAAACCATCAGATGAAGAACGAATGGCCTGAAATTCCTCAGGGGAAACTATTTTTGATGCTGGAACGTGAGAAACATTTTTCAACTGACTAAAGACGTTGGTTTTTTATTGCTCATCATTAAAAGCTACATACTCGTTATATTTCTTCTTCTTGTAGATAAAATAATCTGAGGCATGGCATGGATGATAATTATCAAAATCAATTGTATAGTTTGGTGGCATTTGCTTCATGTCCTTTTGACTATAATTCTCTTGAATTCAATAAAACACAAAATACTCACGTCTCCAGTTTTCCCAGCTTTTCTTTCTGGAATTTGTAAACAGCAGAGTCATAAGATGTTTTTCCAATGGGTTTGAAATCGTGATTTGAATCTGCAATAGCATTTCTTTCATGAATACGAGCAGCTCTTTCCTTATTTCATAAGACAAGACTCCAACAAAAACTTACTGGAGTCTTCACTCGAGTGATACTGTTTGCCTTCAATGGCCTAAGGTGGACGGTTTTACTTAACATTTCAATAAAGTTTAATTTACAATTAGACTTTATAATAAATCCTTTGATTTCAATTCATCTGAACAACTCTCGATAGGTATCTATGATAACTTTCATTTTCAAAAAAAAATACAAACAAACCTCTGAAAATTCTTTTATTTGAGAGATTCTTTTGAAACCAGGATTTTGAAATTATTTTCACTTCGAAAATTTTTTTTGCAAAAATATTTTTTGAAATGGAAAAGTTTTTTCAAATTCCTTTTCTGCCGTAAATATTGGGTCATTTTTTTGTAGGGCGATTTCTTTCATTTAGTTCGCTTTTTTTGTTTTCGCAAAAATTGAATTCTTCCGTTATAAGAAAATGGGAAGAGATCTTTGAATGTGCAGTGAAAACCGTAACGCCAGGGAGAGGGTGGTTTTTGTCTTCAAACAGTAAAAGAACCATCAATAAACTCAACCTTCATCAAATCCAACACTCAAGAAATGCAAAGCATCTTCAATACTGAAAGACAGAATTGAAAGTTTCCCTCAGTATCCAAACATGGCCGTGGGAGATCGCGAGGTGAGATGGTGAATATAAAATCGTCGTCAAAGGGGGCAAAAATCGCCCCATTTTTCGTGAGGATTTTTCTCCATAATCACAATGAAGAGGGCTAAAAATTTTTTTCAAGTCTTTTTCCAAGAAATCTCAACTCTCTCCAATTTTTTCATATATACAGA
>Ga0182738_1005858_pt1 | contig 12956 bp, 10 predicted proteins | sample eDN5th30CBELigMG_FD_128876 | JGI IMG/M metagenome (GOLD analysis project Ga0182738, IMG submission 128876) | Enriched Miracle-Growth compost microbial communities from Emeryville, California, USA - eDNA 5th pass 30_C BE-Lig MG (version 2)... ...
AGATCCTTCAGCAAGTATCGTCCCGCGCTGTCACGGATCTGGCCGCAATAGCCGATGAGGTCGTGTTCGACGGCAAGCTGCAGCATCGCAGAGGTCAGGCGGATATTGGCCTCGCCATAGTCTTCGCCGGGGATGAGACCGGATTTCCAGTCGCGGTGCCATTCGAAGATGGAGAACCACGAGACGTGCGTCTCCGTGTCGATCCTGCCAAAGCCCAGGCATGGGACGACGGGGACGCCCCGTTCGGCCAGAAGTCGGCTGACATGGAATTCGGTCGATGCCTGCTGGAAGGAAGCGCCTCCCAGGAAGGCATTGTCGTGGCCAGACGCCATGTCGTTCATGACCCGCCCGTCAAAATCGAAGCGCCTTGCGGCTGGTCCCGTCTTGCTGAACACGCCGAAACGCACGGTGCCACCATGGAGCCCCGCGCCCTTGATCTTGAGGGCGAAGCCGCGTTTCTCCGGGTGCGGCAGTTGGATGGAGCGACTGCCGTCGAGGATGCCGATCCGCTTGCCCGACTGAAACCATGCGTGAATTCGTCTGGAGACCGCATCGCTGGCGTGACGGACTTCAATGTTCTTGATCTTCATGAACGGCTGCATGCTAAGGCTTGGATTGTCCGGTGTCGCGAGGCGAAGAGCTAGACAGCAAACGGTCTCGCGCTTCAACTGCCACGAAAATATGCCGGCGCGCCGGATGGGAGATATCAAGACATGGAGACCAAGGCCGATCAGGGAGCCGGCGTGGATCGTTGCAATCTGGTCGATTGGATGCGCCATGTGATCCGCGAGCTTGAAGCGACGCCGCGTGCGCTTTTCACCACCCATCGCATCACGCCGGCGGGCCTCAACATCGAAACGCATTTCGATGATCCCGATTTCGCCGCGGCCTATGCAGGCCGGCTCCGCGATGTCGAGGTGGAGGGGATGCCGGCCGACCGTCTCTATGTGCTGACCGGCAAGGCGGCGGCGTTTCAGGCTGTGCCGGCATGGCGGGATGCCGAATTTCCACCGCCTGCGTTTCACGCCATGATCAGGGCCGCAGGCCTGCGAGCGGCCTATCCCTTCCAGGCTCGTGTCTGGCGCTTCTTCGACCCCCGATCCCGGCTCGGCGTGCAATGGACGGCCAGTCCCGACGACCTGCCGCCGTGGGATGGTTCGGCACCGCTTCGGCAGCATCTGCACTGGCTGTTGGACGAGAGCGGCCTGCGCCTGGCTCATGCCGCGACGCTTGGCTGGCGGGATCGTGGCGTCGTGCTGTTCGGCAAGGGCGGCGCTGGAAAGTCCGGCACCACGCTGGCCGGGCTCGCGGCGGGGCTTTCAACGGTGGGAGACGACTATGTCGCTCTCGCCGGTTCCCCCGGACCGGTGGCGCGCCCGCTCTATCGCGTGCTCAAGCAGGACCGGGCAGGGCTGGCGCGCACCCCGGAACTCGATGCGAAAACGGCGCATTTGGGTGACAATTGGCGTGGCAAGGTCGAGTTCGACCCGGATCAGTTCTTCCGAGGCGCGACCGTCGACAAAATGGCCCTGCGCGCTGCCATCCTGCCGCGTATCGCGCATGCGAGCCGGCCGGCCATCGTGGCGGCCCGACCCCAGGCGCTGATGCTGGCGCTGATGAGTTCGAACCTGCATCAGTTCGCTGGCGAAGCGGATGACGGCATGTCGTTTTTTGCACGGCTTCTGGCGTGCCTGCCCTGTTTCGAGATGGAACTCTCCGACGACGCGGCTGCGAACGGGCGTGTGCTGCGCGACTTCATCGCGGCATTGCCGGCTCAGGTCGATGCACGAGAGCTGGTTTCGTAAAGCGCATCCAGCCGCGGGCGGATCGGCGCCGCGGCTGGATCGCGCGCCATCGCATCGAATGCCGCGAGTTCGAAGGCGGCGGGGTCGCCGATGGCTTCTGCCGCCCGCGCGAGCCGCTCATGGACGAGAAATGCCGAGGGCAGGCTGAAGGTCGCGATTTCGCCGAGCCGCCATGCCTGCTCGATCAGTTTCCGCTCAATCAGCCAGTCGGCCATCCCGGCCAGCCTCTCGTCGTGAAAGGCCGACTGCCACATTGCGATGTCCAGATGGGCGGCGATGTCCCGATGGGCGCTGGCGCTCGTATTGGCACCGTTCCCACCGCTCGCGCGCAGGAGATCAACCAGTTCAAGGCGAATTGCCAGGTTCGCAGGATCCGCCTGCAGTGCCCTTTCGGCCTTGCGGAGCGCTGACCGAATGGCGCCCCCGGATCGCCACCGGCGACTTTGCCGGTGCAAGCGTTGGGCGCGGCGGATCGAGAGAAGTCCGAAATAGTTTCCGGCGCCATAGGCGAGCGAGGCAGGCCAGACGAGCTTCCCGATGGCAGCCTGCCGCGTTGGCTCCAGTTTCAGGAACGCGTCGGCGATGCGCAGCGCCGTCGTGGCGCGCTGACGCGCGGCTGCGATCAGGTCACCGAGGACCGCGGCGCGTTTTGACGATGGCTGGGTCCGCGCCGGCTGATAGCGGGCCGCCCGGCGGCCTCGGCCGAACATGTCGCGCCAGAAGCGCAGCCGGCCTTGCGGGCCGCCATGCTCGGTCTGCACCTGCGGAATCCAGGCTGGGTGAATGTCCCTGCCGAGCCGTCTGGCCAGATCCGTGTCCTCGCTGACCCTCAACGTCGAATTGAAATAGCCGAATTCGGCGAAGACCTGCCGATCATAGGACGCGCCGTATCGAAGCGCCTGCGTAGGTGGTATCTCCGGTGACCGGGCACCGAACAGGCAGAGATGGGCCGCCAGGGCCAGATCGTCATCATGATCCGCGGGGATGATCGCGGAGGCGACCGCCCGGGCTCCCCTGTCATGCGCGGCCAGCCGGGTCCGGATCCAGCCGGGCTTGGCCCTGCAGTCCCCGGCGAGGAAAGCTATGTAGGGGGCGCTGCTCGCGTCGATGCCGATGTTGCGCGCCGCCCCGGCATAGAGCGGCGCCTGGATATCGATGAGGCGAATGCGGGCTGCGCAGGATTGCAGCAGTGTCGCGGGGTCCCCGCCGCCTGAGTTGACGACGACAATCTCGGCCGGCTCGTCCTGTTCGAGCAGGGACTCGACGGCATGGATCAGGCCCGGTTGGGCCCGAAAGCCGATCACGATGACGGCCATCGCCGCGGTCGCGATGCTGTCGCCCTCCTGCGATGAACCGTCGCCCATGCACCATCGACGCCAGAGGCCGAAATCCGACCCCGTCGTGGAAGCGGTCACGCGCTTCTCCAGGGTCTGGATGCGGGCATTGTCGGGCGCCTGCGCGACCAGCGTCGTGGCAAGCTCTGCCGCTTCGAGGGGGTGGCACCGGTTCAGAAGAACGTCGCAGAGCTTATAGCGAGGATAGATACGCTCGGGCGCCGCCGCCATCATGCGGCGATAGAGCCGTTCCGATTCGCCGTTGCGAGCTCCAACGCGCTCGAGGATGCGCCCCGCCAGCGCGAGGCTATGCAGGTCGGCGGCCTCGGAGTCCGTGATCTCGCAGGCGAGATCAAATGCCACCTGCCTCTTTCCCTTGCGCAGGCTGGCAAGCATGCGCAGGGCGATATCGCGGCAGGGCGCGTGCTCCGTTGACGCATGCAGGGCCGCTTCAGAATGGTTCGGCAAGGCAGGATCGCTTGTTCTAGGGGGGCGACGAATCAATCCGTTCATATCGGCCGGTTCGACAGCCGTAGTTCTGGATCGCGCGCATCGCGCATGTCACGATGCCGCAGAGCTGCGCCAGGGGGAAGGTCGAACCGCACGTGACTGAGCAATATGTGCTGATTTCGTTCGATGGCTGCGTCGACATCGAGAGCTGGCGCGCCTGGACGGCTTTCGCCGACAAGCATCCCCGTCTTCGGCTCACATTCTTTGTCAGCGGGACCTGTTTCCTCACAGAGGAGCGTCGCACCCTCTACCAGGGTCCGGGCAGCGAACCCGGCAAGGCCAGGATCCGGTTTGGCGGAACGCAACTCGAGCTGGTCGAGCGCGTCGCCTGCATGAACGCGCTCTTCCGGTCGGGGCACGAAATCGCCTCGCATGCCGTCGGGCATCTGGATGGCGCATCCTGGAGCCCGGCCGAGTGGCTTGCCGAATTCGAGACCTACGACCGGCTGCTCGAGGGCTTTGCAGCCAATAATGGTCTCGGCGCCGAGGATGGCCTCGCTTTCGGCCCGAGCGATATCCAGGGGTTTCGCGCGCCCTTCCTGAGCATAGGTCCGGGGCTCGATGCCGCGCTTGCCGCGCGTCAATACCGCTATGATGCCAGCATGGCCGGCCGGGCCGGCGATTGGCCGATGAAGAACCGTGACGGGATCTGGAAGTTCAAGCTGGCCAGTATCCCGCTGAGGGGCTACCGGCGGACGCCGCTTTCGATGGACTACAATCTCTTCATCGTGCAGTCCCAGGAAAATCCTGAAGTCTTCGAGGATCTGGAGGACCTGGAGGAACGCGTGGTGGAGGCGTACCTCCAGTACTTCAAGAGAAACTACGTCACGGATCGCGCTCCCCTCCACATCGGCCATCACTTCACGGACTATCGCGGGCTGGTTTACCGCAAGGCCCTGATGCGGTTCATCGAGAGTCTCATCGACCGGCCGGACGTGACGTTCTGCACCTATGCGCAGCTTTCCGACGATCTTGACCGCGTTGGATCGCCGCCTCGCGGCGCGGTGATGCGCGGCGCCTCGTTCGCCCAGGCAGGCCGGTGATCGCAACCCAGCCGCCAAAGAGCTGGCCGACCGGGCGCGTGGCGCTGCTGGTGCGCGCAGCGCTTTGTCCGTCGGCCGAGGCCGCTCGATCCTGGCAGGACTGGAAAGCCAGCCGGAACTTCGATGACATCACGTGGGAGGAGATGCGCCTTCTGGTGCCCGTGGCGGCGCGCCTGGCGGAGATCGATCCCGGCTCGCCGCTTCGGCCCCGCATCGATGGACTGGCGAAGCAGATCTGGACGCGAACCCAGATCAGGCTGCGCGAATCGTGCCAGGTTTTCGATGGCCTCAACGAGGCGGGCGTGCCCTTCATCGTGTTCAAGGGCGGCGCGCAATATGCCGAGGGCCTGGCGGTTTCCCCCCGCCGGGTCATGGGCGATATCGATATTCTGATCCAGAGGCGTGACGCCGTCCCGGCGCTGGATGCCCTCGAGGCCAATGGGTGGCGGGCCGTGGGCGGCGAGTCGTTCGCATTGCTGCGGCAGTCCCTTCCGGGCCGGTTGCGAGTGAATTTCAGGAAAGGCCAGCATGGGGAGATCGATCTCCATGTCAGCCCCTTCCATTTCGCCCGCAGCACCCCGGCCCTCGAGGCGGCGCTCTGGGCCCGGGCGAAGCCTGCCAATCTGGTGCTTCGGCCCGTTCTGGTGCCCGACCCCACGGATTCGATGCTGTTGATGATGGCGCACGGGGTCGAAGGCGGTGGGGGCGACTGGGCGATCGACGCGGCCACGCGAATGGCCCGGCAGCCGATCGATTGGGACCGCCTCGTCGCGACGGCAGAACAACGATGCCTCGTTCCCGGCATCCGCGACGGGATCGCCTATCTTATCCAGGGTGTCGGCCTCGCCGTGCCGGAGCACGTTCCGGCCAGGCTGGCCAGGGCGCGGGTATCGGCGACCGAACGGCTCAAGCACTGGTCCAATACCCGCCACCCGGACGACCGTAGCCGCATCGAAAATCTGGTGGATGGGCTCGTCGATCGCATCCTGCGTCGTCGGGGCTTCGACCTGGCGGTCAAGAATGCGAGACTGGTAAGGGCGATGCGGACGCCCGGCGTCTGGATGAACCGGCGCCGCGGCTACGACGCCGCCCCCTCCGAAGCGGCGTTCGATCATCACCTGTCCCTGCGCGATGTGCAGGGCAATGCCACGCTGTTCTTCCGGGTGCGGATGGATCCGCCGGAGAACCCGCGCCGCTTTCTCTTCGAGGTCAGTGTCGATGGCGTGGCCATCGGCCAGTTGAGGACCCGCGTCGGCGGCGGTCGCTCGCGCGAGCCGGTCGATCGCCTCTTTCGGCTGCCTCTGCCGGACGGCAGGCGCGGCAGCCTGCAAGTCGTCATCTCGGCCAGCCCGCTCAAGCTGGTCCGACCCGACGCGACGGCTGCCGAGATCGCCCGCTTCTCCGCCGCGCCGTTCCGCATTGTTGGAACCTGGACGGCGTGAGGTCCGATTCAGCGAGGCTCTACAGCCGTCATCGCAGGAGATGAGCCGGTATCGAGACGGTCGAAGGTGGATAGGGCAAAGTCATCCTTCGCGGCGACGACGCGAAAAGCTGCTCTTCCGCTCCTGGCCCCGGCTCAGCCGCGGCTTTGACACCTGCTGCGTGATGAAGCGTTGCCGAGGTCCGGCGGATATTCCGGCCAACACGGACGGATCCGCGTTGGCCGGCAGGGAGGTTTCGCGACTACTCGACGATGCGGAGTTCGACGGTGCGGCTCTGGTCGAACCAGGTCTCGAGACCGGTCACCTTGAGCTCGAGGCTGCCCTCGACCACTTCGCCGATATAGGAGATCGGCAGCGGCTCTTCCGCCGTGTCGTCGCCATAGACGACGCAGAACTGCTGGCGGGGGCTGTAGAAGCAGACCGAACCGGCGCCGCTGCCATACTTGGCGCGGCGTTCGCGACCGACATCCTCGGTCAGGTACTTGTTCTCCCACGGCGCGACGATCGGCAGCGTGAAGAACACCATGTCGCCGATCAGCTTGCCATGCTGCAGCATGGTGGTCATCGGCAGCTTCTTGCGGAACTCCTCGGCGAGCTTGGGAACCTTGTCTTCCCAGACTTCGATGGTGCAGACGTCCTTGCCCGCAACGGCCATCTTGAGCTTCATTGTCTTGGATCCTTTGATTGTGTTGCGGTCAGGCGGTGGTCTTGCGGCGGAAGCCGTCGCCGAGGCCCCAGGGCAGGATGAAGTCGACCCACATGTGCAGGCGGTTGGCATAGCTGAGCATGGCGTGCGTCAGGCGGACCAGTTCCTCGACGGAGGTGCAGGCGAGCGCGGTCTCGACATAGAGCTTGGTCAGTTCAGCCGCTTCCGGCAGGCTGACGAAGTCGAAGAAATCGGCCTTGTAGCCGATGATCTGCTTGATGATCGACTGCAGCGTCTTGAGGTCGGCGTTCGGGTCGTCCTCGCCGACGCGGATGATGCCCCAGAGCATCTCGTCGGCCAGGGTGCGGGTCTCGCCCTCGGCGAAGATGATCGTGCTCAGATACTGCCCGCGCGAGCCGGTGCCGCGCGGCACCTCGCCGCGACCCAGCGCCGCCACGTCATCGGGGCTCTTCAGCCAGATGCGCTCGCGTTCGCTTTCGAAGCGCTGGATGGCTTCATCGACAGTCATTGTGTTCTCCTAGGTCGAACAGCTGAAGGATGCCGGGTTGAGCGCGCTGTTCAGACGCCATGCCCGGCAGAGGTGAGATCAAAGAACGTGCGACAAGAAGTTGCGGGCGCGTTCCGTCTTGGGGGAATCGAACAGTTCCGCCGGGGTCGTGCATTCGACGATGCGTCCCTCGTCCATGAAGGCGACGCGGTCGCAGACATCGCGGGCGAAGTTCATCTCGTGCGTGACGACGATCATCGTCATGCCGTCGGCGACGAGGCCGCGCATGACTTCCAGGACCTCGCCCACCAGCTCCGGATCGAGCGCCGAGGTCGGCTCGTCGAACAGCATCAATTTGGGACGCATGGCGAGGGCGCGCGCGATGGCGATGCGCTGCTGCTGGCCGCCCGAAAGCTCGCTGGGATAGGCGTCCGCCTTGTGGGCGAGACCGACCTTATCCAGAAGGCCGCGGGCATGCTCGGTCGCCGCCTTGCGTTTCTCGCCCTTTACCTGCACGGGCGCCTCGATGATGTTCTCGATGGCGGTCTTGTGGGCAAACAGGTTGAAGCGCTGGAACACCATGCCGATCTCGGCCCGCTTCGCAGCCGTCTCGCGCTCGCCAAGTTCGTAGAGCTTGTCGCCCTCGCGCCGGTATCCGACGAGTTCGCCGTCGACCGAGAGATAGCCCCCGGTGATCTTGGTGAGGTGGTTGATGCAGCGCAGGAAGGTCGACTTGCCAGAGCCGGAGGGCCCGATCAGGCTGACGACCTCACCGCGGGCCACCGTGAAATCGACACCGCGCAGGATGTCGAGATTGCTGATGCTCTTCCTGACGTCGAGGGCTTCCACCATGAAGGCGCTCATTTCAACCTCCCGCGCGGACGATGCCGCGACCGTAATGCGCCTCGATGCGGCCCTGGATCACGCTGAGCACGCTGGTGAGCAGCAGATACCAGCAGCAGCAGACCAGCAGCAGCGGAATGGTCTCGAAGGTGCGAGAATAGATGGACTGCGCGGTGTAGAGCAGGTCGGAGAGGGCGATGACGCTGACGAGCGAGGTCATCTTCAACATGCCGATCGTCTCGTTGCCGGTCGGCGGGATGATGACGCGCATGGCCTGGGGCAGAATGATGCGGCGCATGGCCTTGAGACGGGTCATGCCGAGGGCGCGCGCGGCTTCGTTCTGGCCGTCATCGACGGACGAGATGCCGGCGCGCACGATCTCCGCCATGTAGGCGCCTTCGTTGAGTGCGAGGCCCAGGATCGCCGCCGTCACCGGCGTGACGATGTGGTTGGTGTTGGCCTGGAAGAAGGTGATGCCCGTGAACGGGATGCCGAAGCCGAGTTCGGGGAAAAGCGCGGCCAGATTGTACCAGAAGATGAGCTGCACGAGGATCGGCGTGCCGCGGAAGAACCAGATGTAGAGGCGCGCGAAGCCGGAGACGATCGGAATGTCGGACATGCGGCTGACAGCGATGACGATGCCGAGCGCGATGCCCAGCGTCATGCAGAGCACGGTAAGCCAGACCGTCGTGGCGAGACCATGCAGGATGGCCGGCGAGAAGAAGTAGCTGGCGACCAGGGGCCACTCGAAGCGGGGATTGAGCAGAACGCTCTCGGTCAGCATCGCGGCGAGGAAGAGCACGATGACGACCGGCACCCAGCGGAAGCGGCCGCTGCGCGGAACGATGGTCAGGCCCGCGGTGGGAGTTTCTGGCCGCTCGTCCGCAACCGCGCCGACTTTGGTGTTGGACATTGACTAACCTTCATGAAGGGGAGGCGGGCCACGCCAGGAGGCGGGCCCGCCTTGGAAAATGAGGGTTGAGGATCAGGGCTTGGGGTATTCGAGCGGGTGGCTCGACGCCAGGTTGATGCCCGGCTCCTCGATGCCGAGGGCGGAGATGCCCCACTTGTCCATGACCTTGGCGTAGACGCCTTCCTTCTGGACCGCCTTCAGCGCGGCGAGCAGGGCTTCGGCCAGTTGCTTGTTGTCCTTCTGGACGACCATGCCGTTATAGTATTTCGGCAGCAGGCGGTTGGTCTCGAGGCGGACGGGGCGCGGAGCCGCGGCTTCGATGGCGCGGGCGGCGGCGAGGTTGTTCAGCACGAAATCGACGCGGCCGGAATAGAGCGACAGCAGAACGGCGTCGGCGGAGGGATATTCGTTGGCCTTGATCGCGGGCAGGCCGGCGGCCTCGCAATGCGGCGTCATCACCTTGTTGACGACGTTGATGAAGTCAAAGCCCTGCTGGACGCCGACCGTCAGGCCGCAGAGCGACTTCGGATCCTCGGTGATGACCTTGTTGTCGGCCAGGGTGTAGACGGCCCCGGTCGCATAGGCGTGCACGACGAAGGTGACGCGCTTCTCGCGCTCGAGATTGTCGGAGATGCACTCGGAGGCCATGTTGTAGCGGCCGCTCTCGACGCCCGGGATCAGGCCCGCAAAGGCAATCGATTCCACGCTGTAGGTGATGCCGAGCTTCTGGGAGATGGCGTTCCAGAGGTCGGGCTCGTAGCCGATGATCGTCTTGTTGTCCGAGGCGAAGGACTGGCAGGGCGGGTAGTTGGCGTCGGTCGCGATGGTCAGGACGCCGGCGTCCTTGATCGCCTGCGGCAGCATGTCGTGCAGCGCCTGGTCCTTCTGCAGGACCGGCAGGCCGGATCCGACGACTTCCTCATATTTCTTGTCTTCGGCGGTCGCCGCGCCAAGGCCGGCGGCAAGCACCATGCTGGTCGCCGCGGCGGCGAGCATCAGCTTCATCGGGTTCATCGCGTTCTCTCCTGTTGGGCCCCGGGCGGAGACCATCTGGTTGGCGCGAAAATGTATGTACAAAAGAAAGTTCGCGTCAATCGCGTTGTTCGTAGATTTAAATGCTAATTGGGCAGTTTTTTGTAGAGCCTATTTTTTGAGCCAGTCGCACAAAATCATGCCACCCTGTCTCGTTCCTTCGTCCGCGAGCGATGGGCGACCTTATTCCGGCCTTGCGGTAGGCTCTGTACTGGCGGATATCTAGAAAAGGGCAAGGGCGACCTGCGATTGCGCCCCTCCCAAGCCGCGTTCCAGATTCTGTCGCTCTCGGGGGATCTTATGGACAGCCTATTTTTATGTCTATACGAAATCAGAAGTTGCGACCTATCCTGACGCTCAGGACGAGCAGAATCGGCGAGGATCATCATTCATGAGGCAAGGGGTATCTCCGTGACCGTCCGCGATTCCGGAAATGCCACCCGGGCTGAAGGCTCGAGCCTGTCGGAGACGATCCGGCGCGACGTCGAGGCCAACATCATGTCGGGCCTCTGGGCGCCGGGAGAGCGCATCCCGAGCGAACAGGAATTCATGGCGCAGTATCACTGCTCGCGCATGACGGTGAACCGGGTGCTGTCGCGCTTGTCCGAGCGCGGGCTGATCCTGCGTCGCCGCAAGGCTGGATCGTTCGTCGCGCCGCCACGCCAGGACAGCGCGATGTTCCTGGAAATCCGGGACTTTGCCCGCGAGGCCGCGGGGCAGGGTCGCCCCTACCGCCACGAGATCCTGCTTCGGCGGATCGAGAAGCTCTCAGAGGTCCGTGCGCTCAGCCTGCGGCTCGTGCCCGGGCTGCCGGTTCTGCGCGTCCTCTGCCTGCACGTCCTGGACGACCAGCCACAAGCCTATGAGGATCGCGTGATCTCGCTCGAGAAGGTCAAGGCGGTGCGCGAGGAGACTTTCGAGGCCGTTCCGCCCGGTACCTGGTTGCTGGGGCATGTTCCCTGGACGGAAGCGCGGCATACCATCCGGGCCATCAATGCCGATGCGACGCTGGCGGGCATTCTCGGCATTCCCGAGCGCGATGCTTGCCTCGTGCTCAACCGCAGGACGTGGCATCAGGCCGAGTTCGTGACGGATGTCGACATCACCTATCCGGGCGAGGGGCACGAGTTGACGGGACAGTTCTCGTCAACGACCGGCCAGGTCGTCTCGCTCGACGTGCCGCACCGATAAGCGGCAGTGAGATATCAAGTGGAGGAGCTGTCTTGAAGAAACTCATCAATGAGATTCCCCTCGTCGTGCGCCAGGCGCTGGAGGGGCTGGTGGCGTTGTATCCGCAACTCGCGCTGCTGGAAGGCGAGACGACCGTGGTGCGCGCCGATATCGAGGCGTTCCGTCAGAGCGGCAAGGTCGCGATCGTGACGGGTGGCGGCGCCGGTCATGAGCCGGCTCATGCCGGCTATGTGGGGCGAGGCATGCTGACTGCGGCCGTCAGCGGCGATGTCTTCGCCTCTCCCAGCACGGACGCGGTCTATGCGGCGGTCAAGGCCGTTGCCGGCCCGGCCGGCGTGCTCGTCATCGTCAAGAATTATACGGGCGATCGGCTGAATTTCGGTCTCGCCGCGGAGATGGCCCGTGCCGATGGCATCCCCGTCGAGGTGGTTGTGGTCGACGATGATGCGGCGCTGGGCTCGGCCGAGCATACGGCGGGCCGGCGCGGCATTGCCGGCACCGTGCTGGTTCACAAGATCGCCGGTGCGGCGGCCGAGGCGGGCCTGCCGCTCGACGCGGTCGCGGCCGCGGCGCGGCGGGCGATTGCCAGCGTCGCCTCCATGGGCGTGGCACTTTCCGCCTGCACGGTGCCGGCCGCCGGCAAGGCCAATTTCACCTTGGCCGACAACGAGATGGAACTCGGCCTCGGCATCCATGGCGAGCCGGGCGTGCGCCGCGCGGAAATGGCTCCGGCCCGGGCGATCGTCGTGCAACTCCTCGATACGCTGATCGCCGATCGCGGCATCATGCCCGGCCAGCCGGTCGCCCTGCTGGTGAACAATCTCGGCGCGACGCCGGTCATGGAGCAGACCATCATCGCCGGCGAGGCGCTGAGCGAACTGGCGTCGCGGGGCATCCCGGTGGAGCGCGCCTATTGCGGGACGTTCCTGACGGCGATCGACATGGCCGGCATTTCGCTCAGTCTTCTGGCGGCCGATCCGGAAACCCTGGCCGCCCTGGATGCGCGGACCGAGGCCCCCGCCTGGCCGTCCCAGGGGGGAGCGATCGCTTCGGCGCCGCGCCGTATCGCGGTCGCCGCCAATGCGCAGTCCGATCATGCAGGCACGGGACCGGCGATGCCCGACCGGGTCCTGAATCTTCTGAAGGCCGCCTGCGAGGCGCTGATCGCCGCCGAACCCGAATTGACCGAAATGGATCGCCTGGTGGGCGATGGCGATATCGGCCACTCCCTGGCGGGCGGGGCCAGCGCGCTTCTGGCCGAGCTCGACGCCTGGCGCGGCAAGCCGGTTGATGCGGTCCTTCAGGCCGTGGGAAGGACGCTCCGACGCAGCGTGGGCGGCACGTCCGGCCCGCTCTATGCGGCCTTTGCGATAGCGGCCGGCCAGCAGGTGACGAAGGGCGTGGCCGATGCCGGCGCCTTCCAGCGCGGGTTCGCGGCCGGCACCGAGGCGATCACGCGGCTTGGCGGCGCGTCCGCCGGCGACCGCACGATGGTCGACGCGCTGCTGCCGGCTGCGGCGTCGCTCGCCCAGGATCCCCGTGATCTCCAAGCCGCGGCCCGGGCGGCGCGGGCCGGCGCCGAAGCGACGAGCGCGATGGCGCCGCGCCGCGGGCGTTCGAGCTATCTCGGCGCGCGTGCGATGGGGCATCCCGATCCGGGCGCGGTCGCGGTGGCGATGCTTCTGGAGG
>Ga0182738_1005860_pt1 | contig 12955 bp, 9 predicted proteins | sample eDN5th30CBELigMG_FD_128876 | JGI IMG/M metagenome (GOLD analysis project Ga0182738, IMG submission 128876) | Enriched Miracle-Growth compost microbial communities from Emeryville, California, USA - eDNA 5th pass 30_C BE-Lig MG (version 2)... ...
CCCTGAGCGAGACCGGCCACTGGGAACACTTCTGGCACACCCGCCCGAACACCATGACCGGCACCCGCCCCTCCGCCCGCAGCAAAACCTGATTCCAAAAATCACAAACCCCGTCCCGCACCCGCAGTCAGAGGATCGCAATTCCCCGGTTCCTGTCGCTGCCGGAACACTGCAGCCTTGCGAAAGCCCCTCCAGCGACTGGAGGTTTTTTTCAATTCGCTGCCGACAGATGTGCTGTTGCAACACCCGTTCTCAGCTGGTAGAAGCGATTTGTTCCCGTGCTAAGTCATATAATAAAATTCCACCTTTTCCAGCAGTCCACGGAGCAATAGGTGACCAGGGGTTCTTCGGGAGTCAATAGAGCAAGTTGCTCTGGCCTGGGCTCGCGCAGCGTGCGTTTCGACTGATGAAACGCAACTCGCCGCATGGCGGAACGCGGTCGACGTGGGTTGAATACACCTCTGATTTTCTGTTCCGGCCTCTTCTTTCGTGATGGGTGGTGCAAATCGCCGCTGCTCCGGTGAATTCTTGCAGAATCTGTTCATAACTTCCAAAATTGTTGAACCAGATTTACGTCAACGGGACATTATGTTCTCTGTGTTTTTGAACGCACGCAATTTTCGGATGCGACTCCTTTTGCGTTTGGTGTGCGTAACGTGCATGAGGTAAATCACTTCAGACAAGAGTTCGCCTCTTCTTCGCGAGAATCGGAGTTCTTGCGTGAATTGGCTCTCACTTATCATGACATCTACTCCACCGGGTTGACGATCGTGGGCAACCAGGATGATGCGGAAGATGTTATTCAGGAAGTGTGCGTCGTTCTCTGGCAGAAATTCGACGAATTTGATGAGGGGACGAATTTTCGTAAATGGGCCCATGCAGTCACTTTCAATGTGGCCAAGGCATATGCCCGCAAAAAACGGCGCAGGCGAGGGTTCGGCTTCAACGACTATGTCCTCATGAAGGTCTCGCAGATGAAGTCGGGAGGCGAAGAACTGTTCGAACTGCAGTGTGAAGTGCTCCGTGAATGTATGGATCATCTCCCCGAAGCGGACCGCGAGTTTCTCTCCGCGTGTTATCGCAATTCTTCTTCTCTGACGAATTATGCCCGTGAGCTTGGGAGGTCGGTGGAAACAATTTATACCAAACTCAAACGCCTGCGCAGGCGTTTGACCGAGTGTGTCACCCGCAAGCTGGGAAAGGAGTGATCATGTTATCGAATTACTCCTCTCTGGCTGATGAAGTGCAGGCACTTGCGGACCAGTTGTTTGATGGCCGGATTGACGGTCCACGCATGCGCAGGCTGGAAGCGCTGATCGAAAATGATCTGGCGTGTCTGCAGGTCTACGTTGAGCGGATGACGTATCACGGAGAACTGGTCAAGAATGCGGAGGTCCGTTCGCCCGCACAGGCGGCTCTGGCCGTGATGAGAGAATTTTCTTATGCGGTCAGAATGCATGAGCGTCGCCGCTGGTTTGCACAGTTCTGGATTTATGGTGGCATGGTCGCCAGCCTGCTGCTGATCGTGGGAGGGGCGCTCTTTTTCACAGGTGCGTTTGATCCTGTCCCGGTCGGGATTGTTGCCGGACTCTCGGACGATGCGCAGTTTTCTTCGACCGGAATCGACCTGGGACGCTTCGTCCGCCGCGGAGAGCAGATTACTGTCAACCAGGGAATGATCAGCCTCCAGTTGTCCAATGTGCTTGTGGATGTCCTGGGCCCGGCATCGATTCAACTGGAAGCGGGCGATCGGATGGTTCTGAATGCAGGATCTCTGTTTGCCAAAATGCTTCCCGGAGCGAATGGCTTCACGGTGTCGACGCCCGACGTCGAAGTGGTTGATCTGGGGACAGAGTTTTATGTGCAATACACCCCGGTTACCGGAACGCAGGTGAGCGTTCGGCAGGGCCGGGTACGAGCCAGTTTGCTCGACTGGAAACACGCGCCGGTCAACCTGCTGGAACTGACGGATGGCCGTTCGGCCCAGTTTCAGGGCGCGGCACAACTGGTCCGTGAGGTTGTTTATCAACCCGAGGTGTTTCAGCCGATCGATCAAAGCCGGGGAGGAATCCAGCGTATCGACGGGCTGTTGAGGACCACTCCCCGAATCCCTGTCTCTCTGCAAAGTGAACAATTGCAGACCACCAACCACATGCTGGTGATTCCCGAACGGCAGAATGTGCTGCTGGATCGCGACCTGGTGATTCCCGGGGAAGGAGAGCCTGTTCGCATTCCCGCTGGAGCCGTAATCAGCAGCTATCTGATCCACTATGACCCGAAGGTCCTGGCGACTCTGGCACCGCGCGGAGCAGTGACATTCTTTGATGAAATTGCAGCCGTGACTGCCACTGAAGAGGGGTTGAAAGCAACAGATCATCTGGGGCTGCCGGGAATACGATTCGAAAGCAATAAATTCCGGGAATTTGAAATGGATGAAGACGAGGTGCGCATTTCCCAGGATCGAAAAACTGTGTCGTTTTACTGTGGAGTGAATCCAGGTGAATTTCTGGACGAGGCACGTGTGATTGTGGTCGCGAAGACGAAGGGAGTGGTTCCGGCTCCTTGAGTGGTAGCCACTCTGTGTGAAGGGAACTAACGGAGTGTCATTAAATTAATACAGGAATAAAAACTTGTAAATTAGGAGAACCTGACGATGAAGACTGAATTCACCCGCAAGCATGGATTTACCTTGATTGAACTGCTTGTTGTGATTGCAATTATTGCGGTTCTGGTTGCATTGTTACTCCCGGCTGTGCAGCAGGCTCGAGAAGCTGCTCGCAGATCGCAATGCAAGAATAACCTGAAGCAGATTGGTCTTGCCCTGTCCAACTATCACGATTTGCATGGAGTGCTGCCGCCGGCGGCGATCAATCCAGGATGTGCAAATGCGGATAATCAATATTTGCCAAGTGATATTCTCACTAACGTGCGCAATATCACGATGCACCTTTTGATACTTCCATTTCTGGATCAGGCCAACCTTTATTCTCAAATCGACTTTTCAAAGCCGGTTGGCCTGGCCTCTTCGGCGACTTCCGGGCCCACGACGAAGCCGAGTGCGGCGGATGCTGCAAATAATATGAATGTCATCAAGAAGAAACGGTTGAGTGTTTATGTCTGCCCATCGGACCCCAATGATAAACTGGGAACGAATTCGAATACGTCGGATGCTTATTATTCTATTGATTATGCACGAACCAGTTATACCGTTATCGCCAGTTACTGGCATGAAGGCAACAATCCAAACCTCTTCTGGGGAATGAGGCCCAATGCAGTGGGTGGTGCCTATGCTCAGCGGCCATCTTTTGGCTATAACGGTTCTGCCCGAGCGAGAGATATTACGGACGGAACAAGCAATACCGTTCAGATTTGTGAAGACCGAATGCTGATCGGAGGGACGTTTCCGGACCCTGGTCCGTTCTGGGGGACATATGCTCAGGGGTACTGGCTGAAAATGGATCGGGGAATCAACACCCCCACGTCGGCCACGGTTTCAGCCACGACCGTTTGGACTCCCGGCAGCGAGCACGAAGGTGGGTGCCATGCCTTGCTGGGGGATGGTTCGGTTCGTTTTTTGAGCGAAAACGCCAGTCTGAGCACATTGAATAATCTGGTCAGTATCGCTGATAACAATCCGATCGGCGAATTCTAAATCAGTCTTTCGAATGGCCTGAGCATTATTAGATCGTAGAACGTCGGCGCCGATTTGAGCAATTCGCCAGCCCGTGTTCGAGTGTCGTGGTAATGACATACTCAATCGTTGGTTGGCCAAGTCTCATGGAGCATGTCTATGCGTCAATACAGAATTGGTTTTTCAGTTCATCAAACCATATCGTTCGGGTTATGCTACCTGTTGATTTTGTGCGGTTGTTCGCAGAAATCGGGAACCGAGCTGGCAGAGGCCACCGGGATATTGACGGTGGATGGGCGTCCAGTCTCCTCGGTGATGATTGAGTTTGCTCCCGTAACAGGCGAGGCCGCCGCCTCACATGGAATTACCGACGCTCAGGGGAAGTTCCAGATGAAATTGAATCGGAAGACTCCCGGTGCGAGAGTGGGGGCAAATACCGTTCGTTTTGTTGAAATGGATGCGAAGGAAAGTTTCAATCTGCTTCCGGAACTCTATCAATCAACGAACACCGGACTGATTGCCGAAGTCACCAGCAAAGGGCCGAATGTCTTCAGATTTGAATTGCAAAGCAATGCCGACAAAAAATAACAGTGGAATGGATGCGTGCCCTGTTGGCGATGTCCACGTCCTGTCTCGCGGTATTCAGTATTTCATCAATCGAAATGCTTTTATCGCGGGCACAGTCCAGAGCAAATGACTCTACCGGTATGCCTCTTCCCAGACGGTGGCTTCATTCACCGGAGAACGTGAATGTTCAGGTTTGAGGTCTGAGTATGAAACCGGTTTACGACGGAAGAACCTTCCGATGCTGTCAATCAGGGAATAGGTCACGGGGGTGACCAGCAGGGCCAGCAGCAGGCTGAGCACTTGTCCGCCAATAATCACCTTGGCCATGCTGGCACGGGCGCCGGCTCCGGGACCCTGCCCGACAGCAATGGGGGCCATGGCGGCCACCAGCATGACCGTGGTCATCAGGATGGGACGCAACCGGGTGTGATTGGCTTCCAGGATCGCAGCATCACGTTCCATGCCGCTGCGACGAAGTTCGTTGGTCTTATCGATCTGCAGAATCCCGTTCTTCTTCACAATCCCAATCAGCATGAACAGGCCAAACATGGCATACAGATCCATGGGAGTGCGGAACAGCATCAATGATAATAATCCAAAGGGGATCGTGACGGGCAAAGCGGCCAGAATGCTGATGGGATGCAGCCAGCTTTCGAATTGAGCGGCCAGAATGAGATACATAAACAGGATGCTCAATCCCAGAGCCACGGCAAAGTAGTACGCGGTTTCTCCCAGCATCTCCGCCTGTCCGCCGTATGAGACTTCATACTCGGGAGGCATGTTCATCTCTTTCACGATCTGATTGGCCCGATCGACCGCTTCCTTCAACGTGACATCTTCCGGATGTGCCCGCACGGTAACGGTGCGCTGCCGGTTGAGTCGATCGATCTGGCTGGGGCCACGGGCTTCCTCCAGCTTCGCCAGACTGGTGAGTTGCACCAGACCGGCAGTGGGTGACGGGACGGAAAGATAATCCAGGTTCTGCGGATTGTCTCGAAACGACTTGTCAGCTCGTAGCCAGACATCATATTGCTCGCTGCTTTCTTCATATTTGGAGACGATCTGGCCCCCCACGAGGACGTTGAGTGTGCTGGAGATTGTTTGTACGGGAATGCCCAGATCGCTGGCACGGTCCCGGTCGATGACCACCTGCAGCTCCGGTTTTCGCAGGGAAAGTGTGGTGTCCACGTCCACCAGGCCCGGAATTTTACGGAGTTCCACGGCCAGGGTCTCGGAATATTCTGCCAGCTTCTGCAGGTCGGGCCCTTTCAGATTCATCTGGAAAATCCGACTATCGCCGTTGGCCCCGCCTCCAATCGTAGAGACGTCCATCACCGCGGTACGGAGTTCCGGATAGTCTTCCATAATCCGCCGGGCTCGTTTCATCACTTCGAACTGACTGTATTGGCGCTCTTCCAGCGGGATAATCGCAGCATGAATGGAAGCCCGGGTCACATCTCCCTGGCCTTTGCCACCGCCATTACTTTCCCCCACGACGGTGAACAGATGCGTGACACCCGGCAATGTTTTGACCCGGTTTTCGATCTCTTTAACGACCTGTGTGGTCCGCTGCAGGGTGTAACCTTCCGGTGTCAGGATGCTGACTTGAAATTCGCTCTGGTCATCACGGGGGACCATGTTCACTCCCATCGTCATGGCGATGGGAATGGTGGACAGCATGACCAGCACGCAGACAAACATGGTCAGCAGGCGATGTCGCAATGCGAATCGCAGAGCAAGGCCGTATGCCTGATCGATCACCTGATAAATCCAGCCGGATTTGGAACTGGAGCTTCCATGTTCCAGAACCAGGAAACGCGAGCACAACATGGGAGTGAGTGTGAAGGAGACAAACAGGCTGGCCAGAATGGCGAATGCCACTGTCAGTCCGAAGCTGGAGAAGAAGCGTCCGACCACTCCGCCCATAAAGGCCACAGGAACGAAAATGACGACTAAGGACAAACTGGTGGCCAACACCGCCAGGGCAATTTCTCCCGTCCCTTTTCGAGCGGCAGACATCGCATCCAGACCGGCCTCTTCCATATGGCGAAAGATGTTTTCATGCACGACCACGGCATCGTCAATCACAATTCCAATCGCCAGGATCAGGGCGAGCATGGTGATATTGTTCAGCGAAAACCCCATGTATTGCATGAACAGGAATGTCGGCACAATGGATGTGGGAATCGCCAAAGTGGCAATCAACGTGGTACGCCAGTCCCGGATAAACAGCAGAATGGTGGCTGAGACCAGCACCGCAGCCAGCAGCAGATGAAACTGCACTTCGTGCATGGATTCCTTGATGAAATGTGCCTGATCCTGAATGATTTCGATGCGAATATCCGGCGGCACCGTCTGACGGATCTTATCCAGACGTTCCTTCACCGCATCGGAAATCGCCACAGAGTTTGTTCCCGACTGTTTGAGAATGAACAGGCTGGCGGCATTTTCGTCATCCAGGGTACTCAACCCGCGCGGAACTTCGATCGAATCTTCCGCTCGACCCACGTCTCGGATGCGAATTGGATAGCCGTTGCGATTGGTCACAATCAGATCATTGAACTGCTTGGTATCGCGGATTCTTCCCAGCGTGCGCAGGACCAGTTCCCGCGATCCCTGATCGACAATCCCTCCCGGCAATTCGATATTCTGCGAGACCAATGCCTGCCGGACGTCTTCCACAGACAGTTCGTAAGAATTCAATTGATCCAGATCTAATATCACATTTATGGCGCGGCTGCGGCCTCCGGTGAGGAAAATCGATCCCACACCCGGCACGGTCTGCAGCACTTCCTGGATTTTCCGTTTCGCCAGTTCCGTCACTTCGCGTTCGTCACGGCGTCCCGCCACGGCCAATGTCATGATGGGAGAGGCGTCCAGGTCAAACTTGTTGACGATGGGGGGCTCCATGTCTTCGGGCAGCTGTTTCTGAATGGAGGAAACCTTGTCACGGATCTCCTGAACGGCCACATCGATATTTTTTTCGAGCAGGAATTTCACGACAATCGTGGACATTCCTTCGCGGCTGGTCGATTGAATTTCATCCAGCCCGGCAATCGTGTTGATCGCTTCTTCCAGCGGCTTGGTGACCGTGGTTTCCACTTCCTCCGCACTGGCCCCCGGCAAAGAAGAGGAGATGGAGGCCACGGGAAATTCCACTTTGGGGAAAAGATCGACCCCCAGTTCCGTATAGGCGACCATCCCCAGTACCGCGGGAATCGCCACCAGCACCCAGGTAAAGACGGGCCGTCGGATACAGATTTCCGAAATGTTCATAAAGAGGAACCAGCAATCAAGAACATGTACTTAGTGCATTCACCCCGTATGAATCGCGTTCCGCCACGCGGCGAGTTGCTTTTCACCAGTCGAAACGTGCGCTGCGCGGGCCCAGACCAGCGCAACTTGCCCTAGTGCATTGTCAACTTTAAAAAATTGAGTAGGTCATAACGCAAAGTCCGACAACGGGGGACGTATGGAGGACGTTTCGCTATAACGCACCCCAAAACCAAGCCCTGACAGGGCGCTGATGGTCTGACAAGAGTGCAATGTCAAAGTGCATTGTCAGCGTTGTGAAACCTCAACCGGCAGCGATGATTCTTTCAATTCGCGAATATTGATTTCCGTTCCTTCTGCCAGGTTGAACTGCCCACTGGTCACAACGACGGCATCTTGTGGAAGTTGCGGAGAAGCCACTTCTATCCACTCGCTGGTCTGGATTCCGGGAGTAAATTGAACTTCGTGACAGACTCCATTTTCGGCAGTAAAGAGTTTGATCACACCGGCATAGCGGACCATGGCGGAGAGTGGGATGGTCCGCGCTTGAAGGTCTTCACCGACTTCGATCACCGCTTTGGCAAACCCGCCCGGCTTCAGCCCGGGGCGATCGTTTAAAACCTGCACTTCAACCTGAAATGTACGGGTCTTGGTTTCTACGGCGGGATTGATCATGGTAACCGTGCCGTCAAATGGTTCTGCAGAAGCTGCCGTAAAGACCTGAACATGCTGGCCGGTTTGAATTTCTGTGCTGTGACGTTCGGGGACGGCCAGTCGCAGTTTCAATGTTCCATCCAGTACCAGCCGGCAGATCTCGTCGCCCACCCGTACAAATGTCCCTTCGGCAATCGACCGGCTGGTCATGACATAGGGCCGATCTTTGTGCTTTCCCGGTACTGCCAGTTGTGGCACGGGAGCACAGACACGGCAGTCTTTGAGTTGTTGCTGGGCGATGGCCAGCGCCGCCTGGCGCGCCTTGATGGTGGCCAGACTGGATTTGGCAACCAGAACCTGATTTTCATATTCCGCCCCGGCCATGCGAAACTCACCCACCGCGTTGTCCACCCCTTCCTGAGTCGTGGCCTGACGCTGGGCGAGACTTTGGACTCGTTCCATTTTTAATCGTGCCAGTTCGCGTTTCTCCCGTGCCAGTTCCACCATGGGGACCTGCTCCAAAGAAAAATCGGCATCGGCGGCCTTCTGCAATCCCAGTCTGGCCAACTCCACGTGCAGATTGCTTGACGCCTGTTCCGCAGCCAGTTCGGAGTCGGTGGGGTCCAGTTCGACCAGCAGAGCTCCCGGATTGATTCGATCCGAAACATCATGATGAATCCGCTGAATGCGGCCTTCGGCTTTGGCACTCACTACGATTTCTTCAAAACCAAAAAGAGTTCCCACAGCTTCAATACTGCGTTTGAGCGGGCGAATCGTGACCGGTTCGACCGTGACCGTCACTCCGGCAGGACGTACTAGTTCAGCAGTATTTTCTGCAGGCAGCCGCGCACGATGATCTTCAAACAGGCGACCAGTGGCGTAGGCCCAGCCCAAGACACAGATCACCGCCAGCCCCATCACCGTCAGGACTTTGCTGAGTCGGGACGTGGGGGGAGAAGATGTTGATGAAGGAATAGACTGGGAAGTCTGCCGGGATGCGGACGGACCTTCCACCGATTCCATAGAGATCGATTCCGTAGAGATCGGACCAGTGGCGGAGGCTGTTTCCGGAGACGTGACAGCCTCCGGTTCAGGATGCGGTGGACGGATCTTGGCAAGTGGCGTCTGAGCGTGGGATGAAGGCATTGGAAAATTGCCAGAAAAAGAAGAAATGAACTTCGAATTGCGATCAACACTTTTCCGAGGCGAGAACCGACGAGCGGCCTTGTGCAATTTTGCGAAACAGTTCGAGAAAGAGTTCCTGCTCTTTTGAATTGAGCGGTTTGAGCATCGAGCGGTAAAGATGAAGTTTTGCCGATTCCGCTTCCTGCCAGACCCGTTGTCCCGCTGACGTCAATTCCACCAGTATGACTCGACGGTCTTCGGTCGAGCGCCGACGAGCCGCCAAATCTTTACTCTCCAGTCCATCTACCAGCGTTGTGACGGAATTGACTGCCAGCGAAAGGTGCTCAGCCACAGCCCGCATGATCTGGCTGCCTTCACGTCCCAGAAACTCGACCAGACGCAATTCCTGGTGATTCAGTGCCACATGCGGCCCGTTAGCTGCCGAACAATGAACCGCCTGAAATTGCTTCAGAATCTTCTGGACGTGTTGACCAAGTTCCGCGGCACGCTCATCAAGTTGCATGGCACCAGCCAAATAGTTCGTTACTCGAATCATTCAGTTATAGAACTGTTCCCGCAGGATCGTCAAGAGGAAATCTCTCAGGAATCATCCCGGGTGATGGGATTGGCATTTTGGAGTCAGGAGTTCACAATCATCAGTACAGGCATCATCTGCACGTGGGCAAAATAATTGTGCGAGCATCTGCATTCCTTCTTCTTCTTCTTCGTCTTCTTCCCTGATCGACCACAATGAGCACCGCGCCCGAAAATTCCCGCCGCATTGGCCCCTTCATTCTGGAAAAGGAACTGGGCATCGGCGGAATGGGCATTGTCTATGCTGCCACCTATGAAAAAAACCAGATGAAATGCGCCGTGAAAGTTCTGGCACCGGATTTGAGCGGAAACGATGCGGTCAACCAGCGGTTCATCCGAGAAACCGAGATTCTCAAGAAGCTGCAGCATCCCAATATTATCCGCTATTACGGTGCCGGATCGAATCGCTCGCAACGATTCTATGCCATGGAGATCATCGATGGAGGCTCGCTGGATCGGGTGATTCGTCAGGAAGGACGCCTGAGCTGGGAAACGACCATCGGCTATGGACTGCAAATCGCGAAAGCACTGGAACATGCTCACAATGCAGGGATTGTGCACCGGGATCTCAAGCCGGCCAACTTGCTCATCACCAAAGAAGGAGTACTCAAACTCACCGACTTTGGAATTGCCCGGGACACAGAAGCCACTGCGCTCACCCAGGCGGGCAAGACGCTGGGAACCATGAATTACATGGCACCGGAGCAGATCAGCGGCAAATCTCCAGTAACTCGTAGAACCGACTTGTATGCGCTGGGCTGTGTGCTGTTCGAACTTCTGACAGGTCGTGTTCCCTTTCAATCGGAAACCCAGGCGGAACTCTTGTTCAAACATCTGGATGAAGCTCCCCCTTCGGTCAGAGAATTCAACCAGACCGTTCCAGTGGGGCTGACCAAGCTCATCGACGAACTTCTCTCCAAAGAACCGGAAGATCGTCCGTACGATGCCCTTGCCGTTCAGGTCCGACTGGACGAAATTCTGAAGAAAGAAAAACGGAAACAAGAAAAACTGAAAGCCACCATAGAACTGGGAGGGGCTTTGCCCACCATCGGGGTCAACCAGCCGACAGCATTACTGAAAAAGAAGAACAAAAAGAAAACCGATGCCCCCGCAGCATCGGGGCCGTTCTATGAAAATTCCTGGTTTCTGGGAGGGATTCTACTGGCGATTCTCATGGGGGTGACCTCATTCATCCTGCATAGCCGCAGCGAAGAGACGCTGTATGCGCGGGCCGCAAAGGATATGGTTTCAACCAATCCTGCGACCTGGGGAAACGCGGAACAGACACTCAAAACAATGCTTTCGCGATATCCCCAGGGCGCCCATGCGGAGCAAGCGCAGGAATGGCTGGACCAGATCGAAATGTTTCGTACGGAAAGCCGGATCGAGATGAACCTGAAGGTCGGCAAAGAACCTCGAACGGAAGCGGAGCGACTGTATTTGTCCGCGTTGCAGTATGAGAAATTCGACGATCGCGTCACAGCCCTGGAAAAATATGATGCGATGCAGAAACTGCTTTCACCGGACGATCCCGAAAACCGTCCTTATCTCAATCTCGCTCGCCGACAGGCCGCCAAAATTCGGGCTCAGGTGCATGGTGACACAGACCGGACTGCATTTCTGAAAGATCAGCTGGAACAGGCGGACAAGCTCTTTGCTGAAGGCAAGAAGCTGGCGGCCAGCGACAAGTGGAGATCCATTCTCCAACTCTATGGTAACAATACCGAGTTCGAGACATTCACCCAGCAGGCCAACGACCGTTTGAACGAAGCCAGTAGCACAAAATAGAGCAACTTGCTCTATTCACGCGATCAGCGGAGCGACTGCAAGCAGGTCTGCATCGGACTGGTGGTCTCACGCTGCGGGATGCTGCGGGGGGATGAAGTCTTCGCGGGCCGCCGAGGGCGGATTGTTCAGAGAGTCCCGATTGAGCAGAGAGCTTGCGGTCGAGTGAGATCCCTCGGCGAACAAACCGACCATGTCGGACGGCGGACGTGACGACCGTGGAGCAACATCGTCGAAACGATGGAAGCACGTTACGGCAAGAGCGACCGCATCTGGGGCATGGACCGGGGCCTCCGCTGGAGGTTTCTCTGGCGTGGGCAGCAACTCTTCGGTGAAAGTCTTTGATGCTCAGGTCCGCCGCAATTCCATCCGCCCACGGCGGTCAGCGAGGAGAATATTGAGTTCCTCAAGGAGGAAGGACGTCGAGACATCATCGGCGCGACCAAGTCGTATCTGAAGAAATTCGAACAACAACTGCTCGCAGCAGACTGGCACACCGTTCATGAGGGGGTCGAGGTCAAGCTCTGCAAATCACCAGATGGCGATGCAGAGACCTTCCTCCTCTGCCGCAGTGCGGCTCGCCGCCAGAAAGATGAGGCGATCCTTCACCGCTTCGAACAGAAGATCGAAGAGCGTCTGAAGTCCATGCAGTCCCGCTGCGAAAAACAGAACCGGGATGTGCAAAAGGTGGAGCGGGAAGTCGGCCGGTTGCTCGGCCAGAACACCCGGGCTGCGGGCCTGTTCGATGTGGAGGTCAAGGCCGCTGAACAGGGCTTCGCCAAACTCTCGTGGAAGAAGATCGCCGAGCAGACCGACTGGGCGACGCTCAGTGCGGGATGTGATCTCCTCCCGCAGCAACGTTCATGACTGGAGCGATGAAGACCTGTGGAAAGCCTCTATTCAACTGACCGAAGCGGAGGCGGCTTTCCTTTTCGGGGAGGACGACCACGAAAGACGACCGGCATCAGAAACGGAAGATTTTCCTGTTGCAGGAACGCAGTGACCGGCACGTTGAAGAACGCCCGATCCAGCAGCAACCACTTGATCTTCAGCCCTTTTTCGCGGATTTGAGCCAACAATCGACGCAGGGCCGTGACGGTCGACTCGTGCCGCCGGCCCCAGGTGAGGGCCACCGTGTACCGCACTCCCCGGACCACAATGCAGGCGGTGGCAGGGTGCGGGACGGGGTTTGTGATTTTTGGGATCAGGTTTTGCTGCGGGCGGAGGGGCGGGTGCCGGTCATGGTGTTCGGGCGGGTGTGCCAGAACTGTTCCCAGTGCCCGGTGTCGCTCAGGGTATCCGCCTTCAGTTGTAGCAGGGCTTCGG
>Ga0182738_1005861_pt1 | contig 12954 bp, 12 predicted proteins | sample eDN5th30CBELigMG_FD_128876 | JGI IMG/M metagenome (GOLD analysis project Ga0182738, IMG submission 128876) | Enriched Miracle-Growth compost microbial communities from Emeryville, California, USA - eDNA 5th pass 30_C BE-Lig MG (version 2)... ...
TTGGACCGCGCGCATCCTGCGCGCTCAGAATCATGAGCGCGCAGGATGCGCGCGGTCCAATGAGGATGACCCGGCGCACGCTCTCGTCGGTCCGAGGCGTAGCCTCGCTGGAACAGTGAGCTCCTTGCCTATGAGCTGCGGACTCAATCGTGTCCGCACCGACCGAGCCGGACATTCACTGGCCCATATCAGAAGTTCTGAACTCTGGTCCGCCGGGAGCGCGAGCCGATCTGCGAAAATGAGCGAATCGTCCGTCAGGCGCCGGTAAGAAATTCGTGGCAAAGTTCCCGGTGGGGATGGGGAACAGGCGATGCTTGGGGCGGGGCATTCATACCGCGAATTGAGGACGCGGACGGCCGGGAGGTCGCCGTTGCTGCCGCATGCAGCATTTCCGGCAGGTCCGCCGAGGACAGGCGGGCGCGCCACCCAAATGCCCTGTCCTTACCGGGCCGCAATGAGCCATGGCCCGATGCGCGACAGGCCCGATCCCCTCGTTCACCTGTCCGTAACCGACTTCTGCCAATAAGGAGGGGAAGCAGGGCGTGATGAAGATGATCGATCGATTGGCGTGTTCACCGCGCTCGCCCGGACACCCTCGCGGGCAACGCGGCAACACCCGGGTAGCACTCCGCGACGGTTCCTCCCCTCATCCCTTCCCCAGGAGCACCACAATGGCGCCGGCAATTTGCGTACGCGTCGTGACTGCGAACGAGATTCAAGGCGTGCATGCCACGTCACACTGGATCGTGGCCACCCCCGATCCCGACGAGGCCGTGCAGACCGTAAGAAAGCGGGTGTCGCCCCGCTGCCAGGTCCGGGCGACCAGCCACCATGTCTCGCCGGAAACCATCCTCCGGATCGGCCTGGAGCCCGGACAGGCGCACCTGCTCTAAGGGTTCGCGCCTCCGGGCGAAGGATCGGCATTCGACGAAACGTTCAGCGTTTCGATCTTCAGGGTGTCATTGTGTCGACAGCCTAAACCGTCGACATGATGGAGAAGACGGTGGCGCGCCGTCTCGGGCGATGATGCGAACTATGTCCATGCTATAGCCCGCCAAGGCCCTCCTTTTGACAGAAGAGCGGCTTACGGTTCCGAAGTGGCGGCATCGCTCCGCGAGCACGGCCTGCCAACGAGGCTCATGTGAGGGGCTCGTGCTGCGAGTTTCCGAAGGCGGGGACTTCCGCAACCGGCAACAGAGCGAGCATGCCGGCCGGCGTCAGCGCATCGAACTGGGCAGCGATGGCCTGGTCCTTCACAGAAGGGACCCGCTGTTGCGACTTCCATTTGCTATTTGCCTTCCGATACGGTCGTCAGCACTTTTTGCGCATCGGGCGTGACCGTTCCTTCATTTAGCGCCGTGACATCGGCAAGAGTAAGCTTGCCGTTCGCGATGCCGTTGGTCATGCGTGTGCACCACGCCTCGGCCGCTTTTTCCACCGGCACGCCCATGAACTGGGCCGCTCCGGCCGGATTGTCACCGATGCCTTGTTCGATGCAGGTTGCGATGGCGGATTGCCGCTCCGTATCATTGGCCTTCAGAGCCGCCGCCATCTGTAGAAATTCCTGTTCGTCGGCCGCCAGCTGTCCCCATGCCGGACCGGTCGGCAGCAGGCCGACAAGAATGAGTGTCGCGATACTGGATTTCGTTTTCATGCCATGTCCTCCGGATCTATTGCCCACGCGTCATGGTGCCATCGAAACCGCAGGAGGCTCCGTGATAGGTCGTGCAAGGTCCGGCCACCTCCGCCTTCAGCACGCCCTCGTCACTGAGTGACATTCCCACACGGCAGACCGGCGCGGAAGGATCGTTCGGGTCGTAGCTTTCTCCAAGCACCGAGGGACCTTTCGGCTTGCCGTAAAGCGTGACGGCGCCCGAACAGCCCGGTACTCCGGTCGCGAGCTCGATCACCAGATAGTCGGGCTTGGACGTGCCGCGCCGGATGGTGGCTGTCATCGTTCCTTCGCCGCTGCCTGTCCATTCGCCCACCCATGGGTCGGCTGGCGCGGCCTCTGTTTTTGCCGGTGGCGTTTCGCGCGTTGGAGTGGTGGCAGCGGTGCCGGCGGCAGGCGGCAGATAGGCGAGGCACACGCGTCGGGCGACGTCATCGTCCGAACCAGGATCGGCTTCGTCGGCGGCATCGCGCGTACAGGAACCGGTGGCCCAATAGACGAGAATGCCGCCATCAGCCGAGAGCGTGATCGGCCTCGCTTCGACCGCGATGCCGCGCGTGCCCTTGAGGCGGCGGGTTTCCCCGCCGTCGGGATCGGTGACGACGAGCCCATTCTCGCCATTGTAGAACAGCCTCGTGCCGCTCGGATCGAACTGGAAATCCCTCAGCTCCCAGCCGCCGGAGGCGATGAGGCGCGGTTCCCTGTCACCATCGTGCGCGGCTAAAAGATCGAAGGAGCCGTGCCCACTGTTCTGCGCCCAGGCAGTGAATGAGCCGCCTTTCTGCTCGTCATAGCTGTCATCGTCGAAGCCGGGCGGCCGTTCGTCCTCGAGAATCTCGCTGTTGTAGCGCCCTGTCTGGCCGGCGGCGTCAGAAGCAGCAAATTCTTCGATCACGTCGGACGGCGGGTCGCGCACCTCGGCATAGCCGCTCATGTCGGCGCCGAATATGCCGTTTTCGCCCTGTGGCCGCCTGGCGTGGACATAAAAGCGGCCGTCCTGGCCCCAGAACCACGAATTAAGTTCCGAGATGTCGTCAGGCTTTTCCGCCACGCCCCTGTGCGTGCGCGGCGAGGCGGCGATCAGCTGCCCGCTTGCCGGCTGGTAGAGCCAGACCTGCATGACATAGCCGGCGCTGTCCTCGATGCCCAAGGCCATCAGCGCCTTGTCAGGCGAGAACTGAGCCTGGTAGCCGGCCTGTTGCCAATCGTCGGGATAGACCGCCTGCAACGGTTCGATCGGCACCGTCTTGACCTCGAGCGGGACGAGAGGCGGCGCCGTCAGGTCCATCAGTTGTGCGATGCGCTCCGGATAGATCGCCTGAAAGCAGATCAACTGGCCGAATTCCTTCGGACTCAGCCCGTCCTCGCTTCTCTCGCGTGGCACGACATTATCCAGCCCGCAACGCTTGTCGCGCTCGACAAGCCATGCCTTCTGGTTGGCCCTGACCGCGGCGACGGCGGCTTCGCCCTTCTGCGCAGCAAGGGCTGCCTTGAAGGTTTCCGCCATCCGACCGTCGAGCGAGCCCACAGTCTCCCAAGCGCAGATCGCCTTGTCGATCTGCCGCGTCGCCCTGGCGCAATCGAAGCCGGGGCCGGCGGCGAACGCCGATGTGGCCGCAAGCAGGGCCGAAGCGAACAGCATTGCCGCTGCCGCGATCGGATACCGGATCATGCTCGTTCCCGTCATTCCTGCGCGCCAGAGGAAGCGGCATCCTGGTCCACGAAGAACAGGGCGCCGGTTTGGCTGCCTTGGGTGAAGCTGGTGGCCGTCCACTCGAATGCCGTGGGCGAAATCTTCCTTGCCGCCAGCGGGCAGAACGCGACCAGATTGGTCGCAGTCCCCTTGTCGACCACCAGCCGATAGTGACCGACCGGCCCGCGCCATCCGCCGACAGGGGTAGCAAGATGCGTGACGGTGTAGATATCGTAGGAAAAAGGCTTGCGAAAGAAGGCTCGACGCAAGGCATCGTCGATGCAATAGGTCTGCGTTGCCGAGCCGCCGGGTGCGATTTCGGGAAAATGATCGACGGTAATGTCGCTCCAGTACTTGGCGAGCGTGGCATAGCTGACCTCGACGCGCGTTTCACCCGGCTCGAAAGGCTGATCCCACTCGAAATGGGCCTGATAGGTCCATGCCGCGGCATCGAGATTAATCAGGCCGCCCGCTTCAAGCTTCGTCCGCGCTTCCGGCGTCAGGTGCCGCCACGTCGACCCGTCGGGACCGGAGAGCAGGGGCACGCCGGCATCGAGCAATTGCCGGGTCACGTCCTTCCCATCGAGCAGCGCCCGGCCATGGCCGCCGAGCACCAGCGGCTTTCCGTCCACACGGACCGACAGGCCCATATAATTGGCCGGCTGCGTGTCGGCGGCGAGCCCCGCGGCTTCGGAGTTTTTGTCGAGGGCCGCAATATCCTCCCCGGCGTCGACTGGCATGTCCGGCAGAGCGAAGCTGAAATGCACCGTCTGGTGCCTACGGGATTTGAAGACATAGGCGAGCCGGACGGAATGGAACGAGACATACACCTCCAGCCGCTCGACGCTCATGTCAGCCGGCAGATTGAAAACCGGGCCGGTGGCCGCATAGCCGATGCCGCGACCCTCGTCGGCCGCAAGCGCCGGGGTTGGCGGGAGGGCGACCGCAAAGCAGATTGCCGACAGCCAACCGCGCATCATTTGCCTGCCTCTGGCTCTCGCAGGCGCGCCAGGCAAAAGCGTTCCGGCGCACTCTCGTCCTGTTTCGCCAGGAATTCGTCACCGCAGGCATTGCGGGTGGACCAGACGATGAGGCCGAAATTGTCGGAAACTGCATAGGGCCGGTCGCCCCGCGAGGTGCTGGCGATGCGTCGCTCGCCACGCGTGACCATGTCAAAGACAACCATCCCGGTGTCTGCTGGATAGACGAGCCGCGAGCGGTTCGCGTCGAACAGATAGTCCGCAAGTTCCCATCCGCCCCATGCCACCAGAGTGGCGGGCGAGCCGGCAGCGCGCTTACGCGTCTTGAGTTCGATCGTGCCGTGGCCGCGGTCGTCGATCCAGGCGAGGAAATCGCGGTTGCCCCGGATGGATTGCGGACTCTCGCCGTCGCTTGCCGCCATCTCGTCCGGCTCGGTCCCGGGAGGTTCGTCTTCGCCGTCGAGCCGGGCGGCGATATCGGCCGGCACTTTGCCCAGCCGGACACTGCCGTCGATCGTCGCGGCATGGACGGTGCTTGGTCCAGCCTCGTCTTCCGCGTCCCTGCTCCAGACCGCGACGCGCGCGTAGAGCGTGTCGCCCTGCCATGCCGTTGCCTTGATCGCCATCGGCGCGCCGTCCGGATGCGGTTGCTGCCGGTCGGGGGTGGGCGTGGCAGGGACGAGTCTGCCGTCGGCGACGCGGTAGAGCCAGATCTGGTCAGGACCGTCGAGTTCGAGGCTGGGCAGCAGGATCGCGGCCAATGCATTATCCGGTGACAGGCGGATATCGGCAATGCGCGGCGCGGCGCCCTCGGCAATTTCGGGACGGGCAACCGCGATCGGCTTGAGGTCGATCGCCCTGACGCCACTCAGCGACAAGGGCAGCGCGGCACGATCCTGCAAGGCACGGCGGCGGCCGAGATAGACCGTTTCCAGGCACTCATAAGCCTGCCGGCCCAATCCCGCCGAAGTGTCGGCCAGTTCCCCCAATCTCCGGTCGGCGATGCAACGGCGGTCGCGGTCGCGCACCCAGTCGCGCTGACCGGCGACAAGATCGTCGCGCGCGGAGCCGGCGACGGCGTCGCGGGCGGCGCGATAGGCACGTGACAAAGCGAGATCCTGCCAGCGCAGCACTGCTCGCGAACAAATGAATTTCTCGACCGTGTTGCCAGCTTTGGCACAGTCGAAGCTTGCCGGCACACTCTCCGCTCTCACCGGCACCGTCGGGACGAATACAAGCAGAGCGGCAAGCGCTGTCCAGACAGACCTGATATTCAAGAACCTAGTCATGGACGACGAACGCGTTGTTCTCGCACAAATTCCGTGTGCCGGCGGGCTCTCCTTCGCCGCAGCATTCCTCGTCGTCCTCTTCGACATAGGTCACGGTCAGGTCGAAGGTGCAGATATTGCGGCCGCCGGAAATGGTGAATGTGCGGCTCGCACCCGGTTCCAGCGGCTCGTAGCCGAACGCGTCGCTGTCGAAGGAATTCATGCCGGCTTCCGAATAAGCGAAACTGTGCAAAGACCGCTTCGCCTTGTTCGACACCGTCACGTCGAGGTCACTGGCCGGCTTCGGCGCATCGCAGGCAGCGACCATTGCGGCAGCCGGCTCGGCCGCGCCGTCCATATCGTAGCGCTGGACATGTCCGTCGACGACGATCTCCAGCGTATCCTTCGCCTTCAGGATGCGCCGCAACGTATCGTCGAGCGGCAAGTCGCCTTTGACGTCCTTTCCGCCTGAATCCTCGTTGGGGATGGCTTTGTCCGAAAACTCGACCTTTCCCCCGCCTGCCGAAAGGCGCACCTGCATCGTGGCCCCTTCCCTGGCGCGGCTTTCTTCGTCTTGCACGTAGACGCTCATAACCGGCTTGCCGACGGTGCAAGAGAGATGGAGCATCACATAATCGCTGTCCGGTACGCCGTAGGCGAGCATCGTCGAACGCTCATCGGAGACGCCGAACCAGCGCGGCTTTTCTTCGTCCTGAGCATCTGCCGGCAGCATCGCGGCCGGTAAGAGCGCAATCAGGGTCGCCGCGGGGATGACTCGGCATATGGCCTTTGCGAAGTGGGCGGAGGGCTTGGTCTGGCCCATATCGGCTCCTGTGCCCGTCAACCGCCGATCGGGCGGAAGAAGGTGATGACCGGCCGGAAATTCCAACCGGACCGGCGGATGATCTCGATCATCGGCTGCTTCAGTTCGTTGAGGTCGAAGGTGTAGGCGTAGCTTAGGTCGAAGGTCGGCTTGCCGTCCTTGAATTGCAGGCCGAAGACCCGCTCATGCCGGTACTCGAAGAAAGTGATGCCGAGCGACATGTTCCAGTTGAGGTTGATCAGATCCGGGCCGCGCCCGGCCGACCAGTCGAAGGACGCGTATCTGTCCTGCGCCCTGACATTGCGTGCGCCCTCGTCGAAGCGAAGCACCAGCCGATAGCCTTTGCTCATGCCGTGAATGCGCATCAGGTCGAGCCATTTGGCGTCGGCGTAGCGCCAGTCGACGACGATCTCGTTGGGATGGCTGCCGCGCTTTATCGTATAGGGAACATTCTGTTCGTTGATGTCGAGCAGGCGCTGCATCAATGTTTCTGCCGCCACCGGCTCAATGACGGGAACGGCCGGCACCTGGGCGGCCCACGAGGCAACCCGGCCGAAGATGACGAACTGCAAGCCGGCCCATACGAAGATGCCGTACTTGGCGACCGACTTGACCTGCTCTCCGAAAGGATCGGCCGGAAACGAGGGAGGGCCGTCGATAAGGCCGTATTTTGCCTGGACCAGCGCTATGGTCACAAAGGGAACGGCGAATACGAAGCCAAAAAAATAGAAAAAGAACAGCAGCACCCTTGCGGCCTTTCCCCGACCTGGCGGCAGGCCGGTTGCAGCCTCATCGTCCAGTTCGGCCATGCCTCCGCCCGGCAAGCTCATCCGGATATCTCCCCACGCCGCTGATCGTCCCCATGATGCCGTCCCCGTAACCGATCGTCATGGACAGGAAGGAACCGGATGCGGACGGAACGGAACCAAATTGACCTCCGGGCGGCGCCGTTGCATCGTCATTGCCGGGAGCACCAATGGATCTGGGCGAACCGGCACCGGCCTCATCGCTATTCCTGTCGACGTCGGCACTGCCCGTTCGGGACCGGCTCCCCGTCTGGCGCGAGGTGTTCGGGCAGATGATGGTACGGCTCGACATCGAGCCGGCGAGGGATACGGCTTTTCACGCCGAAGGCGAACTGCTCATGCTGCCGGGTGCCGCTTGCGGTTCAGTTGCCGCTACGCCCTTTCGGGTGTCGCGCACGCAGAAGCTCATCGCCGCCGACGAGAGGGATATGGTCTTTGTCGTGACTGCCGACGTGCCGCTTCATGTCGCCCAGAATGGCCGCGAACAGATACTCGACGCGGGCGACGCCATTTTCGTGAGGGGCGGCGAGCGCAGCGTCATCCAGTCCCGCGACAGGGCAAAATTCACCAACATATCCGTCCCGATCGACGACCTGATGCCGCTGCTTCCCGCCTGCCAGAACCCGTCGATGACCGTGGTGAGCAGCCAAAGCGATGTGCTCGACCTGCTTCTCGGATATGTGCGCCTGCTGCACTCCCGGCAAAAGCCGCACTCCAACGAATTCGGCCGACTTGCCGCCGGCCATATCCGCGACCTGATGGCGGCGATGATCGGTGCCGGGCCGGATGATGATCGGCCGGCTTATGAACGCGGCGGCGTGCGCGCGGCGCGGCTGCGGGCGATCAAGACCGACATCGGCCGGCATCTTTGCGAGCCAGCCCTTTCCATCGGTGCGATCGCCATGCGTCACGGCATCTCGCCGCGCTATGTGCGCAAGCTGTTCCAGGAGGAACAGACGACGTTTTCCGACTCCGTTCTGGTCCGGCGGCTGGAACGCTCGCGGCAAATGCTGCGTAGCCCGACCCAGGCGATCTCCACGATCGCATCGATTGCCCATGCCTGCGGCTTCAACGACCTATCCTACTTCAACCGCACGTTTCGCCGTAGATACGGCCTCACGCCTTCGGATTTTCGCAATGGAACCCCATAGGCCGTGACCTCCACGTGCTCTCGATAGGGACGACCACTTAGGGGGCGGCGGGCTGACGCAAGGCTTTGGCATGGAGACGCCAGGCTGCCACTCAAAGCCTCGTACATGAGGGCAATCGGCGGTCTTTGGCGCACCGCTCCAGACGGAAATGACAAATACGTCTACTCTATAGCCCTCTAAAACCCTCCTAATTACTTTGGCTTGCCCAACTTGGCCTTCTCGCGGTGTTGTGCCTCGGGGTAGATGCGGACCGTGGGTCGCGTCCAAGCCTCCGGATCAGGATCCCGACCGGGAGAAGCCCGTCCGCCAATCTCCGCCGATTGCCGCTTGAATCCCTTCATCACGCCGGCCTGCCCGAAGGCCGCCTAGTCTGGGCGCGAATCGGCTTCTGCCTGATGGCTTGAGAGATGGCGGGCCTGTTTCCGCAGAATGGTGATATGCGCGTCGCGTCTCACGGCGCGCGCCGTCGAGGCGCACTCCAATCTCTCCCATCCTCCGAAAAGGATCTCCCGTTGACGATCGATGCCGCCGTGCGCTCCGAACTCTCTTCCTCTCCTCCGGCAGCGACCCGTGTCGTCTCCTATCTGCGCGTCTCGACCGGCCGGCAGGCCGAGAGCGATTTGTCGATCCCCGACCAGCGCCGTCAGATCCAGCGCTATTGCGCGGCGCGCGATTGGACCATCGTGGAGGATTATGTCGAACCCGGCAGCAGCGCGACGAATGATCGCCGCCCCGCTTTCCAGGAGATGATCGATGCGGCGCTGACCAAGCCGCCGGTGTTCAGCACGATCCTCGTCCACAGCTTCTCGCGCTTCTTCCGCGACCAGTTCCAGTTCGAGCGCTATGCCCGCAAGCTTGCGAAGAACGGCGTGCAAGTCATCTCGATCACCCAGGACATGGGCGATAATCCGATGGGCGTGATGATGCGCCAGATCGTGACCCTGTTCGACGAGTATCAATCGAAGGAGAACGCCAAGCACACGCTGCGCGCCATGTGCGAGAACGCCCGGCAAGGCTATTGGAACGGCGCCCGCCCGCCCATCGGTTACCGCACCGTGGCGGTCGAGAAGCGGGGCTCAAAAATCAAGAAGGCGCTGGAGATCGATCCGCTTCACGCCGAGACGATACGTCTGATCTTTCGGCTCGCGCTTGAGGGCGCCGATGGCGGCGGGCCGATGGGGTCAAAGCCATCACCTGTTTCCTCAACGAGCGCGACATCCGCACCCGCGATGGCGGACGCTGGGGACTGGGGCAAATTCACGCCATCCTGACCCGTTCCACCTATATGGGCGAGCACCGTTTCAACCGCAGTCATGCCCGCACCAAGCAGCGAAAGGCGAAGACAGAACACGCCGTCATGGCCGCGCCGCCGTTGATCGCGCAGCATGACTTCAACGAAGTCCAGCATCTCCTGCGCTCGCGCAGCCCGAAAATGATGGCCCCGCAAGCCGTGGGCGGGCCGACTTTGCTGACCGGCATCTGCTTCTGCGCGTCGTGCGGCGGGGCCATGACCAACCGCACCGGGACGGGCGGCTCCAGACGATCCTATCGCTGTTACGCTTGCTCGACCCGTGCGCGGCAAGGCGGCGCCGGATGCCGGGGGATTGCGGTCCGGATGGAACGCCTGGACGACGCCGTGATCGATTTCCTCGGATCACAACTCCTCGCTCCTGAACGGATCGAAGCATTGCTGGCGCCGCTTCTGACAGACCGGGAAAGCCGGGCGGATCGCCGGCGGCGGCATGTCGTTGAACTGCGGCAGCGAGCCGATGAGGCCGAACGCAAGCTTCGCAATCTCTATGAGGCCGCCGAACGGCGCGCTCGCCGCCGCTGACCGGATGTTCAGAGCGCGCGTCGCCGAACTTTCCGCTCTCCGCGAACAGGCCGAGATCGAAGCGGACCGTGTCGAGGCGATGGTCAACCGTGCAGACCCGACGCTGACGCTGCAGGACGCGATCCGGATGGCGGAAGATACGCGCGCCAAGCTGCGCAGAGCCGGCGCACCGCCTCGTCAGGTCGTCCGCGCGCTACTCCAACGGATGGAGGTCGTCGGCAAGGACGAAGCCCGCGTGAAGGGCTCGTGCGAAGGGCTGCTGAAGGCGCTCGCTTCTGCGACTGGCAATAGGGCACGCGGACTTAGCTTGATTTGGTTTGGCCAGGAAACGTCTTCGGAAAGCGAATACGCCTTCTTTATGCCGGTATGAGCGATATTCGAACTACTCGTCCTCGCTGGCCTCGTCGGCGCGAGCATTTCTTCTTCATTATATAGGAGTTACCGCTATAGGGCTAACAGCTAGAGCTTTTCATGCTTTGCGCCGCCGTGGGCTGCTCTCTTTACCCAACGCTGGCAGGTCGGGAAGCGGCACAAATAAGTGGGCCAATCTGAACGGCGAGACATGCGGCGCGTTCCGGCTGTGTGTGCTGTCGAATGCCGCTAGCGTCGGCACGATAGCTGAGGCTTCGTTGAGTTCGCTGCAACTGAACGCGGAGGCGTTGTTGGTGATTTCTGCTCGCAGCAAGCCAGGATCCTCGACCGCTGCCTTTCGAAGCAACGCAAACATCGCGCCTATGGACCCACCGCTGCTATACCGTCCCCGAATAAACCTCATCACACCCTCGGATAGGTAGCTTTGGCGGCGCGCGCCTTTCCCATCCAAAAGCTTGAATTCGAACACAAACGCCGGAACGCCGAATAGGCGCCACTCGATGTCGGTCCGCGCGACACACTTGGGAAGGCCAGTCTTTTCCTCAAACACGTAGTGAGAGAGTTCAGCATAGAAATCTCCCGCGAATGGCTGCTCTCCGTCGTCCAGCCGTTTCCGCAAATAGGCGCCCAACGCTTGAGTTAACTGCGGCTCATTGCGCTTCTGAAACGGGGGCGATGCGTTCTTGAACGCCTCCGCATAAGCCATCCAGGATTCATGCACATACGCGAGCACTGTTGGCGCGGGGATGTCACCGAGCAAACCGACAAACTCACTATCAGCGGATAAGCCGAGAACGTCGGTCATGCGGATCTCTTGACCCGCTTGATGGCGCTAATTTCGACCGCGAGCTTGCTCGCGTCCTCAATTGCAGAGCGTTCGAGCCAAAAGCGCGTCACCAGCGGCTTCACGATTGTGATGCGCTTTCCCTGAACCGCGATAATATCTGGAACGGTCAGCATGCGCTCGGGACTCGTATCGACGACCGAGGCCACCGCACTGAGGAGTTCTGCGACGACGCCATCGTCTTCGATGCGATCGGCAGGCGCCTTTGATGTCTTCGAAGTGCTGATCGTCACAACGACGCCGCCGATTGGAACGCTGCGCGCTGTCCATGCGCTTGCCTTCAACTCACCGGCGCCACCTGTCGCATCTCGCCATGCCGACAACACGCCCACCAATCGAGCACAATATCGTTCCACCTGCTCGATCGTTGGCGGACGACGCATCGACCGAACCAGCGCGTCGTAGCTCAGACTTCCAGGTTGGAGCGAAGGACCGGCATAGGTCGCAAGCTCTTGAATAAGAACTCGCTCTCCTTCTTTCAGAGCAAAGTAGTCGAACACGAGTTCGTCGAAGGCGGCTCGTTGCTCTTCATAGAGCGTTGCTCGCAACAATGGCTCCGCCGCCTCGAGTTCTAAGAATAGGCGATCAACCTTAGCCAAGATCGCTTTCGCCTTGCGTGGATTCGGATGCTGAGCGACCGGCCAATAGGGCCAGGTTAATGCCTCATTGACGTGAAGCTTAGGACGTTCCGCGGCTACGGACGGGCTAAGTAATAGCGACAGCCACGTCCCCATTGAGGAGCGCATATACGCCGTGAGGAAGCGCGCTTCCGATCGCCCCGTCTCGGTGTTTGGTGCCGACAGAAACGCCACGGAATGCTGGTAGCTGAACGGCGCATCTGCGAACACCGCCTTCACACCGTTCTCAGGGTGTGTGCCATCCGGCCAAATCACACGCGGCCCCTCGAAACCCCGTCGGAGTTCATCGGGTTCCCGCGCGATCGTATCATAGGGAAATTTCTCTAAGCACATGGTATCGACAACGGGCAGATCGGTCGGGATGCGTAGCGCTCTGAGAAACTTGTGTTTGCGCAGCCAACTCGACGGCGTCACCGTACGACGATCGACGGGCACGCGACGATCATTGTCGACGAGATGAAACCCCTTGCCCTTCGTCCATTCGAACTTGGTCCGAAGGTCGTTGACTGTGCCGTGCTGCCAAAGACGCTGCAGCAGATCCACGTCCTGCAATGTACCCCAGTATCGGAGACGCAAATGTGGGGTTTCGTCGATCAACTCCGCACTTGACATGATAATCCTGTCGGCGCCGTGCAGCGCGAGACGGCCGAAGGAGAGCGCTATGTCGGTCTTTGGCGTCCAATACTCGAACCGCTCCAGCGCGAGATCGTCGAAGGGAGCCGTGCGGCGCGTGGCGATGATGACGACAAAGGGATGATCGGCGTCGACGAAGATCAACCGACGCATATCAGCGAAATTGGTGATCCGCTCTATCGAGTAGCGCGCCAGCAAGTTCGCACGAAATTTGCGCACACTTTTCTCGGCGGACACAAA
>Ga0182738_1005862_pt1 | contig 12954 bp, 3 predicted proteins | sample eDN5th30CBELigMG_FD_128876 | JGI IMG/M metagenome (GOLD analysis project Ga0182738, IMG submission 128876) | Enriched Miracle-Growth compost microbial communities from Emeryville, California, USA - eDNA 5th pass 30_C BE-Lig MG (version 2)... ...
ATATAAGCCGAAAACTTTAATTTTTGTGGGTCATAAATCGCCCAGGTCATACATCGCCCAAATGGCCAAGGATGTTGGTTTTCACACATCTTCTGTCAAATCTTTCACGAAAGTGGATCAAGATAATTGACTTTTGTTAATTTTAATACTCTAGCAGAATTAAGATAATTTAAATGGAGTGGAAAAGAGAAGGTTATCTCCTATCTCAAAACTTTTTCAAAATTAAATCTTAAAATGTTCTCAAAGGGATCTCTTTGGCGGAGAATGTGTTAATAAATAATTTTTACCATACATTCGGTCAGTTCGTTTATTTATCACCTATGGGTTTTATTTCGCCCAATGGCCAAACATTAGATTTGTATTGGGTGATTTATGACTCAACTGGCCAGAGCCTTTTTTTATAAATTTCTACTGGGTGATTTATGACCCAACTGGCCAGGGTCTTTTTTCACTAAATTTCGACTGGGTGATTTATGACCCAACTGGCCAGAGCCTTTTTTTGCTAAATTTGTCCTGGGTGATTTATGACCCAACCGGCCAGAGCCTTTTTTTGCTAAATTTGTCCTGGGCGATTTATGGTCCAATTGGCCAGTTTTTCAAAATTTTGCGGTCATAAATATCCCATCTGGGCTGATTGCGAAAACATGGCCAGGATAACAGTTAAACAAAATTTTACAAATTCTTTGTCTCTTGGAATCATGGATATTATAATTTCTTCATAATTGTAGTATTTTTGTACGATGGATTTTTTGAAAAAAAGGAGAAGGTTGAAAAATCACCAAAAAAGCTTTGTTTTTAATCTAGAGCAGTTATCTTTAAACTTTTTTTTTCAATGTCAAGAGACTCCCTTTTTGAAGAGAGATCGAAGAAGATTAGGACAGGAAATACTCGAAAGGCTATGTATTCGAATGGCGATGTTTATGATGGAGAATGGAACAAGGATAAAAAAGAAGGAAAGGGAAAATTAATTTATGGAAATGGTGATACATATGAAGGAGAGTGGAGAAATGACAAGAAAGAAGGAAAAGGAGTGTGCATATATCCAAGAGGCGACACATACGAAGGAGAGTGGAAATCTGACAAGAAGGACGGCAAGGGCAAAGCCACATATAGCACTGGAGAGATCTATGATGGAGATTGGAGAGCTGATTCTATGGAGGGCAAAGGAAAACTCATTTATAATAATGGAGATGTTTATGATGGAGAGTGGAAGACTAATCAAAAGAATGGGACTGGGAAATTGAGCTATTCAAGCGGACATGTGTATTTTGGGAAATGGAGGAATGATATGAAAGAAGGAATGGGAGAGTTTACTTGGAGCGGTGGAGATCATTTTGTTGGAGAATGGAAGGAAGACTTGAGAGAAGGAAAAGGAAAATTAAAATACGCAAATAATGATATCTATGAAGGCGAATGGAGAAATGATTTGAAGGAAGGGCAAGGAAAGTTTATTTGGAGCGATGGAGGCACCTATGAAGGGCAATGGAAGGACAATAAAAAAGAAGGATATGGAATAACTATTTGGCCAGATGGCGAAACCTATGAAGGAGAATGGGCCAACGACAAAAGAGAAGGAACAGGAAAAATAAAATACGCGAATGGAGATGTTTACCAAGGTCAGTGGAAGGCTGGAAAAATGGAAGGGGTCGGCACATACAACTCAATAAAGGGAACCAAGTATCATGGCGAGTGGAAGGGAGACAAAAGAGAAGGGAAAGGCAAGGCTGTTTATAAGAATGGAGACACGTACAATGGAGATTGGAAAAATGACAAGAAAGATGGAATGGGAAAATGCACGTTTTCGAATGGAGAAGTTTATTATGGAAAATGGAAAAGGAACAAGAAAGATGGGCTTGGAAAATATGTGTATAAGAATGGTGACGTTTATCACGGAGACTGGAAGGAGGACAGAATTGAGGGAACAGGGGAGTTTATTTACAGCAATGATGACAGTTATAATGGTGAATTGAAGGATGGAAAGCGAGAAGGTCAAGGCAAATTTATTTGGGTAGGTGGCGAGACCTACGATGGAAATTGGAAAAATGATAAAAAAGATGGCAAGGGGAAGTTTACCTTTAGCAACGGAGATATTTACGAAGGAGAGTGGAAGAGTGATGAGATCCAAGGGATAGGAACCATGACTTTTGCCAATGGAGATGTTTATCATGGCGAATGGAAAAAGAATAAGAAAGACGGAAAAGGAAAACTCACACGTATAGGGGGTGAGATTTATGAAGGAGAATGGGTTCAGGACAATATTGAAGGCCATGGGAGAAGATTGTACCCTGATGGAGGCGTCTATGATGGAGAATGGAGGGGAAATAGAAAAAATGGGCAAGGGAGATTTACATGGCCAAACGGGGGTGTGTATGATGGCGAGTGGAAAGAAGATCAATTTTATGGAAGGGGCAAGTACACGTACCCAACAGGAGATTTTTATGAGGGAGAATGGGAGAATAATATTATGGAAGGAGCTGGTAAATTTGTTTGGAAAAATGGAGAGATTTATGACGGAGACTGGAAGAAAAGCCAAAAAGAAGGCTTTGGAAAAATTATTTATTTAAATGGCGACATTTATGAAGGCGATTGGAAAAATAATCAAAAGCATGGTTTAGGAAAGTCATTTTTTGCAAGTGGAGAGGTCTACAATGGCGAATGGAAAAATGATAAAATGGAAGGCTCAGGAGGTGAGTATACTTATGTAAATGGAGATGTCTACCATGGACAATGGAGAAATAATCAAAAGGAGGGTTCTGGAAAGTTCACCTGGGCTGATTGTGAGACTTATCAAGGAGAATGGAAATCTGATAAGAAACAAGGCTTGGGAAAATATGTTTATAAAAATGGCCAAATTTATGAGGGCAGATGGAATGATGATGTTCGACATGGAAAAGGGGTCTTGAAAGATTCTCAAGGCAATATAATTTATGATGGAGATTGGAAGATTGATAAAAAGGAAGGCGTTGGAAAGTTCATTTTTCCAAATGGAGAGATTTACGAAGGTGAATGGAGGAACGATAAAAAAGAAGGATTTGGAAAATATAAATGGCTTAATGGTCAAGTTTACGAAGGGACTTGGAAAAATGATGAAATTCTCAAGTCAAAATAATGATTATGAGTTGATTTAAATTGATTTGTATTTGTTTTGTTTTTGTAATTAAAGTTCTTGATGGATACGAAAAAGAGTATTTGAATAAAAAATAGTCATTCCTAGATATTTAAAATAAACGAAATAAATTGGGGATTTTATTTAATGATATCATCTCGAGAGGAAGAAGCCTTTGGTTTCAGAATTTTGACAAAAGTTTTTTTAATTGCTAAAAAATATTTTGAAGAGACAAACATGTTTCAATGGATGGAAGAATTTGTTCTGATTGATTTTTTTCATGTCAGGCTTTTGTTCATTTTTTGTCTCTAGTTAGATCAGAGGTTTGAATTTAACGATGAACTTTTTTTCAGCAGGGAAGCAAAATGAGTTTTTGAACTGTAATTTATTTTTCTGAAGAAAAAATTTCGAAAATGATTGAAGAAGTTTTTTTGCTTTCTCTCAACTTGAATTCCTTGGATAGAGAGAGTTATTTCTTTTCCCCTTTTGTTAAAATCTTGAAAAGAAAAATTCTCAAATTCATGAAGAAAAAAAAAGTTCATAGATCTGAGTTTGTGATTTTCTAGATCAAAATTTTTTCCAAGAGAAAAATTCAAGATTTTTGGAAAATGTAATGATCATAGTTCCAGTCAATTTCAACTCTCTTCAAGAAAAAAAACCTCTATATGGTCAAACAAAACTGCGAATTCTCCCAACCACTTTCTATTTTGCTTTTGAAATACATTGAAAGGAATCATCCATCTTAGGAAGTTCTGGTCTTGGTTATTTGTCTCTTGATAGCTTGGAAAATCACCAATAAAATAAGTTATGTTGGGGCTTTCAACAAATTTCTGATTTAATTTTGGTCTGATTAATTCTTATTCGTGGAGAAACAGCCAGAATAGCTAAATTTCTTAAGGATAAAAATTGTTATCTTAAGTAATTAATAAAGATTTAATATTAATAAGGGTCTAATAGAATCTGAAATGTGGTTTCATTTGAGCCTTGTGCTAATTTGTTGGCTTCATCTTCTGACCATCAGAGGGAACATCCTTCCAAGTGCCCAGAATATTTATGTGGACTTGGACTCTGACTCGACATCTCCAGATGGTTCACAAGAAAAACCTTATAAGCAGCTTGCAGATGCTCTAGATGAGATATCCAGAACCAAACAAAAAGGTCAAGAAGCACACACTAATTTATTCCTTGCACCTTCTTTACAGAATTACACACTGAGACCTCACCACTCATTTAACGGCGAAAATTTGGTGGGCATATCGATTTCTGCATGGCATGAGCGAATGATTCATGATCTCCCTGTGCTTGAATTTACAGATTCTTTGTTAACATTGAACAACCTTGTTCAGTTTGAGCTATCAGATCTCAATATTTTTGGAAATAATGGGAGTCTGATAATTGAGAATACAGGGGTCATTCTAAAAAATCTGATTTTTCAAGAACCTTTTGGGACAGTTGAGCCATTTTTCACCATCACAAATCCGTCTTTGCTGAATGTGAGTGGAGTGAATGTGACACTATCAAGAAGAGCTGTTTTGATGAAGGTTAAAGTAACTCAAGATGTAACAAGCTTGGATGTGTACATCACAGACCTTACATTCAAGAGCACTTTAGTTGATTTGGGAACTCATTTTATGGAGCCTGGAGAGTCCTTGTTCACTTTTGATGGAGATGATAGAAGAAACAAAAAATTGTTTCTAAAGAATGTGAATATTCTTGCAGATTCAGAGTTTAAAATCTTCAGTGAGTTATATTCATTATGTCACACCAAGTTCTGGGGAAGCATCACAGCATCAAATATTAATATAAGGGACCAAGAGTTTAGTGTCTATAAGACGACTATTCTATTCGTTGAAGACGCAGAGGATTTGAACATTGACAACTTGACGGTTTCAGGGAACCAAGTGAGCATGTTATTCCCAACACCTCTTTTTTTGATAAACTCATGCCAAAGAGTCGATATCTCAAATCTAAACTTCAAAAATAACAAAATCGCTGAAGATGGCGAGCTCAGTAGAGGATCCAAGTTTTATTTGACAAGCTTCAGCAATGTGAATTCGATTATGTTGAGAAACCACTTGATTGAAAGCAATACATTCGGGACGACAACGAGATTATTCTACTTTCCAAATTTTGAAGCTCAAGATCTCAAGTCAAAGCTTGTAAATGTGAGTTGTTTAGATATGACCTTCATCAATAATACTGTGAAGTTTAAGATTGACGCTCTAAACCTTATTGGCAACACATTCAGTTTTTTGGAAATGCAAGGCTCTCTCTTTGCCTCTTTGATAGCCGATAATATTAATTTTCTGGATAATAAATTATCTGGACGATTATTTGCAATTCAGAGCCAAAACTTGCAGTTTGGCGTGAAGTCCGGAACTTTAGCGAAACCATTGCAATTGAATGTGAGCAGAGTGAACATTTTGGATAATTTGGAGATTTCAGATTTTAGTTTTCTCTACTTTTTCCCACTCGAAGACATGACAAAAACATATGATTGCTCACAGTTGTTGGAGATCCACCAGCTTTATATCAGCGAACTGCGAGTGATAAACAACAGATTTAGAAAGGCCTTGTCATCTAGTCTCTGGCTGGAAGAAGTGGATCTTTTCCAAATCAAGGAAACTCAGATCTTTATGGTTGACTCTGTCATTAAAGACAATACTTTTGAATCCTACAACTTCCTGACCTTGGATAGAAAGCCTTCGACTCTTCAATTCATAAACAATCAAGTGGCCAATAACACGCTTCGCTCAAGCACATTTATCAACAGCTATTACCAGTCCCAGGATAACCCCTGTATTGCCATTGGAGATCGAATTGTGCACCCAACTATGATTAAATTTAGATATGGCTTTGTGGTCAACTCGACGTTTTCTGACATTTCAATTGAAGATGGAGCACTGCTGAAGATTGACAATGGGTTTATCAACGTTCATGACAACAACTTTAGAAATATAACTTTGCAAGACAGCACTTTTATTGAGTCGTTTCATTCCCCAATAAGCTTGCCTTCAAACTCTCTAATCTACACGCTCACACCAATCACCAAGTTTTATGCACTGCAAAGCAATATCTTGACCTGGCAGATGTATAATGAAACGATCGCGACTGCGTCACAGAATAAGGTCGGAGAAATGTGTTACTATAGCATGGCTGATAACATTCTCATAGGCTTTAAATTGGCAAACTCTAAATTTGTTTCTTTGTCTGGATACGGTTCCAAGCAAGGATACATCAGTATTGACTCAAATATTTTGTCAGAGTTTGAGTACCAAGATAAAGTTCCTGTCTCAATGGTATCCGTGGATAGCCTGTATGCGATGGTTGTAATTGGTAATACCTTGAGGAGTATGACAGGGAACTTTTCATTCTCTTCAATTTCCCAATCTCAGAGAGTCTTCCTTCTTGCTTTCAATGCAAATAGCTTATCAAATATAAATGCTACTGCTTTTTTGATATTTCAGGGACCGAATCTCCAGGCATTTGAGTTTAACAGGAACCTGATTTACCAGGTGACTTTTTCTCTCGCATGCTTGAATCTCAATATCGACTTCACTGACCGTGTGTGGTTCATCCAAAACAACGCTATTATCAGATCAATTCTCTCACCTGATTTATCAATTAGCCATAATGAGCGTTATGGGTTTATCTATATATCCATAAGGAACACTCCAAGAGAGAACCAGCTCAGACTTGACAATAATGTCTTTCAGGAGATCAAGCTGATTTTCATGAATGACGAAAAAACGCTAGCAGGACAAACCGATTTTATTATAATTGAAACCTACCAAGTTATAAAGTCCGCCGGAAACCTGTTTGAAAACTTTGAAATCAGCACTTCTGGGAGCCTTTTAAACTTTTTAAATTCGCCAACAATGACATTACTTGATTCCACTTTTCGAAATATTACTTTTAATAGTCAAGCCGGGTTGATAAAATCTTTTTCACAGAATACAAGAATATTTAATTGTACTTTTGAGATCATTCAAAACGAAGGAAACTCTGGAATAATCTATCTGACACCAGCAACTTTATTTTATCGTTTGCTAATTGAGAATTGCAGGTTTGAAAAGTTGCTATCAAAAGCGCCAAAGGCTGAAGATTTTAGTCTCATATTTAATATTCGAACCAAAAAACAAGAGAGGACTATGGAGACACTAAGTTTCGAATTTAAAAACTGCAGTGTGCAGGATCTACAGGATGGATTAGTCTTTTACCTTTCTGGAATCAATTGCTTGGGGTGTACAATAAAAAACTCTTCGTTTATTGCGACTAGCGCAAACGCTTTTGGAATGGGCCTGGTGAAATTAGTAGATAGAATGACTGGAAGCTTTTGGGTTGAGAATTCAAGTTTTCCTGTGAACTTAAATACTCGAAGTTATTTGATTGAAGTGCAGTTTTCATTTGTGGATTTTATCATTAATAATCTTGTGCATATCAGCAACCAAAGCTTGTTTACCCTGGCTAAAATCGATTCAGGAAGCTTTACTCTTAAGAATTCTGTCATTGAAAATTGCTCTTTGAGTGCTGGAAATCCAATGATTTCAATAATTTCTCAGGGCCTTTACACAACTCTACCTGACTTGATGTTTAGAAATGCCTCATTCCAAAATGTCAACTTCTCAAATATCAACTATTTGAATTCTGAGAGTGCTAAATACAGCAGCAGTAGCAAGTCTAGATTTGTTGAGATTCTGAACTATCAAAACCTGCTCGATGATCAATCTGCAATTATTTATGGAGGTTTTCAATTGCACATTGAGGTGAAAAGCTGTATTTTCGAAAACTTTACAGACGTAACTGCGATATTGTATCGAAATTCGTCGAGTACATACCCTGCAATCGTGAAAGGAACATCAATAAAGATTCAGGACACACGATTTACAGAGTTGAAATCTGTTGTTGGCCCTGGCTTGACCGTCCTTTCGAACAGCTACAAACCCAAAGTGGCAATTATCAACAGCATATTTGAAAATAACCGGGCATACGCAGGAGGAGCGATGGCAGTTTACGACTGTACATTGGCACTGGTTGATTCCAAGATTATTAACAATACAGCAGAATGGATGGCAAGTGCCATTCTGAGAGACTTCAACAGATCCTTTATCGTGAATAACATCAATTCGAAAATCTCAGGCACCGTAGGATCTGAGGCTTCGCGTTTCACTCTTGGCCTTCTGCCAGGCCCTTTTCGACATCCAAACCTGACTATAGCATCCCAATGCAAAGACGGAAACTGTTTCCTCTCTGTTGCAAATATGAGTGTCTATGAACTTCAAGATTCTCAGCTGATCATTGAGCTGATTGATGCCTTGAATGAAGATGTCTCAGATATCTCACCATATAAAGAAGTGGCTTTAATCGTCCCGCGTCGCGGAGATACCAAGAAGGACAAAATTACGGTTTCGGCAACTTGGACTAGTGGTTTCCGTGCAGTTCTTTCCCTGAAAGGAGTGGTCTTTGACGGTTTGGCAGGTGAGACAGTGATGGTAGGAGTTCAATATACATCATCCCGTCTCTCAATTCTCCAAACCTTCCCATTCCTGATTCGTCCATGCATGCCAGGCGAGCAGAATAATTCGATGACTTGCCAGCCTTGCGGGGATTCTACATATTCCATTGATCCAAATGAATCTTGCGACGTATGTCCTGTTAATGCCTTGTGTCCAGATCAATCGAGTATCCATCCCATCCCTGGCTACTGGAACCCGAATACGAATTCTACTGCGATATCAAAGTGCCGATCTGATGATATTCAAAGGTGCGAAAATGCGAATGATAGGAGGTCCTGTGTTAGAGGGTATGATGGGCCATTATGTAATGCATGTGACTTTGAGGCTGGCTATGTGGAAAATGGATACCTGAAGTGCGCTGAGTGCACTAGTGAGTCTAAAAGTTTGGCGTATAGTTTGGTCCTTGGCCTTCTTTATATTGGATATCAACTTTTCAGTATAGACTCAATGTATGAAGTCAACCAGACACTGGAGGATGGAACTGAATATCTCAAAGTCAGACAAAGAGAAAAGAGTTTTTACATCAAGGGTTTACTCACTTATACCCAGCTTATGTCAATGCTGATCCTGACAAACCCTCAAATTGTGAGCAGTGTCGGGCTGACCTTCAAGGCAACAAGTCCAATAGAGCGCATCACTTTTGGCACTCAATGCACACTGAAAGCTCTGGGAATTCATTACAATGAGTTTATTTATTATGAAACTTTGGTGCTGGTGAGCACGCCAATTGTCCAATTTTTGGTGATTGTCTTGCTGGCTTTCATTTTAAAGATTGTAAAGAACAAAATTCATTTTGGCAAGTTCATTATTGCATCTCTTGTCTACATGGTTATCAGTCATCAGCCAAACCTGATCTCCAACCTCGCCCGATTCTTATCTTGCAGCCAAACTCCAGGCGTTGACGATCCTTACATTACCTCTCATCCTTTTTGGAGCTGCAGTGATGATCGATACCAAACTTACACAAAGTTCATTGTGAAACCCACACTGTTAATCTGGTGTTTGGTGATCCCACTTATCATCTTTTTTGTTTTGAAAATCAAGAAAGATAAGTTGTCCGATGATGCCTTGAGGATCCCGTTGGGAGTGTTTTATTTCGATCTACAAGATAGATTTTATTATTGGGGAATTATCCTAATGGTTCTAAAACTGGTTTTATCAGCTTTAGCCTACGAACTTGAACAAACTCACCAAGAATTCATCATAATCGCTCTGCTGCTTTTATGGCTCTATCAAACACTCTTGCGACAATACAAACCATACCAAACCCCAGCTTTCAACAATTTTGAAATTCTTTTGATCAATCTGCTAATGTTTAACATTGTAGTTACCCGATATCTCTTGAGTTCTGAGAAGAGTGTCTACATCACCAACTGTGCTTTGGTCTCGGGTCTTGCTTTTAATCTTGGGTTTGTCCTTGTTGTTGTTTGGAAGATTGCATCATTAACATATCTAAGTCTTGTGTCTATGTTTGAAAAAAAAGTTTTGAAAAGAAGAGTTACAAAGCGTGTCGATATTATGCGATACTCTGAACTCTCTCGAGATCAAAATAATATGCTGTAACAGGCGAAGAATGAATAATGTCGAGTGAAGTGAAATAAAACGAAATGAAAATTTTTTTATGAACAAAATAATCCATAATATATACAACTCTTATGATTGAAAAATTGAATGAATGTATACAATAGTCAAATTAGTAACTAGCCTCTTAGAGGGTAGTGAGGAGAGGAGTCGTCAAATCATTTGATAGAGTTTTATTTTTTGTGAAATGGGAAATAAGAGAATCGATAATCCCTTCGACTTTTTTGTTATCCTTCCAGAGTCCTTCATAAACTTCTCCTTGGGTAGCTTTGATAAAAATTCCTTTTCCTTCGATTTTATTGTTTTTAAACTCTCCTTTATAAACATCTCCATTGTCCCAAACTCGAATACCTTGACCGTCTGGCACATTATTATGCCACTCACCTTCATATCTTCCACCACTGCTGGAGTAGATCATTTTGCCGAAACCTTTCATTTTTCCATTGAGAAACCCTCCAATATACAGATCCCCATTGGCATAAAGACATTTTCCTTGGCCTTCTTTTTTATCATGAACGTATTCTCCCTCATACACTTTTCCACTTTTCCAGCATCGTTTCCCTTTTCCATGCTTCTTGTTCTCTTCCCAATAACCTTCATATGAATCACCATCCGCCCAAACATATTTTCCAAATCCGTGCATTTTGTTGCTCCTCCACTCTCCCTGATAAATATTTCCATTTTTCCAGACATATTTCCCTTTCCCATGTCTTTTACCATTGTGACATTCTCCTTCATATATATTTCCATTTGCATAGATGGTTTTCCCTTTGCCTTGTTTATGATTTTCTTTCCACTCGCCTTCGTAAATATCTCCAGTAGCATAAATCATTCTTCCACGACCATCTTTTTTGTTATTCTTGTATTCTCCAACATAAATATCGCCATTTGCCCAGACGTGTTTTCCTTTACCTTCCATTTGGTGATTCTTGAATTCTCCTTCATAAGTATTTCCATCATTCCAAATGCTTATCCCTTTGCCTTCAGCTTTATTATTTTTCCATTCGCCTTCATAGCTTCCGCCGTCAGCATAAATAAACTTTCCTTTTCCTTCTTTTTGGTCATTCCTCCATTCTCCAATGTAAACACTTCCATTTGCATACTTGATCTTTCCAAATCCTTCTTTTTTACCATCTTTGAATCCTCCTTCATATTGCTCACCTTGAAGTGGATCAATATGAGTGAATGCTTTGATTGCCAGATCTGAAAGAAGATCACCTGATTGTTTTTTCATCATAAGAGAAAATATCTGGAGTGAAGAAAATGTTTCTAAAAAGACCAGAATGGAAATGATTTTTATGACAATTTACCCCCAAAAAGAGTTGTTTTCCCACTTCCCTATTTTAATTTTTTTGAATTTTTTAGGCCCGAATACGAGTAATTTGAACAGTAAGCTTTTTTGCCTCCAATTCTTCAACTCTAGATACTCCATAGGGTTAGCATAGTTGCAAGGCAAATAATACTATATGATAATTGAAAATCAAAATTATCTCTCTAATTGATACAATTTTTTCATGAGGATTATAAACAGTACTCCAATTGAATTAAAAACTTGGAAAAACTACTTCTGTGGTTGGACTATTTCTTCAATACTTTTTCAGCTTATTCCAAAAAATACATTATTTTGTTTAATTTTTCACATGTTTTATTTTATTGAAAGTTCAAAATCCAAAACTGTTTCCATGTTATCACCGTGACTCTCAGAGTTTGGAGCCCAGATCTTTAAGGACAATTGCAACTCTCTATCTTTCTTTTTCTATTATGGAACTACTTTGCTTCATCTTGAGTGGCCAGTAGCCTTTTTGGCTAATCAAATATTAAATTGATGAAAATCAAGTAAGTTTATCTATCATTAATTCACTATGCAAACAATTCTATTTTATTGTCTAATTTGTCTTCATCATTTTTATTTGGGATTTGAAGATGCAACCCTCTTCCAACAACGTGATGATGCATGTAATGGGTGTGTAAATCGTTTGCTCAATAGGCCCGAATTCAATCCATTTGATAGCTTGGGTCTGACTGGAAAGATAACTCGAGAGAATCAGTTGGCTTTTGACTATCGTTTGCTTCCTATTTTTCGCAGAACCATCGAAGAAAATATCCAGACTGCCTTTGAAATGACAGATCCATATAACGGAAAGCCTTTAATGTCAGATGGAGATAATCTTCAGGGTACTATCCGAAAGAAGATGTTTGAAAGTATTTTTGATGTGCTAAGAAAAGTTTACTTGTCTGAAAAAAATCTCAAAGAATCTCTTGAAGAGCAAAAAAACCTGGTGCTGAAAGAGGTTGAGCAAAAGGTTGTCTCACATAAACTCGACAACATTGTCCAAACAACTCATCTTGACGAACTCTCTAGAAAAATGGAAATTGTTGCTTCCATGATTCAAGGGCAGCAATTTTTTGCAAAAGAGCAAGCAGAGAAATTGGTAGTGGAAGAAACGATAAAGAGGATGAAAGAGTCTTCAAAGCTGATTTCTGCTCTCTATATATATTATCTTACTTTCAATAAAACGAAGGATTTGGAAGGACTTGAGAACCCACAATCACCATGGAATCAATCCATGAAAACTATGAGAGAAAAGCTTAGTGCTAGAAAAATAGAAAATTTCAGCAGACCTTTTGAGAAAATCCAGTTGGGGTTCAATACTTATCTCGAAGAAATTTCTAAAGAACCTGGCATGGAAAAAGACGAGCATCTTCTTCCTTATCATTGGAACTCAATTGAAAAGAGAGTCAAACAACGAT
>Ga0182738_1005864_pt1 | contig 12952 bp, 15 predicted proteins | sample eDN5th30CBELigMG_FD_128876 | JGI IMG/M metagenome (GOLD analysis project Ga0182738, IMG submission 128876) | Enriched Miracle-Growth compost microbial communities from Emeryville, California, USA - eDNA 5th pass 30_C BE-Lig MG (version 2)... ...
CCTCGCGCGCCTTCTCCGCCTCGGCGAAGGCTTTCTTCAGGTCCGCCACGCCGGAGAACACCGCGCTGATCGGCGCGAACCGCATGCCCACAGCATCGGCGAGCAGGCGTGCGATGCTGGTCTTGCCGGTCCCGGGTGGCCCCCAGAGAATCATGCTGGCGAGCTTGCCCGCGGCAACCATGCGACCGATCGCGCCTTCGGGGCCGGTAAGGTGATCCTGCCCGATCACCTCGTCCAGCGATTGCGGACGCAGCCTGTCGGCCAGCGGAGCATCCTCTGCGGGCGCATCGGGCTGTGCGGCGGGCGGCAGGTCATCGGCAAACAGGTCGGCCATGAGGGGTAGATAGAGGCAACAGAGCAAAGTTGCATCGCCTCTTGCATTCTTGTTAATACGATATATCTTAGAGCTATCGAAACACAGATGTAAGGAATTCCGATTTTATGCGAACTCACCGACATGGCCGCCATGGTTGCGGCTCTGCATGGGATGACGTGATCGCGCTCAAGGCGATGGCTCGCCGGGGCTTTGGCGACTTTGGTGGATTTGGCTGGGACAGCGAACGCCAGGGCGCTGGTCGCCGCAGGCGCTTTACCGGGGGTGAGCTTCGGCTTGTCCTGCTCAAGCTGATCGCCGACCAACCCCGCCATGGGTACGAACTGATCAAGGCGCTCGAGGAATTGACCGACGGTGCCTACGCGCCGAGCCCCGGCACGGTTTACCCGACGCTCTCGCTGCTCGAGGATGAAGGTGCGATTGCCGAAAGCGCGAGCGGCACCGATGCCAAGCGCAAGGCGTTCGAGGCGACCGAGGCGGGCCGCGCGGAACTCGCGGAAAAGGCCGAGGAAGTCGAAAGCCTGATGGCCCGTCTTGTCGAGCTTGGACGCCCGCGGGACCGCGGCGCCTGGCCCGAACTTTGGCGCGCGATGACCAATCTTGGCGGCGTGCTGAAGAACCGGATGCGTCCGGGCGGCCTCGATCCGGAGGCGATCCGCAAGATCGTCGACATCATCGACGACGCGGCCAAACGTATCGAGCGAATGTAATTCGCTCAGCGGCCGGGGTTTCTCCTTTCCCCTCGACCCCGGCCGCAAGCCGTTTTGCCCCTCGGGTGTGCCGTGATACCCTGCCTTCAGGGTCGCGGACGTTCTGGGGGAGGAACGGTCATGGACGATACCGTAGTTACGAAGACGCCGGCGCACCTTTGGGTGGTCGGCATTCTTGCGCTGCTGTGGAATTGCATCGGCGCCTACGATTACCTGATGAGTCATATCCAGGGCGTCGCGTACTTCGAGAGCGCGGGTCTCGATGCGGCGGCTTATGACTGGTTCAAGGGCATGCCCATCTGGGCCATGGCGGCGTGGGCTATAGGCGTGTGGGGGTCCGTTCTTGGATCGCTCCTGCTGCTGATCCGCTCGCGCTACGCAGCGCCGGTCTACGTGGTCTCGATCGCCGCGGTGCTTCTGACCTTCGCCTACCAGTTCACCTCTGTGCGCCCGGCATCGCTGCAGGGCGGGATCGTAAGCCTGATGCCGGTGCTGGTTCTGATCCTGGTAGTCGCGCAGTGGTTTTACGCGCGCCGCATGACGCAGGCGGGCGTGCTGCGCTGAGAGGCGCTCAGGCTTTGCGCTTGGCGGAGATCAGCCGCAGGTAAGTCTCCGCCAGCGTGCCGTTGATCGCGTCCCACGAGAAATCCTGGCTCCGCGCCTCGCCGGCATGGCCGTGCGCGGCCCGTAGCGCGGGATCGGAAACATAGGCCGCGATGGCATCCGCGAAGGCACCGACGTCGTTCGGCGTCACAAGGCGGCCCGTTTCACCGTCGATCACGAGGCTGGTCGAGCCGGTGGCACGGGCGGCCACGACGGGCAGCCCGCTGGCCATGGCTTCGAGCGTGACGTTGCCGAACGTCTCGGTGATCGAGGGGTTGAAGAATACGTCCGCCGAAGCGAGCGCCCGCCCAAGTTCTTCGCCCATCAGGTAACCGGCGAAATGCGCGTCCGGCACACGCTCCGCAAACCAGCCGCGCGCGGGCCCGTCGCCCAGAACCAGCACCTTGTACGGCACCTTCCGGCGCTTCAGCTCATCGACGGTGTCGGCGAAGGCATCGAGGCCCTTTTCCATCACAAGGCGGCCGAGGAAGCCGATTGCCACGTCGTCATCGCCGATGCCGAGGGACCGGCGCCAGGTGAGATCGCGGCGGTCCGAGCGGAATTGGGTGCGGTCCACGCCGCGGGACCAAAGCCCGATGTCGGTGTGCATCCGCTGGCTCCGCAGCACGTCGATCATGCCCTGCGACGGCGCCACCAGCGCGTCGCACTTGCGGTAGAGCTTGCGCAGCCAGGCCTCGACCACCGGGCCGAGGAACGACAGGTGGTAGTACTGCGGATACGTCTCGAAGCGCGTGTGCACCGATGCCAGCACCGGGATATTGTGGTCGCGCGCCCATTTCGCCGCGTGCCGCGAAGCGCGGTCAGGGCTGGAAACATGCACGATGTTGGGCGCGAATTCCTCGAACGCTTGCTTGGCCGGCCCCACCAACCCGAACGGGAGGCGATATTCGCTGCGGCCGGGGATCGCGACCGAGGGGACCGAGACAAGTTCTCCGGTCGCTTCGACCTGCGGATTCGGCACGGTAGGCGCGAACACGCGCACGGTCGCGCCGTGCCTCAGCAGGTAATCGACCAGACGGTTGAGCGCCTGCGTCGCTCCGTCTCGCACCATGTTGTAGTTGCCGCTGGTGAGGGCAATGCGCAGATCCGCAATCTCCATGCGGACGGGCTCATAAGCATCAAGCGGGGTCTTGGCCAGCGAGAGCGGCACGGCAAATTCGGCAGGTGATGCTTGGGAGCCACGGTCCGCCAAAGATAGTTGCATCTGCAACATTCATTGTTTGTTGAACTTAAGGGTAAATTCTATCGTCACCACGGAAGCGCGCGGTTTGCCTCGCATTCCGCGGAATTGCACCGGGTAAGTGGAGAGGACACCGCCCCCATGCCGAAGACATCGTTTGGCGATATTGCACGGAAAAGGCTCGTTTTGCTGGCCGGTGTGGCCTGCGCCGGAATGCCGCAGGTTGCACTTGCGCAGGAACAAGCCGCCGATGGGGACCAGTTCCCGGCGCAGGAAGATACATACACCGGCAACGAGATCGTCGTCACCGCGACGAAGCGTGAGCAGACCCTGCAGGATGTCCCGGTCGCAGTCACCGTGGCCACCGCGGAAGCACTCCAGCGGGCCGAGGTTCGCGACCTCAAGGACCTGACCAGCATCGTCCCTTCGCTGCGGATCAACCAGTTCCAGAGTTCGGCCAACGCCAACTTCATCATTCGCGGGTTCGGCAACGGCGCTAACAACCCCGGCATAGAGCCCTCGGTAGGTGTGTTCGTGGACGGCGTTTATCGCAGCCGCACGGCGGCGTCGATCAATGACCTGCCGAACATCAGCCGCGTGGAAGTGCTGCGCGGCCCGCAATCGACGCTGTTCGGCAAGAACGCCTCCGCCGGCGTCATCTCGATCGTCACCGAGGAGCCCCGGTTCGATCTGGGCGGCTCCGTCGAGGCGAGCTACGGCAATTACGACGCCATGGTCGCGCGCGGCTATGTGACCGGGCCTCTCTCGGAAGCGGTGGCGGCGAGCATTGCCGGCGGCTGGTCCCAGCGTGACGGTTACATCCGCGATCTGGCCACCGGGGACCGGACCAACGAACGCAATCGCTGGTTCGTTCGCGGCCAGTTGCTGGTGGAGCCGTCGAGCAACTTCAAGGCGCGGATCATCGCCGACTACGACAGCATCGACGAGAATTGCTGCGGCGTGGTGAACCTCCAGTGGTCGTTGCCACCTCAACTTGGCGGCCTGCCGGGCGGCGGGGCGACGTTGGTGATCCAGCAACTTGGCGGTCAGGTTACCGATCCGGACCATCCGTACGCCGACGTCGTCTACAACAACCTCAACTCCACCAACGACATCGAGAACTGGGGCCTCTCGGCACAGTTCGATCTCGACTTGGGGGCAGCGCAGCTCACCTCGATCAGCGCCTACCGCAACAGCAAGGCGATCACCGCGCAGGATCCCGACTTCACCAGCGCGGACCTGATCAACCCGGTCTTCGGCGATGTAGACATCAAGACGTTCACGCAGGAATTCCGCGTGAATACCGAGATCAGCGATTTTGCGCATCTCCTGCTCGGCGCGTTCTACATCAACGACAAGGTTGACCAGCTAGGCAAGCTCTACTGGGGTGCCGACGCGCGGCCTTACGCCAGTGCGCTGATCGGCTCTCTATCCGGTGGGGCTATTCCAAGCATCGCGGCGCTCGAGGGCCTGCTCGGCACGCTCGAGAACAACCCCGCGAAGTATATCAACTCCTTCTTCCGCCGGGGTGACGGCAATGACGAGAGCTTCACTCTCGACAGTGAAGCGTTCTCGATCTTCGGTCAGGTGGATGTCGATCTCGCGCAGGGGCTGACGCTCACGCTGGGCGGCAACTACACGAAGGATAAGAAGAAATTCACCGCCGCTATCGACGGCAACGACGTGTTCTCCCAGGTCGATCTCGTAGCGGATGGTAACGTCGCGATCTTCCGCCAAGGCCTTGCGCAGGGGGTCGGTGCGGCAGCGGGCCTGGGCCGCGATGCGACTGCGGAGGAAATCCAGGCCTTCGCGATGGACAACCCGGCAGTCTTCGGAACGATCACGGCCGGTGCGCAGGCGTTCGCCAACGCGAACGACGACAACCCTGCCGTCAACCCGCTGCTCAGGCTGCAGGCGCTGCAATACCTGCCGCAGTTCCTCGACGTGCCCAACTCAGTCGAGGACGGGCGCATTTCGGATGACGACTTCAGCTACACCGTCCGGCTCGCTTACGACGTCAACAACTACATCAACGTCTATGCGAGCTACGCGACGGGCTTCAAGGCGGCCTCGGTTAACCTGTCGCGCGATAGCCGGCCTTTTGCGGCCGACGCGGCGGCGCTTCAGGGCGCCGGGCTGGCGCGGGTCAACCAGACCTACGGCACCCGCTTCGCGCAGCCCGAGGAATCGACGGTCTACGAACTGGGCCTGAAGGCGAACTGGGGCGTTGCCTCGGCCAATGTGGCCGTGTTTCAGCAGGAGATCGAAGGCTTCCAGTCGAACGTCTTTACAGGCTCCGGCTTCTCGCTGGCCAATGCCGGCAAGCAATCAACTTTCGGTGTCGAGTTCGAAGGCCGGGCGCAGCTGTTCGACGGGTTCACGGCCAATCTCGGCGTGACTTACCTCGACCCCAAGTTCGACGACTTCAAGTTCTCCACCGTGGGTGATCTTTCGGGCACACGGCCCGCCGGCATCCCCACGTGGACGGTCGTGGTCGGTGGTCAGTACCAGCGCGATCTCGGTGACGGGCAGCTGATCCTTGTTGCCACTTACCACTACGAATCCGACGTGAAGATCATCGAGGGGCTGGCCGGCTTCCTCGACTTCGGAGAGGCGGCGGCGATCGCGGCATCGGATCCGTTCCACCGCCAGGTGGACGACGTAACCGCCTCGGTCGCATACGTGTTCGACAACGGCTTCGAAGTCTCGGTCTGGGGGCGCAACCTCCTGAACGATCGCTACATCCAGCAGGTGTTCGACTCCGTGGCTCAGCCGTTGGCGATCTCCGGCTATCCGAACCAGCCGCGCACCTATGGCGTAACGGCGCGCTATCGCTTCTAGGCGAGGCGCTTATCGAAATAGGGGAAGGGGCCAGCGGGCCCCTTTTCTTTGCCTAGAGCCGTTCGACCGCGCCGCCGCGCACTCGCCAGACTGCGGCGTCGGCTTCGATCCCCGCGAAGGATGCCAGTTCCGTGCCTGTCAGCCAGACTTGCGCACCGTTCGCGCGCAGCCGCTCGAACAGTGCTTCGCGGCGAAGGGGGTCGAGATGGGCGGCGACTTCGTCCAGCAACAGCAGCGACGGCCTCGCTCCTGCGGCAAGGCTTGCGTGCGCGAGGGTAAGGGCGATCAGCATGGCCTTCTGCTCGCCGGTCGAACAGTCGGCCGCGGGCATGGCCTTGCCTGCCATCATCACGAGGAGGTCGTCGCGGTGCGGCCCGAGCAGGCTGCGCCGGGCTGCGCGATCTTTGGCACGATGCCGCGCGAGTTCCCCTTGCAGCTCTGCCTCGTCGGGGGGGCCGCCAGCTGCGTATTGCAGTTCTGGGCGGGCAAACGGTTCGTCAGGAAGCGTGGCCAGTGCCTGTGACAACTGCTGGACCAGCGCCAATCGCCCCGTGGCGAGCGCGGCCCCGGCACCTGCCATCTGCGCCTCGATAGCGTCGAGCCACTGGGCCTCCGGCTCCCGATCGTCCGCGAGGAGGCGGTTCCGTTCGCGCAGCGCGGCCTCGTAGCGAGCGGCATGGCGTGCGTGCGTGGGGTCGAGTGCCAGCGCCAGCCGGTCGAGATAACGCCGCCGCGCACCGGCACTGTCCGAAAACAGCCGGTCCATCGCCGGGGTGAGCCAGGCGAGCGACAGCCATTCGCCGAGCGAAACGGCGCTCGTCTCAGCCCCGTTCACTGAGACCAGCCGCCGCCCCGGTCGAGCCGGATCGATGCCTGTCCCCAGCCGCACCGGATCGCGGCCATCATCGGAGGCGAGCTCGGCGGCCACGCCAAACCCGCGATCGCCGTCCTTCTCCGCCATTTCGGCAAGTGCTGCGCGCCGCAGGCCGCGGCCCGGCGCGAACAGGGAGATCGCCTCCAGCACGTTCGTCTTGCCTGCCCCGTTCTCGCCGACGAGAAGGTTGAACTGCTTCGTCCCCTCGATGCGAGTAGCGGCATGATTGCGGAAGTGCGTGAGGGTGATACGGTCCAGCGCCATGTGCGATGCGGCTTAGCGGAGCGCTCCACGCCTAGCCAGCCAAAGCGCAATCCCACGAGTTGGTGAATATTCCCAATATTCCGCATTCATGATTCCGACAGGATCCCACCGCTCGTCAGAAATGGCGGAATTCTGCGGTTTTTCCAGTTTGGCACGCTCCCTGCAATCATTCTGGCATTGGGCGGGAAGGTCCCGGCCAGGATCACAGAAGGGGAAAGACAATGCAAAAGCTTGGTAGCAACATCGCCGCAGCCGTTGGTGCTCTCGCCATTTCGATGGCGCTGTTCTCGGCCTATTTCGCGCCCGTCATGGCGTCGCCCATCCCGGTTCTGCTGGCGTGAGCCGGCTCCAGCCTCGCCCGGCGGGGGAAGGTCCGGGGAAGTTCGAACTCGACAAGGGTAACGGCAAGTTCCTGGGTGTCTGCGCAGGACTTGCCCGTTACCTGGGGATGGATCCCACGATCGTGCGGTTGATCTTCGCGATCGGCACGCTGTTCGGCTTCGGCAGCTTTATCCTGATCTACTTCGCTATCGCGCTGCTGGCAGACTGAGCTGCCACGGCGCGATCAGCGCGATGCGGCAAAGGGCGAGAAGTTCGTATCCGTATCGAACACCTCGACGCCCTCACGCCGCTTGAGGAACCCGACCGCCGCGTAAGTGAACGGCGTCAGCAGCGCCTCCCACGCGGTCTTGATGACCCATTGCGACAGCACGACCTGCCACAACTGCTCGATCGGCCATCCCGCGAGGCCATAGAACGCCAGCGGATAGAAGATGAGGCTGTCGAGCCCCTGGCCGACCACTGTCGATCCGATCGTCCGCATCCACAGGAAGTGCCCGCCGGTCATCACCTTCATCTTCGCGAGCACGAACGAGTTGGCGAACTCGCCTGCCCAGAACGCCGCCATCGAGGCCGCGACGATGCGCCACGAATTGCCGAACACGAACTCGTAGGCTTCCTGCCCCGGCCAGTCCTTCGCCGGCGGCAGCGCCACCACCACCGCGGCCATGAAGGCCATGAAGATCAGCGCCCCGAACCCGGTCCAGATCACCCGCCGCGCGTGTGCGTAGCCGTAAACCTCGGTCAGCACGTCACCGATGATGTAGCTCACCGGGAAGAACAGCACCCCCGCGCCGAACGACCATTCCATGCCGCCTGGCAGGGTAATGTAGGAAGGCTTGGAGGCGCCGATGATGTTGGACAGCAACAGGATCGTGACGAACCCGGCCATCACCAGGTCGAAATAGCGGAAGCGCGCGCGAGCCGCCTCCATGCCGCCAATTTTTTCGGGAGCCCCCGTCATCGTGGAACAAGGCTTAGCCGCGATTTGCCGCTTTCGCAAAGCACGCTATTGAGCCGCGCGACGCGCCCGTAGTTCAACTGGATAGAGCACGAGCCTTCTAAGCTTGGAGTTGCAGGTTCGAGTCCTGCCGGGCGCGCCAATCCTCAAGACCAAATTCTTCGTCCCGGTAGACGTGCTGGCGATGTTTGCCTGACTTGGCTGCGCGCATGAGGTTGCGCATCTTGGTGAGGAGGGGGCCGGGAAGGGCCAGCCCCAAGATCGAGTAGACCCTCCCCATCTCCATCTCCCAGTCGTTCTCCATGGCGTCGTATGCAACCTCGACCGAAGGGCCTGAATGGCTTTGGAGAAACGCCTTCATCCGCTGATCGCGCAGGCGCACCTTTCGGGTCCATTCCCTGCCAATCCAGTCGGCGTCGACGAGTTCGGATTGAACGGCCATCTGGTTGCGCACCAGGGATGCGGAAGACGCGATCACTTCGCGTTCGTCACGCGTTACGAAGATCAACCGGGCGTCGGGGAACGCCCGCAGCAACGCAGGCAAATCCTGCGTAAATTGCGGGACTTTCAGGATCCATGGCCGATCAGCTCGCTCCCTGCGCAGCCAGGCTACCGTCTTCAGGAGGCGCTTGAACTCCGTGTAGGCCGTCTCGCCATCGTCGTTTTCGACCGCGTCCCGGAAGCTTGGCACTCGCCACTGGACCTCGAAGGCCGAGCCGAAGATCGAGATGCTCTGGAAGCCGATTTCCTCGTCAGCTGCATTCCATGCAGTCGGATGGATCGTGTCGAACTTTGGATTCAACAGGCGGGCAACGATCAAGGCCAGCTGACCGCGCAATTTCCGTTCATCCAGTACGCCGCGTTCGATTCCCAGCGGGATCGGATTCCAGCTTTCGTAAAACCTGGTGTGCGCCAGCCGTGAATCGCACGCGAGAAGGCGCTGCATGCGTGTGGTCCCAGATCGCATTTGACCGACAACGATCACCAGGGCCCGGATTGGCTGGTCCAGGATTTGGGGGCGACGTTTCCAGAGCAGTTGGGCGCGGGCTCGGTTGGAGATAGCTGCCACTAGCTGCCCGTGCGCGATCGTCCGCCCCAGCGGCGTCAGGGATGCGACCTGCTCGAGGTCTGAGCACAGCAAACTGAGACGGTCTCGCCATGCGCCTCGATCGGAGAGCAGGGATGTCCCGGTCCGTGCTTCCGCGATGCGGATCAGGGCATCAGGGTCCAATGTCGGGCGTTGGGCCCACTGGCGCTGCCAGACGGCTTCGAGCAGTCCGTCGACGCACTGCAACCGCGCAGGTCGCGAACGATTGTCACCGTTTCCTATGAGATTTGACGCGAGCGCCTCCCTCCCCGTTGCTGCGCCTGATGCCATATGTCGCCAACGCCTAGTTATCCCAAATAGTGCCCGGCTTCGGCCTTCGATCCCCGAGAGCGCATTAAATAATGAAACGCACGAGCGCGCCAAACGTGGCGGCAAGTCTTTCGATGCCGTTTGCGAGCCATACTTGTTTGTCTTCCGGTCTGCTGCTGCACAGATTGCAGAGGCGCTGGCGAACCGACCGCGGCAGCGGTGCAGTCCTTATCGAACACGTAGGAGACGCTCCCAGATGGCATTGCAGCTCGGACAAACAGCCCCCGATTTCCAGCAGGATACCACGCAAGGCCCGATCTCGTTTCACGAGTGGCTCGGCGATAGCTGGGGCGTGCTGTTCAGCCACCCCAAGGATTTCACGCCGGTTTGTACGACCGAACTGGGCGAGGTGGCCCGTTTGCGGCCGGAGTGGGAGAAGCGGAACGTCAAGGTGATCGGCCTCTCGGTCGATCCGGTCGATTCTCACCGAACCTGGGAAGGCGATATTGCCGAGACCCAGGGGCACGAGGTCTATTTTCCGATGATCGCGGACGCAGACGGCACGGTGTCCGAGCTCTACGGCATGGTCCATCCGGAGACCGATCCCACGATTACCGTGCGCTCGGTCTTCGTGATCGACCCGGCGAAGAAGGTCCGCCTGATCATCACCTATCCGCCCAGCACCGGCCGGAACTTCGCCGAGATCATTCGGGCGATCGACAGCCTGCAGCTGACCGACGCGCGCGGTGTCTCGACTCCCGTAAACTGGAACCCGGGCGATCGCGTGGTGATCTCGCCGAAGCTGTCGGATGATGAGGCGCTGGCGAAATTCCCGCAGGGTTTCGAAACCCAGAAGCCATACCTGCGGCTGGTCGACCTGGGATGACCCGGGGGACGACCCCTCGCGGAGCGTCCGCATGATCACCATCGTGGTGATCGATACGCTCTGCGCGATCCTGTTTGTCGCAGGGGTAGCGGTCGTCCTGAGGGGGGCGCGTGCGAAAGGCGGCGGTGAGCAAGGCTCGCCGTCAGCCAGCACTTACGTCACCAGGATCGTGGGAACGATGATGGCGTTTTTCGCCCTCGCGCTCTCGACCCTGATGACGCTGTTCTTCCTGATGAGCCGTTAGGCTTCGGTTTTTCCGCCTTTCAGCATCGCCGTTTCCTTCGCTGTCGAGGCTGGACCAGTGTTGCGCTTGTTAAGCCCGTATTCGCGCGGGTTGCGGTCGAATGGCTCGGGATCGCCTTCACGGATGACGAGGCCGAAGATCGGCGAGAGGCCCGGATGGCGCCCGAGGCCGCCGTAGAGATCCATCCCGCGCTCGATCCAGTCGCGCAGCGGATCGTCATCGACGAGCGCAGGCGTGTCGGCGACCGATGCCAGCCAGAGGAAGCAGGCCAGCAGGCGGTAGTCGACGTAGCTGGGGCTCTCGCCGCCGAACCACTTGTGCTCGCGCAGAATGCCACGCAGCGGTTCGAGAGCGGCTGAAATGGCGGGCAGGCGATCCTCGCGGCCGACGACGATGTCCTCCAGCTTGCCGCCCATCATCTTTTCGCGAGAGGTGGTGACGTACTCGTGGTCGCATTCCAGAGAGCGGTCGCGGTAAGACTTCACGTAGCAACGCATCCACGGGCCGACCGCGGTGGCCCAGAGCCACTGCTCGATGAACTGTCCGGTGATCTTTACACTCGGATCGCCGATCAGGGTGGGGCGGTCCGGGTACTTCTCATCCAGATATTCGGCGATCAGCCAGCTATCGAGGATCCATTCGCCATCGTCCACGATGGCCGGAAGCCGTTCGGACTTGCCGCCGGTGCGCTCCATGATTCCGGTGAAGCCGCCCGGCACAATATCCATCTCGAAGCCCTTGTGCGCGATGGCGTACTTCGTAGCCCACACGAACGGGCTGATCGTCGCTCCCGATGCGATCTGGAGGTCGTAGAGCGTGATCCGATTGTCCTTGGCCATCCGGCCGTTCCCCTCACGTTTCGTTGATTCGGTCCGGTTTCTACGCGCTCGCCAGCGGCGCTGCCAGAGAAACGGAAAGCGGGCGTGGTTGCCGCCCAAGTGTCGGCCAGCCTTACACCGTTAACTATTGGTAATATTTAGGAAACCATCGTCGGGCGCAGGAAAGCTGGAGAAGGGAATTCTGGCACGCGCCGTGCATTGTATCCGGCGTTCAACAAGTCTTCGAACGAGGCGGGGTTCGGTCCCCGAGTCTCTCGACCCCGCCTCCCCGAAGCCTCCCCGACATCGCTGACCCGCAGGGCACTTGCGCAAAAGCAAAAGGCCCGAAGAGGCGATGCCTCTCCGAGCCTTCGTATGCTGGTAAAAGTAGAGGCTGGTGCCGGGGCCTACTCGGCCCGCGCGACCTGCTTCTCTTGGAGGAGGGCCTGAAGCTCACCGGCTTCGTACATCTCCATCATGATGTCGCTGCCGCCCACGAACTCGCCCTTCACGTAGAGCTGGGGAATCGTCGGCCAGTCCGAGAACGCCTTGATGCCCTGGCGGATCTCCATGTCCTGCAGGACGTCGACGCTTTCATAGGCGACGCCGCAATGATCGAGGATCGCGACCGCACGGCTCGAGAAGCCGCACTGCGGGAACAGCGGGGTTCCCTTCATGAAAAGGACAACGTCGTTGCTCGAGACGATGTCGGAAATGCGCTGGTTGGTGTCGGTCATGGTCCCCGGGCTCAAAGGAGAAATCTGCGTAAGGCTCAATTGGGGACCGAGGTCACGACTTGCAAGGCGTGAAGCTCACCGCCCATGCGTCCACCAAGCGCGTCATAGACCATCTTGTGCTGCTGGACGCGGCTCTTGCCTGCGAACGCCGCCGAGGCGACGAGCGCACGGTAGTGGTTGCCGTCTCCGGCAAGATCCTCGATCGTGACGCGGGCGTCGGGCAGGGCGGCCTCGATCAGTGCCGCGATCTCGCTCGCCGCCATCGCCATTGTCAGTCCTCGCTCATCAACTGGCGGCGGGCTTCGACGGCCTTCTCTTCGAGAGCAGCGCGCACGCCGGCCTCGTCGATGTCGATACCGGCCGCGGTGAGATCGCCGAGAACCTTGCGGATCACGTCGCCGTCACCGGCTTCCTCGAAATCCGCCTGGATCACTTCCTTCGCGTAGGCGTCGGTTTCCTCGGCGGTGAGGCCCAGCTTTTCCGCGGCCCACTGGCCCAGAAGGCGGTTACGGCGTGCAGCAATGCGGAACGCGGTGTTTTCGTCCATCGCGAACTTGGCTTCTTCGGCCCGCTCGCGGTCCTTGAAATCGGTCATGGGTCGGCCTTTCGGTATCCGGTATCTGAATCGGGTGTGCGCTTAGCCCGCGTGCCGCTCAGGCGGCAAGGCCCGTGCCCTTGGCAAGCCAGGGCATCTCGCGCGCCTGCCGCGCTTCGTAAGCATCGATCACACTGGCGCTCTTGAGCGTCAGGCCCACTTCGTCGAGCCCTTCGACCAGGCAGTGC
>Ga0182738_1005865_pt1 | contig 12950 bp, 15 predicted proteins | sample eDN5th30CBELigMG_FD_128876 | JGI IMG/M metagenome (GOLD analysis project Ga0182738, IMG submission 128876) | Enriched Miracle-Growth compost microbial communities from Emeryville, California, USA - eDNA 5th pass 30_C BE-Lig MG (version 2)... ...
GGGGAAGCGCACCGTGCCGATGGCCCCGACCAGGAAGGCATAGGTCACCACGAAGGCGACCAGCACGAGTGTGCCGAACAGGCGCCGGGGCGGGGGCACTTGGCTCGATCCTTTGCTCATGCACCTTGAATACGCGAGCCGGCGCCGTCGCGGAAGCCCGACGACCGTCCGATCCTGCCGGAAACACGGGTGCGGTGACGCCCGCGTCACATTTGCTCTTGCCCGGCGCTGCCCGAACCATCACAACACCGGCCAAAGCTCCCCTCGCACGGAACAGGACCAATGACCTCCATTCCCGCCGATGCGATCGGCCGCAGCGCGCGTGCGTCCGCGCCGGTCGCGGCCACGCGCGGCCGCCGCGCCATCCGCATCTGGCTCTGGGTCGTCGCCGCCTTCGTCCTCGCCATGGTCGTCGTCGGCGGCGCCACGCGCCTCACCGATTCCGGTCTGTCCATCACCGAATGGAAGCCGATCCACGGCGTGATCCCGCCGCTCTCCGCCGCCGAGTGGGAAGAGGAATTCGCGAAATACCAGCAGATTCCCCAGTACGAGGTGTTCAACCACGGGATGACGCTGTCGGAGTTCAAGGGCATCTTCTGGTGGGAGTGGGCGCACCGCCTGCTCGGCCGGCTGGTCGGCGTGGTGTTCGCGCTGCCGCTGATCGTCTTCGCCCTGCGCGGTTGGGTCGAGCGGCGGCTGTGGCCGCGGCTCGGCATCCTGTTCGTGCTCGGCGGCCTGCAGGGCGCGGTGGGCTGGTGGATGGTGGCGAGCGGCCTGACCGAGCGCACCGATGTCAGCCAGCTGCGGCTGGCGACGCATCTGACGCTCGCCTGCATCATCTTCGCCGCGTGCCTGTGGGTGGCGGAAGGGCTGCGTCCAGGGCGCAGCGCCCGCGGCCGCGCGGCGCTGGCGGAAAGCCGCGGCCTCCGCGTCGGCGGCGGCATCCTCGTCGCGCTGGTGTTCGTGCAGATTTTTCTCGGCGCGCTCGTCGCCGGGCTGAACGCCGGCCTCATCTACAACACCTGGCCGCTGATGGGCGACGGGCTCGTCCCGCCCGGGCTGATGGCGCAGTCCCCGGCCTTGGCGAATTTCTACGAGAACCTCGTCACGGTGCAGTTCGATCACCGCATGGTGGCCTATCTCGTCACGCTCGTGATCGTCGTCCATGCCGTGTTCGCATGGCGCGGTGCGCGCAACCTGGGGACGCGGACAACGGCGACGCTGCTGGTGATCGGCGTGCTCGCCCAGGTCGCGGCGGGGATCGCGACGCTGGTGTCGCGCGTGCCCATCGACCTTGCGCTCCTGCATCAGGGGCTCGCGGTGGCGCTGCTCGGTCTCACCGTCGTCCATGCCCGACGGATGACCCCGCCGACCCTCGTCACCGACGCCGCGGCGCTGCCGGCCTGATCGTCTTCGCGTTGCGGCCGTCCCGGCCCGGTGTTACCCCAAGTGCCGGCCGGGAGCAGCGGACGGCCGGCGCGATGAGGAGATGCCCGTGATCGAGGCCCGCGGACTGACCAAGCGCTACGGCGTCAAGACGGCGGTCGAGTCGCTCACCTTCACGGTCAGGCCCGGGCACGTCACCGGCTTCCTTGGCCCCAACGGCGCCGGCAAGTCGACCACGATGCGCATGATCATCGGGCTCGACAATCCCACCAGCGGCGAGGTCAAGGTCAACGGCAAGCGCTATGCCGACCACCCCGCGCCCTTGCGCGAGGTGGGAGCATTGCTCGAGGCGCGCTCGGTGCACACCGGGCGCTCCGCCTACCATCACCTGATGGCGCTGGCGCAGACCCACGGCATCTCCCGCGCCCGGGTGCTCGAGGTGATCGACCTCGTCGGCCTCACCACGGTCGCCGGCAAGCGCGCCGGCGCCTTCTCGCTCGGCATGGGGCAGCGGCTCGGCATCGCCGCGGCGCTGCTCGGCGATCCCTCGACGCTGATCCTCGACGAGCCGGTGAACGGGCTCGACCCCGACGGCGTGCTGTGGATCCGGCGCCTGCTGCAGCGGCTCGCCGACGAGGGGCGGACCGTGTTCGTGTCGAGCCATCTCATGAGCGAGATGGCGCTGATCGCCAATCACCTCATCATCATCGGCCGCGGCCGGCTGCTCGCCGACACGCCGATGGACGAGTTCATCAAGCGCGCCTCGCGCAACGCCGTGCGCGTCCGCGCCCCGCGCGCGACCGAGCTCGCCGAGCTCATCGGGGCGCGCGGGGGGGGCGTAGCCCCGCTCGACGGCGATCTAGAGGTCACGGGCCTGTCCGCTGCCGATGTCGGCGAGCTTGCGGCGGCGAACGGCATCGCGCTCCACGCGCTCGTGGAGGAGCGGGCCTCGCTCGAGGACGCGTTCATGAAGCTGACCGGCGACTCGCTCGAATATCACGGCCGGGCCGGCACCGCCGCGCTCACGGGCGCGGCGGCATGACCGCCGCGACGGTCTCGGCGCCCGCCGCGAGCGTCCGCCGCGATGCGCGCGTCACCTTCCCGCGCGTGCTGCGCTCGGAATGGACGAAGTTCTACTCGCTGCGCTCGACCTACTGGACGCTGCTCGCCGCCGTTGTGATCCTCGCCGGCCTCGGGGCCCTCATCACCTACGGCATCATGAGCCAGGAAGAGGTGCAGCTCGCCCGGCGCGCCGGGCTGCGACGCCTGCCGCCCGGCCTCGGCTTCGACCTCGTCTCGATCAGCTTCCAGGGCATCAATCTCAGCCAGCTCGCCATCGGCGTGCTCGGCGTGCTGATGGTGACGGGCGAATATTCGACCGGCATGATTCGCGCGACCTTCGCCGCGGTGCCCCGCCGATTGCCGGTCGTGCTCGCCAAGGCGATTGTCATGGCGGTCACGACCTTTGTGGTGATGGTGCCGGCCGCGATCCTCACCTTCTATGTCGGGCAGGGCATTCTCGGCACGTTCGGCGGGGAGATCACCGATCCCGGCGTGATCCGCGCCGTGATCGGCGCCGGCCTCTACCTCGTCGTGATCGGGCTGATGGGCGTCGCGTTCGGCTGGATCCTGCGCAGCGCCGCAGGGGCGATCTCGACGCTGGTCGCCATCGTCATCATCCTGCCGATCCTCGTCCAGGTGATCCCGGTGGACTGGATAAAGGCCGCCGACCCCTATCTGCCGAGCCGCGCCGGCCAGGCGATCTACTGGGTGGACACGACGCTGCTGAAGCGGTTCGCCGAGGGCAGCCTCGACCCCTGGCCGGGCTTTGCGCTGTTCGCGGCCTATGCCGTCGCGCTGCTCGTGGTCGCGGCCGTCGTCGTCAAGCGGCGCGACGCATGACGGTCCGCGTCACCCCCGGCCGCGTCTTCGCGAGCGAGTGGACCAAGTTCCGCTCGCTGCGCTCCAGCCTTTATCTGGTCGCCGGCTCCGTGGTTATCATGCTGGGGCTCGCCGCCCTCATCGCCCTGGCGGTGCGCGACGAGCAGGGCAGCGGATCGGACGATTTCAGCGGCGTCGACACGTTCGAGATCAGCCTGATGGGCTTCTGGCTCGCCCAGCTGACCCTCGGCGTGCTCGGGGTGCTGGTGGTCACGGGCGAGTACGGCACCGGGCAGGTCCGCTCCACCTTCGCCGCCGTGCCGCGCAAGGTGCCTGTCGTGCTGATGAAGACGGCGATGATCGGCCTGGTCGCCTTCGTCGTCGGGCTCGTCTCCGCCGGGCTTGCGTTCCTCCTCGTCGGGGCGATCCTGCCGTCAGATCTGGACATCTCGCTCAGCGATCCCGGCGTCGCCCGCGGGCTGCTCGGCGCCGGGCTCTACCTCGCCGCCGTCGCCGTCTACGGCGCGGGAATCGGCTGGCTGCTGCGGCACTCCGCCGGCGCGGTGGCCGTGCTGATGGGCGCGCTGCTCGTCCTGCCAATCGTGGTAATGGTCATCCCGATCGACTGGATCCAGCGGCTGGGCCCCTATCTGCCGAGCCGGGTCGGCCAGTCGCTGCTCTCGCGCGCCCCGGAAAACCCGGGCTGGACCGTCTCGCTCATGCTGACGATCGTCTATGTCGCCGTCCTGATGGGCGTTTCGGCCGCGGTAGTCCGGCGGCGCGACGTCTGACGCGCTTGGCAGCCTAGCGCGTTCGCCGGCGCGACAGGCCGGCGGAGCGGGCGAGGGCGCGCCACCGCAGCGCCGTGCCGAGCGTCGTCGCCGCGAGCAGCCCCGCAAGGACAAGGAAGACGACGTCCGGCCGTCGCGCCGCCTCGCCCGTCAGGACCGGGCCGATCGCTGCGGCGCGGGCCGACCCGGCGAGGAGAGCCAGGCCGGTAACCGCGACGATGAGGAGCAGCGCGAGCGAGAGGCCGTGCGTGAGGAGCGAAGGCCGCGGCCCAGGCCCCCGTGCGGATTGGTCGTCCGACATGCGCGTCCCTCCAATTTGCGACCCCCATGAGGCCCGGCAATTCCGCCGGCCCTCGGCCGACACGATGGGCGGGTGCGGGTGTTTTCGTGGCCGAAACCGGGCAGCGCCGGCGGCATCGCCCCGCGCCCTCTTACGGACTGGCCGGCGCGTGCGGTCGGGAGGCGCGAGGGCCTGGATGGCCGGGACAAGCCCGGCCCCGACGGCGAGGAGGGTTCGGGGCAACGAACTCGGTGGCGTTTCCGGCCGGAGCGCCGTCAGGCGGGGAGGGGAAGAGCTGCCCTCCGGCCTGGCAGAGGAATGACGCAATCGCCTTCTACCCCGACAAGGTGCGGATCGAGGCAAAGCCGGCCTGAGCGCCCCCGCGGCGGGGAGCCCTCAGTACGAGACGATCGCCAAACTGCCCGCCCAGGCGTCGCCGCAGGCTGCGCCGTCCTCGCCTCAGCGGAACAGCATCTCGCCTTCGAGCCCTTCGTACATCGCCGCGACATAGTCGCCGTAGCCGTTATAGAGCAGCGTCGGCACGCGGTCGCCGGTGTGGAGAATGGTCTCGGTGGCCTGCGACCAGCGGGGATGCGGCACGTCCGGGTTCACGTTGGCCCAGAAGCCGTATTCCTGGCCATCGCTGAGCTCCTCCCAGAAGCTCACCGGCCGCTCGTCGGTGAAGGTGAACTTCACGATCGATTTCACCGACTTGAAGCCGTATTTCCACGGCGTGGAGAGCCGCAGCGGCGCGCCGTGGACCTTGGCCATCGGGTGCCCGTAGGTGCCGGTGACGAGGAACGTGAGGTCGTTCATCGCCTCGGCCATGGTCAGGCCCTCGACATAGGGCCAGGGATAGAACGGCTGGCGCTGCAGCGGCGCCATGCCCGGGTCGTAGAACGTCTCCATCCGCACATAGGCGGCGCCGGACAGCGGGCGCGCATAGTTCACCAGCGCCGACATCGGGAAGCCCGTGAACGGGATGGTCATCGACCAGGTCTCGACGCAGCGATGGCGGTAGACGCGCTCTTCGAGCGGCATCGCCCGGATCAGCGTGTCGATGTCGACGGTCTGCTCCGCCTCCACCATGCCGTCGAGCGCCACGGTCCAGGGCCGGGTCTCGAGCATCGCGTCGGCCGGGCCGGCGACCGACTTGCTCGTCCCATACTCGTAGAAATTGTTGTAGTGCCCGTTGATGTCCTCGGGCGTGATCTCGCGGTCGACCATGTAGGTCTCGTTGCGCGGCGCCGGGTAGAGGTCGGCGGTGGGATCGGCCTCCTGTGCGAAGGCCATGCGCGGCAGCAGCACCGAGCCCGCGGCGAGGCCGCCTGCGGCGATGACCTGGCGGCGGTTGAGATAAATGTGCTCCGGAGTGACCTGGCTCTCGGGGATTTCCCACCCCCGCCGGCGCTTGATCAGCATCCCGACCTCCCTGTTCTTCGTGTCGGGCCGTGCGACGGGCTGCGGACAGCGCTGCGTCGACGGCCGGTTAGCTCCCGCCGAGAGTCTAGAGCGCCGGGCCGTGCCTTCAAACGGCTTTCGTGTCGCGCCCTCCCGTCTCACGCAGTCGTGAGCCTTTCGCGCTGGGGAACTCCCACCCCACCGCCACGTTCGATTCGCGATCGGCGGGCCGTGAGGACGCGGCGCGCGGATGCGAGGGCGCAAAGGAGCATCGACGATGGCTGCGGTGAAGAATCTCGAGGACCTTTTCATCAACCTTCTCAAGGATGTCTACCACGCGGAGAAGCAGATCCTGAAGGCGCTGCCGAAGATGGCGAAGAAGGCGGATTCCGACCAGCTCCGCCAGGCGTTCGAGACCCATCGCGAGGAGACGCTGGGGCAGGTCGAGCGCCTCGAGCAGGTGTTCGAGATCTTCGGCAAGCGCGCCCGCGGCGAACCCTGCGAGGCCATGAAGGGCCTTGTCGAGGAAGCCGAGGAGATCATGGAGGAGGTGGAGGACCGCGACACGCTCGACGCCGGACTGATCTCGTCGGCGCAGGCCGTCGAGCACTACGAGATCGCCCGCTACGGCACGCTCATCGCCTGGGCCAAGCAGCTCGGCCGCGACGACGCCGCCAATCTGCTGCACCAGACGCTGGAGCAGGAAAAGCACGCCGACCAGCTCCTCACCGAGATCGCCGAGGCGAGCGTCAACCGCGAGGCGATGGTGGAAGGCGAGGGCGGACGCAACGCCGTCCAGGTGGAGCGCAGCGCCGGCTCGCGTTCGGGCTCGAAGGGACGTCAGGCCGCCGAGTGATCACGACGGGTTTCGCGGAACGGGGCGGTGCCGGATGGCGCCGCCCTTTTCGCGTCAGCCCTCGCCGGGCTTTCCCAGGACGCCGTTCGGATAGGGCGTCTCGCCGCGGGCGAGCATCTCGACGAAGTTGCGGATCTTCTTCTCCCGCCCGGCGGCGGTCTTGAGATTGCCGACGCGGAAGGCGAGGGCGTAGCGGTTCGCGGCGTTGAGGGTTCGAAAGGTCGCCAGCGCCTCCGGCGAGGCCTCGATGGCGGCGAGCAGGTCGGCCGGCATCTCCATCTTCGAGCCGCTGGCATAGGCCGCGTCCCAGCGTCCGTCGGCCTTCGCGGCATCGACATGCGTTTGCCCGTGCGGCGTCATCCGCCCCGCCGCCGTCAGCCGCGCCACGTGCTCGCGGTTGACGCGGCTCCAGATGCTCTTCCGCCCCCGTGGCGTGAAGCGCTGGAGGAACGACGCCTCGTCCCAGGCCTTCTTGAGGCCGTCGATCCAGCCCCAGCACAGCGCCACGTCGAGCGCCTGCGCGTAGGTGACTGTCGGGAGTCCCGAGCCCTTCTTGTGGATCTTGAGCCAGATTTCCGGCTCGGAGGTGTGGTGCTCGCACAGCCAGGCCTCGAACGAGGCCTCGTCCGGGAAGCTGCGGATGCGGTCGGGGTGGGGGATGACGGGAGCCATCCGGCCATCCTACCAGCCGACGACGGCGAGTCGCACCAGTACCGCCGCGACGGCGAGACCGACGAGGCCGATGGCGAGCCCGATCGGCGAGCCCCAGCCATACCAGTCGAGCGCCTTGCCGGCATAGAACCGCTCGTCCTCGCGGGACAGCGGGGACGTACTGTGATCGACCATGGGCCATCTCCTTCGATTGGTGTATTGTTCGATCATCGTACCGAACGGGCAGAGGCGGGTCAATCCGGGTGGATCGGCAGGAACTCATCGCGGCGCTGATGGAGGCGATCCGGCGCACCAGCGCCGAGGCGGTCCATTTCAGCGCGCGCATGGCCGCGCGGGCGGGGCTCGACCCCACGGCGATGGAGGCCTACGACCTTCTCGTGCTGTCCGGGCCGGTGCCGGCGGGGCGGCTGGCCGCGATGACCGGCCTCACGCGCAGCGCGGTGACGAGCCTCATCGACCGCATGGTGCGGGCCGACCTCGCCGAGCGGCGCCCGGACCCGGCGGACCGGCGGCGCGTCATCGTCGCGCCGCGACCGATCCCACCGCGCATCGCGGATACGGCCGGCCCCGCTTATGCCGCGATGGCGGCGGCCTCAGAAGTTGTGATGGCCGCGTTCAGCGACGCCGAGCTCGCCCTGGTGCTGCGCTTCGCAACGAAGCTGAACGAGGCCGGCGCGGCCGTCATCGCGGGATTGGGGGAGACGGACTGAGCGCCTGGGACGCGCGCCCTTGCGAAGGCGGGAGCCCGCGACTAGGGTCCCGCCGCATTCCCGGAGACCCGAAATGATCACGCTCGCCAACGCCCTTGCCCGCGTCAAGCCGTCCGCCACCATCGCGGTGACGAACAAGGCCCGCGAGCTGAAAGCGGCCGGGCGCGACGTGATCGGCCTCGGCGCCGGCGAGCCGGACTTCGACACGCCCGAGAACATCAAGGAAGCCGCGATCCGGGCGATCCGCGAGGGCAAGACCAAGTACACGGCCGTCGACGGCATCCCCGAGCTCAAGGCCGCGATCGTCCAGAAGTTCAAGCGCGAGAACAACCTCGCCTACGAGCCGAGCCAGATCAGCGTCGGCACCGGCGGCAAGCAGGTGCTCTACAACGCGCTGATGGCGACGCTGAACCCGGGCGACGAAGTCGTCATCCCCGCGCCCTACTGGGTCAGCTACCCCGACATGGTGCTGCTCGGCGGCGCCGAGCCGGTATTCGTGCCGACCTCGACCGAGGCGAAGTTCAAGATCCGCCCCGAGGATCTCGACGCCGCGATCACGCTGCGGACGAAGTGGGTGATCTTCAACTCGCCGTCGAACCCCTCGGGCGCCGCCTATACGCGCGAGGAGCTGCGCGCCATCGCCGACGTGCTGGTCCGCCATCCCCATGTCTGGGTGATGACCGACGACATGTACGAGCACCTGCTCTACGACGGGCTGAAGTTCGCCACCCTCGCCGAGGTCGAGCCGGCGCTGTTCGAGCGCACGCTGACGGTGAACGGCGTCTCCAAGGCCTATGCGATGACCGGCTGGCGCATCGGCTATGCGGGAGGGCCGGAGCCGCTGATCAAGGCGATGGCCGCGATCCAGTCGCAGTCGACCTCGAACCCGTCCTCGATCTCACAGTGGGCGGCGGTCGAGGCGCTGAACGGGCCGCAGGATTTCATCCCGAAGAACGCGGCGCTGTTCGCCGAGCGGCGCGACCTCGTCGTTTCGATGCTGAACCAGGCGAACGGGCTGGAATGCCCGAACCCGGAGGGCGCGTTCTACGTCTATCCGTCCTGCGCCGGCACGATCGGCAAGACCGCACCGACAGGCAAGCGCATCGAGACAGACGACGACTTCGTGACGGAGCTGCTGGAGTCCGAGGGCGTCGCCGTGGTCCAGGGCTCCGCCTTCGGCCTCGGCCCCAACTTCCGCATCTCCTACGCCACCTCGACCGCCGAGCTCGAAGAAGCTTGCCGCCGCATCCAGCGCTTCTGCGGGGCGCTGCGATAAGGCGGGGATAGGTGGGCAATCCTCTTCGGCCGTGATGTCCGGCTTCCGCGCCTTCGGGCCGGGCGACAGACGACATGGGCGGCCGGGACGAACCCGATCACGACGCCGGACAAGCGCACGCGGGTGCGCTCAGCGCAGGCACGCGTCCGCGATCGTGCCCTCGCCGTCCGATAGCGCCGTCGCGGCCCCGGCGAGCGGGAACGTCTCGCTGACCCCGCGATCCGCCACCCCCACCCGGAAATTCTCATCGGCCGATGCCCGCAACGTCTTCACCAGCGCCGCGAAACCGGCCGTCTCGTCCTCGCCCATGGGCTGGAAATAATACCCGCCGTCCTCGAAGGCGAAAGCGAAGCTGTCCGCGCCCACGATGACGCGAACCTCGATCACTTCGTCGGCGGGCCGGGGGAGCGCGGGCGTTTCGAAGGTGAGATAGGCCGCCCGCTCCGGCTGGTCGGCGGCGCAGTAGACGCCGAAGAAGGCGCCGTCGCTCGCCGTGATCGAGGCGACGATCGTGCCCATCTGGTAGGCATTCACCCAGGTCTGGCCGGCCGGCACGGCCAGGGCCTGACCCGCGGCGAGCCCGATCGCCAGCAACGCTGCCGTCCCGCCCATCCGTTTCCTCCTCGCCTGTACGATCCGGAACAAGCCTGGGGCGCCGGCGGGGAGGCGCAAGGCGCGCCTCAGTACGACCACCGCTGCGCCTTGGCGATCAGGAAGTCGCGGAAGGCGTTGACGCGGGCGGAGTTCCGCAATTCGTCCGGGTAGACGAAATAGGTGTCGAAGGTCGGCACGTCGGCTTCGGGGATGAGCTGCACCAGGCCGGTGTCCGCCTCAATGATGTAGTCGGGGAGCATGGCAATGCCGACGCCGCGCTGCACCGCAAGGCGAATGGCGACGACATTGTTCACCCGCAGCACCGGCGTGCGCGGGTCGCCGGGTGGGCGGCCCGCAGTCTCCAGCCAGTTGAGGTCGCGCAGATAGACGGGCGCCGCCGAGCCGAAGGTCACGATGCGGTGGCCGTCGAGCTCCTCGATCGTCGTCGGGCTGCCGTGGCGCTTCAGGTAGCCCTGGCTGGCGTAGAGGTGGAAATGCACCGTGAACAGCTTGCGCTGGATCAGGTCCGGCTGCACCGGCTGGCGCAGGCGGATGGCGACGTCCGCCTGACGCATCGACAGGTCGAGCTCGACGTCGTCGAGGATCAGCTGCAGCTGCACCTCGGGATGCAGCTCGAGGAACTCGTTGACGCGGCTCGTCAGCCATGTCGAGCCGATGCCGACCGTGGTCGTCACCTTGAGGCTGCCCGAGGGCTTCTCCCGCGAATCGGTAAGCCGGCTGCGCACAGCCTCGAGCTTCACCATCACGTCGTGGGCGGCGCGGAACAGCAGTTCGCCCTGCTCGGTGAGGATGAGGCCGCGGGCATGGCGGTGGAACAGATGCGCGCCGAGCTCCTGCTCGAGCGCGGAGACCTGCCGCGACACCGCGGACTGGCTCATGTCCAGCACGTCGCCGGCATGGGTGAAGCTGCCGGCCTGGGCCGCGGCATGGAAGATCCGCAGCTTGTCCCAGTCCATCGCCCCCTGGTCGCGTGCGCTCATTCGGCAGCCACGCGGAGCGGCAGTGCCGCCAAGTGCTTCTCCGCCTCGAGCGCCGCCATGCAGCCCATGCCCGCCGCGGTGACCGCCTGCCGGAAGGTCTCGTCGGCGACGTCGCCGGCCGCGAACACGCCGGGCACGCTGGTCTGGGTGGAGCCGGGCACGGTCCAGACATAGCCGGACGGCTTCAGCTTGATCTGATCCCGGAACAGCTCCACGGCCGGCGCATGGCCGATGGCGACGAAGATGCCGTCGATCTCCATGTCGCGGAGTTCGCCGGTCTTCACGTTCCTCAGCCGCGCGCCGGTGACCGAAGGCGGGAAGCCGTCGCGTCCCAGCACCTCGTGCAGCTCGGTGTCCCAGATCACCTCGATCTTGGGATGGGCGAACAGCCGGTTCTGCAGGATGCGCTCGGCGCGGAACTCGCCCCGGCGATGCACGACGATGACCTTCTCGGCGTGGTGGGTGAGATAGAGCGCCTCCTCCACCGCGGTGTTGCCGCCGCCGATCACGAGCACCCGTTTGCCCTTGTAGAAGAAGCCGTCGCAGGTGGCGCAGGCCGAGACGCCGAAGCCCTGGAACTTCTGTTCGGTAGGCAGGCCGAGCCAGCGCGCCTGGGCGCCCGTCGCGATGATCAGCGCATCGCCGGTGTAGACGTCGCCGGAGTCGCCGACGAGGCGGAAGGGAGAGGCCGAGAGGTCGGCCGAGACGATGTGGTCGGTGAGGATGCGCGTGCCCATGTGCTCGGCCTGGGCCCGCATCTCCTCCATCAGCCAGGGACCCTGGATGACGTCGCGGAAACCGGGATAGTTCTCGACATCCGTCGTGATCATCAGTTGGCCCCCGCTCTGCAGGCCCGTGACGAGGATCGGCTCCAGCATGGCGCGCGCGGCATAGATGGCGGCGGTATAGCCGGCCGGACCCGAGCCGATGATGAGGAGCTTGCTGTGGTGTTCTGCCATGGGTGTCCCGAGGGGTGGCGCGGGGGGGCGCGCAAAAACTCGGCCGGATCGTAGGGACCGCGTCCCCCGCTTTCAAGGCAACGGGCCCGGCGGGGCGCGGATTTCCCGGACCGCGCGGCACGGCGGGCACGCTTACCGGAGCGGCCGGTTTCGTATATCAAAGCCGGCGCCGATCCTCGCGCCTGGCCAGACCGGATGAGCCTGCCCGTTTCCGCCTATATCATCACGCTGAACGAGGGGGCGGTGATCGAGAACTGCGTCCGCAGCCTCGACGGCTTCGGCGAGATCGTGGTCGTCGATTCCGGCTCGACCGACGAAACGCTCGCCATCCTGGCCCGTCTCGCCGCCGAGGGCTTCCCGATCCGGGTGATGCACCGGGACTGGCCCGGCTATGCCGCGCAGAAGCAGTTCGCGCTCGAAGCGACGACGCTGCCCTGGGCCTTCAACATCGACGCCGACGAGCGGCTCGACGCGACCTTGCGCGCCGCCCTGTCGGCCCTGCTCGACGCGCCGCCGGAGGTCAAGGCGTGGCGGGTGCGCCGGCGCAACTATCTCATCGGCTACGGCTACCAGCCTCGGAGCGCGCCCGAGCACCACCTGCTGCGCCTCACCCGTCGCGGCACGGCGCGGTTCGACCCGAACAGCCTCGTTCACGAGACCATCCTCGTCGAAGGGGAGGTGCGGGACGCCAAATCCGGCAGCCTGCTCCATTACCGGCCGCTGCCGATCGCCGATCAGATCGAGAAGGAGAATCGCTATTCGAGCCTCAAGGCCGAGCAGCTCGCCCGCGCCGGCAAGGGCCCGCGCCCCTGGAAGCTGGTGTTCAATCCGCTGGTCTATTTCCTCCGCCTCTATGTCCGGCGCCGGCTCTATCGCTGCGGCTGGGCCGGGTTCATCCAGGCGGGCACGGGCGCGGTCTACGCCTTTCTCACCGAGGCGAAGCTGATGCAGCGGGCGCTTGCCGAGCGCCTGCCGCCGGGCGAGGAGAACGCGCCCAATGCCTGAGGCGCCGGCGGCGAGCGTGATCGTCTCGACCTTTGAGCGTCCCGACTATCTCGTCCGCACGCTGGAATCGCTCGGCCGTCAGACGCGGGCCGACTTCGAGATCGTGATCGCCGACGACGGGTCGAGCCCGCAGGCCCA
>Ga0182738_1005866_pt1 | contig 12949 bp, 12 predicted proteins | sample eDN5th30CBELigMG_FD_128876 | JGI IMG/M metagenome (GOLD analysis project Ga0182738, IMG submission 128876) | Enriched Miracle-Growth compost microbial communities from Emeryville, California, USA - eDNA 5th pass 30_C BE-Lig MG (version 2)... ...
CTTTGCACCCGGCCCCATCCATCAGATGCCCTGCGGTGCGGTCGGGATTTTCCGGGGAGTGTTCTGGCCGGGACCGGAGCTGCCAGCGATCCTGCATCGGATGCCACGGCAGACGGGGCAGGGCGCCAGCCTGACCCTCACCATCAGCCCGGTCTGATCGGGCTTCTACACGATCTGCAACTCGTCAACCGCGTAGACGGCGCTCGTCGTCGTTTCCATGTCCAGGGCAATCCTCAGCGCCGCATTCTCCGCGAGGATATGCTTGTCGGCGGCTGGGCCATCATCCACCCATGTCGTCACGACGAGGTTCGGAGACACAGGCTCGGACCAGAGCGATGGACGGGTGAAGGCAGGCCTCAACTTTTCGATTGCGAAATCGCGCAAGCCTTCCGCTTGGAGTTCGGCCCTGAGCAGCTCGCAAAGCCGTTGATGCAGGCGTGCCGGGTTTTCGGCGATCGCCAGCGTCATGAACTTTCTTGCGCCGCAGCCCGCCTCGGTCGCCCGCGCTTCTCCGGCAGAGAGGGCAGTCAGACCCGAGAGAAAGCGCGGCTCGTCCTCGATCAGCGCCTCGGTCGTGGCGGAGGTCTGGTTGGCATCGACGGCTACCTGGGAGCTGAACCAGAGTTCCACGATGCCGTCGACCTCGAACCGGGTGCTGCCGCTTCGATGGCAAACCGAGTCGATGCGGTTCTGGTTGTATTTGACCAGACCGTCAAAGCCGCGGGCAATCGCGGCATGGGGTTCGGCCCAGTGGCGACGAAACTCGGCATCCGTCAGATCGCGCCGCCGACGGAGCAGTGTCAGACGCTTCAACATCCTGCACTTCCTCATGTGAATCGCTGTTCCTGCGGGGAGCGCCGGCCCGGGGCGGGGCCGGTGCTTGGTCGTCAGTTGCCTGCGCTTGCGATGGCGAGGTCATGCGCCGCGACATAGCCGAAGGTCATCGCCGGGCCGAGGGTGATGCCGCCCGCCGGATAGTTGCCGCCGAACAGGCTGGCGGCGTCATTGCCGACCGCATAGAGGCCGGGGATGAAGTCACCCTTCGTGTCCAGCACCCGCGCGCGTGCATCGGTCTTGTGACCGTTGAAGCTGCCCAGATCGCCGACCACGATTCGGATCGCATAGAACGGTCCGTGCTCGATCGGTTTGACGCAGGGATTGGGCTTGTGGTCGGGATCGCCGAGATAGCGGTTGTAACCGGTTGTTCCCCGGCCAAATTCGGGATCCTCTCCGTTGCGGGCATTCCGGTTGAACTCTGCAACCGTGGATTCAAGGCCCTGCGGGTCGATGCCTGCATTCCTTGCCAGTTCGGCCAGCGTCTTGCCCCGCATCAAATAGCCGGATCGCAACGCAGGATAGAGCGGGATGGGTGCGGGCTTCACATGCCCCAGCCCGTAATGGCGCAGCGTCGGGTGATCGACGATCAGCCAGGATTCCGCCGTGCCGTTCCCGTCGCGATTGGCAACCAGCGCGGTCCCATAGTCGTGATAGGAATTGGCCTCGTTCACGAAGCGCCGCCCGTTCTTCAGGACCGCGATCACCCCCGGTTTGCCGCGATCCACGAAATGCGGGAACGTTCCCAGCGTGCCGTCCTTTCGCGGGACCAGCGAGATCGGAACCCATGCGGCGGGCTGGCTCAGATCCTCGGCAATATTGGCGCCGATCTTCTGACTGGCCGCCAGCGCATCGCCTGTGTTGGAGGGATTGGCCGGCGAGAAATGCCCCTCGCCCCTGGGAGCATGAGGGTAGTACTTGTCGCGCAGTTCCATGTTGAAGGGATAGCCGCCGGTCGCGAGGACGACACCGCGCCGGGCGCGCAGGGTCTCGGTATCGCCGCCGGTGGTTCCAATGACGACGCCAGTGACCCGGCCATTCTCGACGACGAGATCCCTCAGCGGGGTGCCGGTGCGGATCTGCACGCCCTTCGCGAAAGCCGCCGCGGCCATCCGCGCCGCCATGGCCGAGCCGTTGGTCAGGCGTCGCGCCTGACCATAGCGCAGCTTTTCATAGCCGTAGCGGGCGAGGAGTGCCGCGACATAACCGAAGGACTTGATCGAGCGGGTGGCCTCGAAGAAATGCTTCAGCTCGCGGTTCGAGCCGACCATCATGCCCAGGAACGTCGCCTCTGGCAGCGGAGGCGCAAGCCGCCTCGCGTTTTCGCCAAGGATCGACATATCCACCGGATCGGCATTCAGCGAACGCCCGCCCTCGAGGCCACCGGGCTGATAGGGGTGGTAGTCCGAGAAATAGGTGCCGATCGTGAATGTGACGCCCGTTCTGGACTGGAAGAAATCCAGCATCTCGGGGCCGTATTTCAGGAAAGCATCGGTGCGGTCGGCATCGAAATGGTTGCCGGACTCGGCCTCGATATAGGCGCGCGCCTTTTCCGCACTGTCGGCGATGCCTGCCTGCTTGCCCTGGCTGTTGTTGGGTATCCAGATCCAGCCGCCCGAACGGGCGGTGGTGCCGCCGAACCGCTCTGCCTTTTCAACCACAAGGACGGAAAGCCCCTGATGGGCCGCCGTGATCGCAGCCGCCAGACCTCCCGCCCCAGAGCCAGCGACAATGACGTCGTATTCCTTCTTCCACCCGGTCATGCGTGGTCCTTCGCTATTTGCCCATGCCCAATCTGACCGCGATCCCGCGAGGGGTTCGGATTCGCCCTCGGGTTCGCGCTTGCCTTGAAGCTAGCGGTGATCGGTGGACCGATCTGTCGCCAGATGTTATGACAAGCTCCTCCCCGGTGCGGAGAGGTTTGCATCGCGACGACGTTCGAGAGTTTACCCTCTCGCCAGAGACATCTATTGGCTGAAAGCGGAGAGCCTGTCGGGGAGTGGCCTTGAAAAAATCCGGTTCATTCCTGACTGAGCTTGAGGCGCGGGACAGCCAGTCCTGGCACAATGCGCTTTGCAACGCATTCTCGCCGACCGAATTCAAGCCAAGCCAGGAGGCCGAGTTCCGCGGAGAGCTGTCACAGGCCAGTCTTGATGCCGCGCGCATGTCGCGGCTGCTCTCGCCGGGCGGCCGGTTTCTGCGCAGTCCCAACGCAATCCGCCGCGACAGCTTCGACGGGTTCATGATCCTCCTGAGTCTGGCGGGCGAGTTGCGACTGGAGCAGCGAGACAGAGTGCTGAGCGCGATGGCCGGGGAAGCCTTGATCTATCGTCAGGGGCTTCCCTTCACGCTCGAGGCGCCGGCTCAGTATACAGCGGTTGCCCTGTGGGTGGCGCCCGAGGTCATGGCGACGCATTGTCCGCATCTGGCCAATGCCGCCCCTTTCGTGCTGACCCGGAACAGTGCGAATGGTCGGCTCGCGCTGATCATGGTGCAGGAACTCTGCCAGATCGCCGTCGCGGGCGAGGTTGACAGTCCCATGCTTCTGGTCGAGGCGTCGCTTGACGTGATCTCGACCAATGCGGCAGTTCATCAGAGCACCGATGCGGGGGGACGCAGCGAAAGGCTGATCCAGAAGCTTGCGGTCCATCTGGTGCAGAATATCGACGACACCGATCTGAGCCTCGAGCATCTGGTCGGCGTCAGCGGGGTATCGCCCCGGACGTTGAACCGGATCTTTGGCGAGGTTGGCACGACCCCGATGCGCTGGGTGCGCGATCAGCGGCTGATGCACGCGCATGAGGCGCTGCGGAACGCCCGCGTGCGCAATGTCACGGAAGCGGCCTTCAGCTTCGGTTTCAAGGACAGCGCACATTTCAGCCGCGCATTCTCGCAGAAATACGGGGTGACGCCCGGCACTCTGTTGCGCCGGGACTGACTGCGATCAGGTGTATCGGGCCGGGGTCTCAGCCGGCCAGAGCAAGGTGGTTCGCGGCGGATGAGCGGATCAGCATTGTCGAGAGCTGATTGATGGACGTGACGTTCAGCCGGGCATAGGCCCGCCGGCGATAGGTCAGGACACTGGTATTCTTGATCCCCAGATCCAGCGCGATCCCTTCGGTCGTGAAGCCGACGATCGAGCGCGCGCAGACCGATACCTCGCGCCTGGACAATTGGGGAAAGGCCCAGCGGACGCGCTCTTCCATTTCCGCGGTCGAGATGCGGGCGGTCTGAGGGGTCAGGTCGACGATGCGGTGGTGCAGATTCAGCAGCGGCAAAAGCAGATTGGCGACGTGATACAGCGTGTCCAGCCGCTGGGCATCGAAGACGGGATCATCCTCGAACTCATAGAGGGTCAGCGCAATCCAGACTCCGTTCGTTCTGTGTGCAAGGGTCAGCTTCTCGCAGATGCCGGGTCGAACGAAGCAGTTGTTCAGGTAATCCGCGTTGCGGATCTCCTCGCGGCGAATGCGCGCGATATAGGTGCCGGTGGGCTGGTTGTCGCTCAGCAATCGGTTGATCGGATCCAGTCGGAAGAAGCATCTCCGATAGGCCTCCACGCGCTCGGAGGAGCGACCATCCCGCGACTGCGCCAGAATGACATCGGGAGCCGCATTCGCATCAACGCGGCGAAAGGACATGAACTCGCGTATGTTCAGTGTTTCGAGGATTATCTGCGAGACGCAGGCCTGGAACTGATCCGTCCCCACCGCCTGAATTGCATCGCCGATTTCGTTCACGACCGCCGCCACCTCCGGCTTGGCGGGCTCGAGCATCGAGTAGATCATTCCAGACCTCCCTTTCCAGAACCTCCCCCCGGTGGCTTCCGCCGGTGACGTCGCGACCGCTGGGGACAGTTCAGCCTTAGGGGCGCGGAAGAAAGCCGTCCTGTATCTGCCTGCCATTCCTTTGCCGGAAACTGCCACCGACGCGACGGGGGGAATGGACCGCCGGGATCCCCGTCCTCCGCGCGCTGTCATACGAGATGAGGACAGCCGCAAATCCCCGATGGCCCCATAGAGGCAACAAGAGAGGGATATCGGTCGCGACCATGCGCCTGGCCGAAGGCCGCCGTGGTCGCGCGCATCGAGGGGGACACCGCGGCTCGGGGGAACATCGTCCCGAACGGATCGAAACGGAAGTCGGGAGATCATGGAAAATCTCAGGGAGAGGGGAAACGCATCATGGAAAGATTAGCCACTCTGCTGTCACGGGCGATGCTCGTGCTGGCCGGGATCGCCACGGTCGTCATGCTGGTGACGATCGTGGCAGATGTGATCAGCAAGTCGGCGTTCAACTTTGCATTGCCGGGAGTCGACAGGATCGTCGCCTCCTATCTGATGGTCGCCGTGATCTTCCTGCCACTCGCGATGCTGGAGCTGCTGGAGGAGAATATCGCTGTGGACGTGCTCTACCATGTCCTGCCGACCTCGATCCAGCATCTCTGCGCCATGCTGGGCCACCTGCTGACGGCCGTATTCTACGGTCTGCTCGGATGGCTCTATGCCGGGGTCGCCATCGAGGCGATCGAGATCCGCGAGTTCGTCTCGGGCGCCTGGAATGTTCCGATCTGGCCGGCGCGGATGATCATGCCCGCCGGGCTCATCATCGGCGCGATCGTCGCCCTCGTGAAGCTCTGCCTCATCCTCATCGACCTGCTCGGCCCCAATCCGCATCGCGATACCGGCCATCACGACGGAGACTTCCAGTGAACGAACGTGAATTCATCGGCGCGATAAGCATCGGCGTCGTCCTGTTGCTTGTCTTCCTGCGCATCCCGGTCGGCATCGCCATGGGAATGGTCGCCTTCGGTGGGATCGCTGCCGCGATCAGCCCCAACGCGGCATTCGGTGTCCTGAAAGCGGTGCCCTTCGAGATGGTGGGTGACTGGAATCTGTCGGCCATCCCGATGTTCCTGCTGATGGGCTATGTTGCTGCATCGGCGGATCTGACCAAGAACCTCTTCAAGTCGGCGCGGCTGACGCTGAACTGGCTGCCCGGAGGGCTGGCCACGGCCACCGTGATCTCGGCGGCGCTGTTTTCGTCGGCCAGCGGTTCCAGCCTCGCGACTTCGGCCGCCTTTGCCCGGACCGCTGTGCCCGAGATGCGCAAGGCAGGATATTCGACCAGCCTCGCGACCGGCGCGGTGGCGGCGGCGGGGACGCTCGGGGCGCTGATCCCGCCCTCGGTCCTGATGATCGTCTTTGGCATCACCATGTCGACCTCGATCAACGATCTTTTTCTGGCTGGCGTCGTTCCCGGCCTGCTCTCGGCCCTGATGTTCATCGTCTACATCACCGTCCGGGTCCTGCTGCAGCCCTCGCTTGCCCCGCGCGTGACCGAGGAGGTTTCGCCCGAAGAACGCCGCGAGGCGCTCAGCGATGTCTGGCCGCTGCCGGTCATCATCATTTCCGTGATCGGCGGCATCTTCGCCGGGTTCTTCACGCCGACCGAGGCGGGCGCCGTCGGAGCCGGCATGACGATCCTGCTAGCCGCCGTGCGCGGGTCGTTCACCTGGCCGAACTTTCGCGATGCGCTGGGAAAGACCGCGAATGGCACTGCCGGGATCTTCATCATCATCGTCGGCGCGGCGCTGTTCCAGCGGCTGCTTGGCTTCACCGGCTTTGCCAACATGTTCACCGACATGATTTCGGCGCATCTGACGACGCCACTTGCCGTGATCCTGGCGATTTCGGCCCTCTATCTGATCCTGGGCTGCTTTCTCGATTCCATATCGATCATGCTGCTCACGCTGCCGGTCATCGCGCCGCTGCTGCAATTGCACGGGATCGACCTGATCTGGTTCGGCATCATTACGGTCAAACTGCTCGAGATAGGTCTGGTTACGCCGCCGCTCGGCATGAACATCTTCGTGGTCAAGAGCGCGCTTGGCGACGAGGTGCCGCTGGGAACGATCTTCAAGGGGGCCTTGGGCTTCCTGCTGGCTGATTTCGTCACGCTCGCGCTTATCATCGCCTTCCCCTTCCTGTCGCTGTGGCTGCCGTCCATCGGCGGATGACCAAGAACTTCCCAGAGGAGGAAATCATGAAAAATCTTGTCCTGAGCACCATGCTGGCCGCCATTGCCACCGCGACCATCTCGGCCGCGCGGGCGGAAACCGCCAATTCGTATCTGCCGCCGACCTATCCGCAATCGGTGCACGGATATACCGAGACTTTCGACCGCGTGCGCGAGCGCAGCAAGGGCGAACTGGACTTCGAGACCTATTTCTCGGGTGCGCTGCTGCCGGCCGCGACGACATTGACCGGGATACGCGACGGCGTTGCCGAGGTCGGGTTGGTCTATCCGTCCTACACTCCCGCGGAACTGCCGATCTCGGATTTCCTGAACAGCGTGAGTTTCCTGAACGAGGACGCGCTCGCCGCGACGATCGCCTATACGGAGCTGAACCTCACCTTGCCCTCGCTGCAGGCGGAGTGGGGCAAGTACAACACGGTTTTCGGCGGCGCCTTCGCCACGCCGGTCTATCGCCTGATGTGCAACAAGCCCGTCACGACGCTTGCCCAGGCCAATGGCAAGAGCATGCGCACGGCGAGCGCCGGCTATACCGCCTTTGCCAGCTCGGTCGGCGGCACTGCTGTCTCGGTTCCGATCGGGGATGCCTATAGCGGGCTCCAGCGCGGTTCGCTGGACTGCCTTCTGGCCGATCCGACAAACATGACGACCGCCTCGCTGAATGAGGTGGTGAAGAACGTCACGCTGGTGACGCTCGGGACGGCGATGGGGGCAACCTGGGTCTACAACAAGGGCTATTGGTCGGGCCTGAGTCCCGAGAACCGGACCCTGCTGCTGGAAGAGATGATGAAAGGCATGGTCGACCAGCAATTGAAGTTTGCCGCGATGGAAGCGGAATCGCTGGACGAGGCCCGCGGGCGCGGCATCGTGGTCGAGGAGCCCGCCGCAGACCTTGCCGCGCATGTCACCGAATTCAAGGCGCACTGGGCCGGGCAGCTGGTCGGTCAATCCTCTGCCATTGGTGATCCGCAAGCGATCCTCGACGCCTATGCCGAGGCCCAGCAGCGCTGGACCGATCTCCTGAACGGCGTGGATCGAAGTGATCCGGCGGCGGTTCTGGCGCTGGTCCATGAGCATCTGCTCGGCAAGATCGACCCGGCAAATTACGGAATGTGACGCCCCGCGGCCCCGGCACCTGTCGGGGCCAGTTTCCATGACGCCATGAAACGAAAGACAGAAAAGATGAATGAGCCGATCACCAAGAACGAGATCACGCATATTCCGGGCCTGTTGAGCGGCGATGTCGCCGTGGTCACGGGTGCCGCCCAAGGGAACGGCGCGGCATTCGCGCGGGGGCTGGCGCTGAGCGGCGCGAGGGTTGCCGCCGCCGATATCGACCGCGCCAAGCTGGATGCCTTCGTCGAGGAATTGCGCGGGCTGGGCGGCGAGGTGGAAGCATATGAACTCAACGTGGCCGATCAGACCGCATGCAAGGCATTCGCCGCCAAGGTCGAAGCCGACCTTGGCCCGGTCTCGATCCTCGTCAACAATGCCGGCATCGTCCGCCGCGTGCCGATCACCGAGGAAGGGTTCGTCAGATCGGTCGAGGACCAGTTCTCGGTCAATGTGATGGGCTCGGCCTTCATGGTGCAGGCGCTGACCGCGCAGCTTGCCGCCACCAAGGGGCGCATCATCAATCTCGGCTCAATCGCCAGCTTCCGCGCCACGACCGGCGGGATCGGCTATGGCATCTCGAAAGGTGCCGTGCGGCTGATGACCCAGACGATGGCGGCCGAGCTGGCGCCGCTGGGTATCCGCGTCAACGGCATCGCGCCCGGCGTGATCGTCACCCCGATGACCGAGGTGACGCGCCAGAACCCGGAAGCGATGCGCATGTATATGGACCACATCCCGCTGAAGCGATTTGGCGAAGCCGACGAGCTGGTGGGACCGCTTCTGTTCCTTGCATCGCGGATTTCGAGCTACATGACGGGCGTGATGATGCCGGTCGACGGCGGTTTCACCGCAATCTGAGCCAAGCCCATCATTCCGACGGACATCAAGGATGACGGCACGATCAGCCCTGCTCGTCCGTCATCAAGGAGAAAATACCTCAGAGGCCCGATCTTCCCGGGATCGTGCTGATCCGGTCGCGTAGCTCGATCGCAGCAACGGGGCGGCGATTATCGCCACCCCGCCAGCGTTCGGGATTCTTGTTCAGAAGCACCTCGTGACGAGGCGATTGGGCGGTGTCATCTCCGCAGGCTGAAGCTCAGTATCCAACCGTGAAGCGGCGGCGGGAATGGCGCGGCTTCTCGATCTCGTCGAGAAGGGCGATGGCGAAGTCCTCGAACGAGATCGCGCTCTTGCCATCGGCACCAACCAGCAGGTCGTCGCCGCCCAGCCGGAATATGCCGGTCCGCGCGCCCGCCGTGAAGGCGACCGAGGGCGAGAGGAAGGTCCAGTCGATGTCGGTTTCCTCCTGCAGACGGTCAAGAACGCGCTGGCCCGCCGCGGCCTCGGGCTTTGCCGCCTCGGGGAAATTCGGCCCGTCAGCGACGCGGCCTCCGCCGGGGCCGCGCAGACTGCCCGCACCACCCACGATGGCCAGCCGGTCCACATCCGCGGCGCGCACCGCATCGAGCAGCAGGTCGGGTTCGTATCTGACGAAGCGCACCGCGCTGACAACGACGTCGTGACCCTTCAACCTGGGCGCCAGCGCAGCAGGATCGGTAATATCCGCAACGGCGAATGTCGTCGCCCCGAGGGCTTCGAGCTTATCGGGATTCGGACCCAGTGCGGCGACCTCGTGGCCTCGGTCCAGTGCTTCGCGGACGATACGCTGACCGGCATTACCGGCCGCGCCGATGACGGCGATTTTCATGGCTCACTCCTGATTATGAAGATGAAGAGAGGGCGGGCGCATCGCCCGGCCCCGCAGTCCGGTCAATCCGGCTGAATGCGTCGGACGAGGGCGATGGCCTGTTCGACGATCTGGCGGTCGCCGATATGGTTTGCGAGGGTCAGGCAAAGCTTGGCCCAGACCTTCAGGCTTTCCTGCTCGCTCAGCCCCTCGTGCATCCGCACCAGCTGTTCATAGACATCGTCGCCCCCGGCAAGCTTGGGGGTCGTGATCAGATTACCCATGATGTGCCTCCCTCGCGCGACGAAGCGCGGTTTCCACGGCTTCAGTATGGGGCGCCTTCCAGCGCGCCGCGACATACTGGTCAGGCCGGACCAGAACCGCGCCGCCTTCGGACAGCCCGAGCCGATCGGCCGCGAGCCCGTCCACCTCGACCAGCCGCAAGCCTGCGGGCGTGGGATCCGTCCAGCCGCGTGCGATCAGCACGAATTCATCGCCAATCGCGTCGAGCAGCCAGCCATCGCCATGCGGCGCGTCGAGCACCGGGCTGCCGGGTGGCACCCCACTCTCCCAAACATCGATGTCGGGCGTGTTGAGGGGGCTTAGCGGATAGCTTACCGCGGTTGAGAGCCTGCCCGAATTGACCAAGGGCCGGGCGAAGGGATGGCTGCGGGCAAGTTCCAGCACCGCGTCGCGCAGATAATGGCTCGCGGAGGATTTCGGGGTGAGGAAATCGGTCGAACGGGTCGAGTTCAGGATGTTCTCGTCCGCGGTTGTGATCGCTTCCGTGTTATAGGTCTCGATCAGCTCGGGCCCGGCCGCGCCCTTCAACACGAGGTCGAGTTTCCAGCCGAGATTGTCCACGTCCGCAAGTCCGCCATTGCAGCCGCGCGCCCCGAAGGGCGACACGAGATGGGCCGAGTCCCCGGCGAATATCACCCGGCCGTGGACGAAGCGCGCCATGCGGCGGCATTGGAAGGTATAGACCGAATACCATTCGCGCTCGAACTCGACGTCAGATCCAAGCATCGCCTTGATGAAGGGCTCGACATTCTCCGGCAGGATCGCGGCTGCCCGGTCGACATCCCAGCCGAGTTGGAAGTCCAGCCGCCAGACGTCGTCGGGTTGCTTGTGCATCAGCGCCGAGCGTCCGGGGTTGAACGGCGGGTCAAACCAGAACCAGCGCTCGGACGGCATCTCGTGCTTCATGCGGATATCGGCGATCAGGAAATTGTCCTCGAAGACCCGGCCCTCGAAATCCAGCCCCAGCCTCTCGCGGACCGTCGAGCGCGCGCCGTCGCAGGCGATCAGCCATTCGGTGGTCAGCGTATAGGGACCGCCCATATCCGCCGTGACCGACAGCTCCACATGATCGCCGCGGGGCCTCGCATCCTCGACCCGATGGCCCCAGCGGACCTCGATATTGGCAAAGCTTTGGACACCATCCAGCAGATATTCCTCGATATAATATTGCTGGATATTGATGAAGCCGGGGCGTTTCTGTTCCTTCACCGGCAGCATGTCGAACTGATAGACAGGCTCGTCACCGGCACCCCAGAAGACCTTGCCGACGTTCCAGGTGACACCCTTCGCGATTGCTGGATCGCAGACGCCGAGGCGGTCGAGGATATCGAGCGAGCGTTTGGAAAAGCAGATCGCCTTTGACGCATGGGCGACGAAGTCGAGCCGGTTCAGCACGATGACCTCATGGCCGCGCCGTCCAAGGTCAAGCGCCATGGCGAGGCCGACCGGACCGGCCCCGACGATGACGACGCGGGCGCGCTCCGAAGCCGAGACAGGCGCCGGGGTTGCGCCGATCTCCTTATAGACCGGAATGCCGGGGACGTTTGCCATATCTCGCTCCCTCAGCCTTGCAGCTTTGCCCAAACCTCGCGGTCGCGTTCGGCCGTCCAGATGCGGGGATGCTCGATACCGTCGAACTCGTCCCAAAGCCTCTGGACGTCGAAAGGTAGGCAATGTTCGAAGATCGGCCAGGCTCCGAATTCGGGGCTGAGCGCGGTGTGGGTCGCCTCGAATGCCGCCCGGAGGCTGCCCCCCGATTTGTGGACGCGGCCGACATTCTCGATCATGCCGTTCAAAAATTTCCGGGTCTGCTCGACTGCTGCGTCGGTCTCGGCAAGGCCGCGCGACACCGCTCCGCGACCGCCGATCAGGTTCTCGGACCGGTAGGCCTTGACGTTGTCGAGCGTGTGTTTTGCCCAGTCGAAGTGATAGGCGTCGCCGGTATAGAGGGCCGCCTTCGACTCGACCAGATCGCCGGCATAGAGGGTGCGGCTACGGTCGTGCCAGACCACGATGTCGCCGCCGGTATGGCCTCGGCCGAGAAATCTCAGGTCCAGCCGGCCGCGATCGCCGCCAAGCTCGATGGCCATCTCGATCCCGAAAGTGATCGTCGGCCAGGTCAGTCCCGGCACCTCGTCGGCATTCTTTGCAAGTCGTGGCATCCGGCCGAACTCGCTCTTCCAGTCCTGCTCTCCGCGCTCGGCGACCAAGGCACGCGAGGCATCGGACATGATGATGTCCTGGGCCTCGAAAGCCGAGGCCCCCAGCACGCGAACCGCGTGGTAATGGGTCAGGATCAGGAAACGGACAGGTTTATCAGTCTGTTCGCGCAGGATGTTCAGCCAGTCCCGGCTGGCCGAAGGGGTGGCCCGGCTCTCGATGGCGACGACGAAGTCCTCGCCCTCGACGGCGCCGACATTCGGATCGCCCTCGGCCGTCAACGCATAGACCCCATCGGCAAGAATCTCGAGGGTATCTGACTTCGCCTGCGTGTCCGTCGAAGATGCGAATGGCTTGCTCATGGGATCTCTGCTCCGGTTGTTCGCTTTACGACTGCGATACCGGGAGAGAGGCCGGGCGGTCTGTCCCCAGCTCTATGGACACGGCATTCTCCGGTCGGCCTTCCGGGGGGGCGGCCTCGAAGGGTAACAAGCCGCCGTGCCCCCCCGGTGCCTTGAGCAGAACGTCGCCCCATCACCTCCGAGCGTGGGCCATCGACCGGGTCAAAGAATCGTCCCGCCGTCCACAACCATTTCCGCGCCGGTGACGAATGCCGATTCATCGGACGCGAGAAACAGGGCCATCGCCGCGATTTCTTCGGCCTCTCCCAGCCGGCCGAGCGGGGCTTGTGAACGCAAGGCGGCCAAGAACGCCTCGGGGTCGCTGGTCTGTCGGGCGGTCTTCTCCAGCATGACCGTGTGGATCGCGCCCGGATGCAGGGCATTGCAGCGGATATTGTAACCCTGGGCGGCA
>Ga0182738_1005868_pt1 | contig 12947 bp, 14 predicted proteins | sample eDN5th30CBELigMG_FD_128876 | JGI IMG/M metagenome (GOLD analysis project Ga0182738, IMG submission 128876) | Enriched Miracle-Growth compost microbial communities from Emeryville, California, USA - eDNA 5th pass 30_C BE-Lig MG (version 2)... ...
TCCACATTTTTTTTGCCAAAAATTCCCTTTTTTTTTTTATCTTTTTTTTCCAAAAATTTTACACAAAAAATTTTTTATTTTTTAAAATCAACTTTTTTTTTTTTTTTTTTTTTAAAGTAATGCACTCAAAGACTTTCTTATCCCCTGTTTGTTTCAATTCCCACCTTTACACATCAAAGAAACACAAGCAAATGAACTTTTTTCCTATTGACTTCCAAAACCTTTTCCTCTCAAATTATATAGAAAAGTAAAATCAAGAGAATCTTCTTCAAAATCTCATTTACAATTACTCGTTTTTTCCATCCCAAAGTATTGTTATTATTATTCTAATTTTTACAAATGATATTATTTCATTGATCAAACCAGATTTGTATTTTTATCTCAAAAATAAATTAGATCTTTACTAATTTCTCTTGTCTTTTTTTGTTTGGTTTTGTTCCAAAAAGAGCAAATCAAAAAAACCAAATTTAATTTATAAAAACACACCTTCAAATTTTTATTTCCCAACCCCTATTTTCCCAATTTTATGAGTCATCGTTACCGATCATCCCCCAAACTTTTCGTTGCTAATATCTCTTCTCGTGTAATCCACTTTCCTTTTCTCTCCTTTCTTTACAATAACCCCATTCTCCAGGTTACCAGATCGGATCTAGAAGATAAATTTGACCGATACGGAAAAGTCATCAACGTTCAACTTCGTGATGGCCGTGACAGAGAACGCTTTGCTTTTGTTGAATTTGATGACGTTAGAGATGCTGAATATGCTTATGATAAGTATTCATTCTTTTGGATTTCATTTTTTTCCCCTCGCTCACTATCCAATCATTTCTTTTCTCCTTCAAATCATTGGATCTCTTTGCCGTTTCTTTTTGTTTCCCCCTTCCCAATGACAATTTCCCTTGGACCTGATCTTGGAATTTTCCCTTCAGGCATTTGAATAAGCGAGAATAATCATCTCTTCATCCAGTATATTCACAGTTCATCAACTAGGCTTCAAGGATATGAATTTTTTGGACGTGAACTTCGCATAGAATACTCCAGAGGAAGCAGAAGAGATCGTGAAAGAAAGTATGCTCATTCTCCAAATCATTCCAAAGATAATCTGCACCATTTTTTAGTGAACCAAAAGAAGGCACAAACTGTTTTATCTGCGGCGAAAGAAATCACTGGGCTGCAGACTGTCCTAAAGGAGCTCATCAAGGTATTTATTTTCCCTTGGCAAAAGAGTATAAATTCTCCATAAAAGGAATAAAGAAAGGAACATGTTTTGTTTGTGGAAGCACAGGTCATAAAATGCGTGACTGCCCTAAGCATAGGTAATTCACAATGGAAACGCTCGTATCATCACCGCCGGAGGAATGGAGGAGGAAGGTCACACTCAAGAAGGTCAAGCAAGAGCAGAAGCAGATCAGGCTCCAGAGATAGAGATAGAGAAAGAGATAGATCTCACGGAAGAGATAATAGAGATAGATCTCGTGACAGACAAAACCATTATTCTCAAAGAGATCGCAGAGACTATAGAGATCATAGAGATTCAAGAGATTACCGTGATAGAAGATCTGGATCTAGAGACCGTAGAAGAACCCCCAGTAGCTCTCGTGGACGCAGAAGCAGATCTAGAAATGGATCAAGAGGTTGATTTGAATGGGAATTCTTGTGAATAATTTGATGAATAGAACCAAGAAGAAGAGATTCAAGATCAAGATCATAAAGGGGAATATTTGAATAATACAGATAAATATACACTTCATACATAACATAGAAATAGGAAGAGATACAAAGAGAATTTAATTATATACAATGCATATATATAAAGAAGTCTCTATATATAAGAATTTCTAATAGAAACTCTCTATATAATCGATAAAAAACTCTTCACTATCGCAACGATTTTCAAAAATTGAACTCCCTACTTGCATAAATGGATGAAAATCATATCGCGGAATTAGCATGGACTCCGTTGCAGTGTTCAGCTCATATGTTTACCCGAGAAAAGTTCTCCTTAGAACAATATGAAGAGAAAATCTACCTCTATGGAGGAATCACCGACCATTCTCATTCCAATGCCCTCGAAGTCTTTCAATTTTCTGACCTGTAAATTTGAATAACGGCTCATTATCAATCTCACTCGCTCCTTTTAGAATCAATAGTCCTTCATTTCCAATTCATACGACGAATATTTCTGATCCAATTATGAACCATGATTCCATATGTTCTGTTGATGGTATTTATATTCTCATTTTAACTGACCCCAAACAAGAAAATCTCTAGGTCTGATGATTATCTTTGGTGGTCGTACACCCTCTGGAGCCACCAATAAACTCCAAGTACTAGTCAAGTTATGCTAATTGTTTATTTTCCAAGGTCTATGATATTACTAGAGGAGTCTGGTTTGAATTGAATACAAAAGGCAACGTCCCAGCAAAAAGAGAAAGGCATAGCATCACATTGTAAACTCCTTGAATTTCGACTTTCCTCATCAACTTCGAACAGGATTGAGTCTGCATTGTATGTATTTGGAGGACTGTTAGAAGGACCAGAGCAAACTTCTGAACCAACAAATGAATTCTACAAACTTGCTATTGGTAACAACACCTTCCCGTAATCAAAATAACTCATCCATCTCACAAAAGAAACGTCAATATGGCAAAAGATTATAACAAAAAAGACCCCAAAGCCACGATATGGTCACACAACTGTTGCGTTGGGCTCAAAACTTGTGATGTTTGGTGGAAAGTCTAGCAAAGAACCTCTTAACGATCTTCCTCAATTCGATGTCTCCAAAGTAAAAATCTTCTATTTTAACCAGCCCTCTCAATTCCACCTCACAGGATGTTGAATGGAGAATAGTAAAGCCGTTGGGGAAGGTCCCAGAGGCAAGATGGGGACATTCTGCGTGTATTGTAGCAGATAAACATATGATAATATATGGGGGATGGAATGGAAAAAAGACTTTATCTGATATATTTTTATTGGATTGCACGGAATATGTCTGGTGGGAAATCATGATGAAACATCCGATTCCAAGGACATACGGACGGATGATGTTTAAAGATGAATCTTTGTATTATTTTGGAGGGAGAACTGACACAGAAGTTCGAAGTGAAGGCATGAGATTTGATTTGGGCAATCTGTTAAGTGGGGGCTCTGATTATTATATTTTCGATGCAGAGAGCTGTACAATAAAGGATAAGCCTGTAGATAGAAGCAGAAACCCGCTAGAGGAGTATCGGTACATCAGAGTGTTGGACTTTACTCCGATAGAGCTGGTGTATTTGGTGGAGAAAATTGGAGAAGAAGCGCAGACATCTCCTGCTGCTATGAGCAAAAGTAATAGAAGCATGGTGAAAAGATTTTCGACAATGGCCAAAAAATTGTTTGTAAAAAGCACGGAAACCAAGTTGCTTGGTGAGCCGACTGAAGGAGATGCTGCTCAAGAAGGCAGTAAAAGTCCAACAACTTCTGATCTTCTCAAGAAAAACCAGAAATGGAAGCGATATTTTGTCATTAAAAAAATCAAAAAGGATCATGTGACTACGGAACAAGAGATAAAGAGGCTCTTATTCCTAAGAGAAAAGTTGATTTTGCTGGATAATCCCTTTATTGTGAAGACCCAAGAGTTTTATAAAGACACCAAAAATTTGTATATTATCAATAAAGCCGCACTTGGTGGCACTTTGGATAATTACATTTATCGAAGTGAAACAAAACTTCCTATTGAAGCCATCAGATTTTATGCAGCACAACTATACCTCGGATTATTCTATCTGCATAGAGAACGTTTAATCCACAGAAATCTCCAACCAGAGACAATTCTAATGAATTACAATGGTAAGGATTTTTAAAAGAAATTTCAGCCTCATAATTCCAAAGGATATTTGAAGATAGAAGGACTGAAATATATAAAGAGTTTTGGACCAGGAGAAAGGACATTTACAGTGATAGGACCATCAATGTATCATAGCCCTGAAATTATCAAAATGACAGGATATAAAGAAGAGGTGGATTGGTGGGCGTTTGGAGTGATATTGTATGAAATGTATTATAAAAGAACTCCCTTTGAGAGCAACGTAAGAATTTTAAAGGGATTTGGGAGTTTATATGAATAGGATCCAATGCAGATTTACAAGAATATTTTGACACAAAAGATTGCATTTGATGGAGGAATTGACGCTGATTTGGAACATCTTATCACTGGGTTACTCACCGTTGACCTTCAAAATGTATTATTTAATTGAGATCAGCTCGTTCAATTTTTGAATAGAGAGTAGGAAAAGGGAACCCAGAGCAGATAAAAGAACATCCGTTCTTTACAGATATTCATTTTCAAGAAGTGTATGAAAGAGATATGGAGCCTCCTATCCCTCCAGATTTTGATAATATCTTCCAAATCGTCACTGAAGATGATGGCACTCTCTTTGTAAAATTTTTATTGGGAAAGGTTTTTTGATGATTGAAATAGGAGGTTTTTCGTGATAAAGAAACACCCGTTGGTAATCTGAATGATCCTTTCAAAGATTTCTAGAAGAGGACGCTTTATACACATCACACATTAGATAGATAAACTCAATTCATAAATGAATTTTTACAAGGATATTACTTATACACATACATAACAATTGCTTGCTTTTTTTGTTTATTCTCTCATCTTATCTCAATCCCAATCCCAATCCAAATCCCAATCTCATTATATCCTCAAAGAAATATCTTTGTTTTCTCCAGTTTCTTGCAAAATTTTCTCTCTTATTTCAACCGACATACAATTATTCAATAATTCTACAGTAATCTGTTTCCCTTTTAGCTCTTTCAAAAACTCCAAAATCACCATTCCGCCATCATCGCCAATCAAATTATCCGACAAATCTATTGACAATGACTTCAAACTCTTCAACTTTCCAATACTCTCTACCAACTTTCTTATTCCTTCTGCGCTCTCGACCTCATTAGAATACAAAAACAACACCAAACTTTCTATTCTCCCCAACCTTCCAATCATCTGGCTGATCTCTTCTAATCCTCCATTCTTCACCTGATTTGCTCCCATGTTCAACGCTAACGAGCTCAAATTCTCCAGCCCTCCAAGGCCCTCAGCTATCTCCTTACACATCTCAGGATTCAAAGAATTACTAGCCAAGTCCAACCCCAAATTTACCAGCGCTTTTTTCTCCTTAAGCATCAGCCCCAACACTCTTATCGCTTCTTCTGTAGCTCTATTCTTCCTTAATTCAAGAAACAGAACCCGGAGGTTCCCACAGGCCTTCATGCTGTTTATTATATGGATCATTCCTTCACTTCCAAGCGCCATATTTGGGATCGTTAGCACAAGTTCTTGGAGGAGTTTTTGTCCAGCTATAAAATCCGCCATTAGATTGGCGATATTCTTATGCTTTGGCTGGCCTCCGAGTTTTATCACTAATCTATGCAATGAAAAACTCAATGGCTTCAGTAATTCGTGCTCATCCTTTATCAACATCTCATCAAAACTGAATTTATTCGTCTTGGCTTCTTGTTTTCTCTGCTTATTACTCTCTCCTTCTTTTTCCTTTTCCTTTTCTCCTCCGACTGTATATCTTCCTGTAGGACTTGGTGATCTCACATTCCGTTCTTTGCCTTTCTTTTGACTCAACAGCAATTCTTCACTAAGGCTTGTCGGCATTAATGTCTTGGCCATTCCTCCAAGCCCTCTTGCGCGGAAATTCCTGAGATCTTCATCGCTTATTTGATTTAGATCGAACTTATTCAGGCTCACTCGACCACCTTCTTCTTCATGATTATTACTCTCAGAGCTTTCTCTATGATCTTCGCTTATTATTGACTCAGAAAAGTCAATATTATAATACATTCGTTCTCCTGAACGATCTTCTATTGTTTTCATTTCAATATTATTCTTGGGATCCCTCTTCTTTTCTTCAAATTTAGAAGCTGAAGTCACGAAAGAATCTCGCAATATTCGACGAAAGTCTTCAGATTCTTGGTCCACTTGGATCTGAATTAATCCCTTTATGTCAAAGAAAGTATGCCTTTTCAGCTCATTTTCAAGTATCATTCCTTCAATAAGATTGACGATACGGTTTGGAAAGCTCGGATCTGATTCTTTTAATAAAGATATACGCTCAGTTTCGTTTCCTTTCATATTGAGTCCTTCAATACTCTTCAAAGAAATCATTTGTAATAAATTCATTCCCAAAGAAAAAACGTCAGATTTTTGTTTGTCATGACTGATTTTACATGAAAAATTCCCATTCGCAAAGGCCGTCGTCAAGCTGACTCTTAGTTTTGGCGCCATATATTCCATATAACTAAACACGTTTGGATTCAATCCGAGATCTGTTTTATACACTGGCTCTCCAACGAAGCAAATTTTATATACATTTCCTTGTGTTACATAGATATTAGCAGGAGAAAGACATCCATGGCTAACGTTGTGATTGTGCAGAAATTCCAGAGCAACAGTCATTTGTATCATTAGATCATGTAAAACAGCGGGATTAAAAAGAGTTCCTTGATGCTGATGAGCGAAAAACTCATCCTGAAGCGTGTGGTGAAAGTGTTCCATTATGATATTGACAGAATAGGAAACGGGTTGGCCTTTAAGAAAGTTATCTTGAACGAAATAGCTGTCGATTTTGAGGATATTCGGATGTTGAAATTGCATGATTTGTTCGAGATTTTCAAGGAAAGCATAAAGAGAATCTTGAGAATGAAAAGTCATTTGTTTAAGAATGTAAGGCCGAGCGTTTGTTTTATTAGTTATGGAAAAAAGACCATTTTCATAAGTAAAAGCAAGATTACGAGGGAATTGGATTGCGTTAAATTTACGAGAGAATTGATCATACTGGACTTCCGATGGGCGTTGTGCGCGTTTTCTGGTTTTTTGAAATGAGTTTCCCATTTGGAGTGAGGTAGTAGAAGTAGTTGTAATGAGATTTTTACAAGAGAAAATGAGAATCTCGGATAATTTTTATTTGTTGACAAATCACAAATTTTCCTTAAAGAATTTTATTGTGACCTAATGAAGAAAGTCTTTTTTTGAATAGCTTACTTGGCATTTGAAGAGAAGTCAAAGAGGAGATCAGAGTGAAAGATGGGATAGAACGGAGTCAAGAAGAGTTGCAAATGATTTATGGCCAAGGAAAATGAGACGATTTTGTTGGCATATACAGTGAATTGAATTGACAGACAGTTCTACTTTGATTTGATCGAATTCAAAAAATCTCCTGACATAGAGAGTTGAAAGGCCTCCTGATATGTAGTACGCAATGGAGATTTGAAGGAATTTATTTTTGAATACTAACTAGACTTTATTTTTTGTTAAATTTTTGAATAAATTTTTTCAAGGTAAATGAATCTTTATGTAAAAATACTACAAAATCAAAATCTTTATTTCTCCCAAAAAGTTTTTCATATTATTCTTCAAATTTTTCAATCATTTTCTTTGGCTCTAACTCCCTTCAAAGCCATCATATGTCTCTTCTCTCCTCTCAAAGAACAAGAGAACCATTAAGGAGTTCAAACAGTGGAGATTTCACATTATTTTTCTCATCATCTCCCAATGGCCCCAAGGCAGTTATTTTTTCTCATGTTAATGTCAAAAATATCCAAAGAAAAAAATTTAAATTTGAAAAAAATAACATTAAATAAAAGAAATCTCGTTCTCGTTTTTTTCATTCCCCAAGACTTATGAATTCCACTCAAGTCCTCGAATGGCAGAGTCCATATGTCGATATCTTCAAATACTACAATGTCTTTGACGGCTCTGGTCACGACAAAAAAGGCAATATCGGCATTTTCCAAGTACCCTTTTCCTCCTTGACATTCTCTTATTTTCAAAGGATAACACTATTGGAAGAAGAGTCTTTAGAATCCAAGGCAGTATATCTGCAACCAATTACATCTCATTTCCTCCTTCTAAATCCACTATTCAAACTCTCGGCTGCAATGGGAAATACGTAATCCATCTTCATTTTGAATGATTTTTTAAATCTCTTCAAATAGTTATACGTTGAATTCTTCCCCCAAGAATTCTTCTTTTCTATTCATTTTGATTTCACCATCACCAAAAGAAATCCCGTCAGATTCACCCTCTCCAATCTCTACGATTCCTTCAAGGTACCTTTATTCTCAAATTATTTTTTCATATTCCCCTCAGGTTACGTCATCAAATACCCTTCAAATTCCATTCCCAAAGGATGTTCGTAATCAGTGGGTTGTTCTTTGTATCGACATTGAGCATCTCTTGGAAAAATACCCTCTTTTCCCTCCCAACACTTTCCAAAGTTTCAACAAAATCTACATCTTGAAATCCATTCAAATCTGCTCTACTCTCAGCATTAGAGGCATCTACACTTCTGACAACCGCTACACTCCCGCTGTAACCTTGAAGAATTCTTCATAATATTAACCCTCCTCCTCTAGACATTACCAAGAGAAATGGATTATAAAATGCCAAAAGGCGATTGGGAAGATGCATACAAATTCCTTTACATTCCTGGTGAACCTGAGCCAAAGCACAAAACTCTTGATATTAAGCCTGGCCGTTCAATTCTTAAAAAGGCAACATCAAAGGACGGAAGATCCAGCTCGAGAACTCAACAAGGCAAATCTCCCAAGAAGAAAAAGTCAAGATCTCCCACAAAACAATCTCATCCCACTGCTGAAGATCTCATAGACCAACCTCATCCTGTTAAAGCTATTGAAAAAATCCCAGAAAAGCCTCCTGTTAAACCTGAAGAACGTGCCAAGATTCCTTGGTATCGTCCTCCCACTGAATCTGTCACCACCTATAGTATATTATTTCTCATAAAACCTAGTCTTAAACCCTCTCTAGACGATCAGAAGGGCTCATTGTTGGATCTGAAATATGTTCTCGGATTCTCAGGAAGAAACTGTCCTGATGTGAAGTGGTCAAAGGACCCAGAAAATCCTAACGAAGTCCTCTTTGCTTCTGGAAATATTGTGGTTGGATACACTCCCGATACCGCTGAACAAAGATTCTTTACTGGGAATACCTCTTCTATTTCTTGCTTAGAAGTCTCAAGAGATGGGAGCTTGGTCGTTGCTGGCCAAGAAGACCGCGATCCTTGCGTTAAAGTCTTTGATTACAAAACTACCAGATGCATTGGAACCATCTCTGTCAAGATGAACGAAGTCCGCAGCGTTTCCATCTCTTTCAACAATAAATATGTCTCCGTTGCTGGTGTTGACACTTATAATAGAGATCTCTTGACTATCTGGGACCTTGATGCCCTCCAACAAGATCCTAGAGTATAAAAATTTTCCTCTGAATATCTTTATTAACTCTCTTCTTTATAGAATGTTCGTTTGGTTGCTAAGCAAATGAGTGAATTCAACATTTTGACATGCAAATTCTCACCTATTGAAGCCGATAAACTGGTTTCCTGTGGTCGTGAAAACATCAGATTCTGGAGAATAAAGAACGATCATATCTCTGGCGGTGCTGTTGTCTTATCCCATCATGCTCGTGACACTGTCTTCACTGTCCTTGACTTCGATTTTAACCATGAAAACCCTGCTACTGCCCTTCAATCTGAAACCACAAAGAGAGTCTTTGTTGGTACTAAACAAGGCTTGTTGCTTCAAGTCAATTATCTCACCAGAGAACTTGAAGGTGTCTTCAAACTTCACGATTCCTGCATCTGCTCTCTTTCTGTCAGTGCTGGTTTCTGTGTTACTGGTAGTGAAGATCAATACCTCCGTGTTTGGCCTCTTGATTTCTCTGAATATTTCCTTGAAGCTGGCCATAAAGGAATCGTTATTTCTCTTGATATTTCTCAAGATTCTCTCCGTGTAATCTCCGGAGTCTCATCTGGCGGTCTCAGTATCCTTGATCTGACCAACCAAAACTACCGCACTTTGCTTAGAACTCACACTTCTCGTATCAAGCAAATCGATACTCATGCTTTCAGCAATTACCTTGTCACTCTCTGTGAAGATCTCACTATCCGTGTTTGGGATGCTAACAAACTTGACCAAATCTATGAATTCTCTTACCCAAAAGAAGATCCTTGTACCTGCATCTCCTCTGACCCTCGTGGCCTTTTCCTTGCTGCTGGCTTCCAATCTGGTATCCTCCGTATCTTTGACTTTGAACAGTAAGGCTATTGAGAATTCTTCCTTCTAATCCCCACCATAGAACTCGAGTTTCTGAAGAATCCAAATATCACAACTCCGCTGTCAGTTGTGTTCAATACAGTCCTAGTGGCAAATACCTCGTTACTGGTGATCAACCTGGTAACTATAACCTCTTTGATGTCGAAAGAGGCTTCCAACCTGTCAAAGTCTTCGAAGGTATTTCCAATCTAAATCTCTCCATCTAACCTTTCCTAAAGCTGAGATTGAGAATGACAATCCACAAGCAGCATTTACCAATGATTCAGCAACATTAGCCACAACAGGATCATACACCACCCATATTAACCTTTGGGACCTTCATAGATTCTTTAGAAGAGGCAGAATTATTGTCAAGAGCTCCACTGTGAAATCTCTCAAATTCACTTCTAATGATCTTGGCCTCTTCGTTCTTCTCAACGACGGCAAAATCAAGATGTACGGTGTTAAAATGAACGAGCCCGTGCTTCTCAAAGACATTATTCCTGGCTCTAAAATCACCTCCAACTGCCTTCAAGTCTCTGCAAATAACCACTTCCTTTTGACTGGTTGTGATGACGCTAAAGTCCGTGTTTGGAATATCTTGACTCAACCTGGCGAACCCAAGCAAGTTTTCCCTCAAGAAGGCCATGCTCGTGCTATTAACTCTGTTGCCTTTTCTACTGATGGCCAATACGTTTATTCTGCTGGGCATGATGAAGGAATTTATGTCTGGGCTTTTAATGGAGATACTGAACCTATTGAAGAAAATGATGAAGACCTTGAAAGCTTCTCTCATATGGTTCCTGGAAGACCTCTTCAAAAGATCCCTCATTCTCCTTCTCAGCATGAAGAATCCGAAGTCGACAAGCTCGGCTACGAAATCTTTGTAAAGGAAGATGAGAACCAGAAAACCGAAGAAGAACATAAATCTCCCACCCTTTCTGAAGTCAAAAAGAACCTCATGTCTCCTGGAACTCCTCCTATGTCCATCAATAAGCAAACCAGCCCAATGAAGGACGTCACAAACAAAGAACTCTCCGCTCAATTACAAAGAACAAGAAGCAATCAATACAACACTCTCGAAGACGATCTCAGAAGTGAAAAGACTCAAGGACAAGTCTCCTTATCTCCTCTTGAATCTAGAACCCAGGTCTTCTTGAAAGGAACCAAGTCTGGCATCATCCGTAGAGCTTATAAATTCAAGAAACCCAACCCAAGAGTCTCTGTTTCCAGCCCTAATAAGAGTCCCAAGAAGATTGTTGAACCTCCTGGTAGAAAGTATGTCAAGTCTTATGTTAGAGAAAACAATAACTTGCCCTTCAAACATTATGCTGTTGAAGGCGATGGTCGTCTTGCTGAACAAAAATCTAAAGAAGTTTTCAAGTGATTCATTGTGGAAAATTTTCCTTTTACTAAATCCACCTTCTAGGCATAGAAACATGATTGGCTTGGATTATATCGTTGGTTATAACAATGATGCTCACTCCAACATCGTTTGGAACATTCCTGGTGGCTGGTTCGCTTACGCTGTCGAAAACTACGTAATCTCTTATGACTTCTTAAAACTCACCCCCTTTACAGCTTGTTATTGAACAATTATTGTCACAAAGAAGCCAGAAAATCATCACATTACCTGACTATATCTCCTGCCTTGCCCTCTCTAAAGACAACTCCACCCTCGCTGTCGGCTCAGTTACATATGATACCAACATTTATTCCAATATTCATATTGTGGATTGCTACAATCTTAAGCTTGTCAGAACCCTTAAATTCCACAATAAGGGCGTTCAAAGCCTCGCCTTTTCTCAGGATGGAAAGTACCTCATCTCTGCTGGTAACTACAGAGAATGTACTGTCGCTGTTTGGGATGCTGCTTCTGGTCAATTGATTGCTAGCTCTTACACTCTTACCAATATCAATGAAGTCAAAGCTAAGCCTTACACAAGGACTGGCGTTCTTGAATTTGTCACTGTTGGTGCTGATCAGGTCTTCCAATGGATTTTAACTCCTGATTCTAAGCTCCTCAATAGTGAATCCACTATTCATGTCGTAAGAAAATCCTCCTGTGATGATTTCTTTATAACACTTCCCCTCTTAGAAAAACACTAAAACAGTTGAATTGACAGCATTCAGTTTTGTTCTTGTTAATGAAAGAGATTATATTCTTGCTGGTACTTCTGAAGGTAAATCAATCCTTTGAAGAATCTCCCTTTATAAAACCTCAATATAGGTGAACTGATATTGTTCGATTTGTCAACAGGAGATGTTGAAATCAGAAGAAAGGTCACCACTGAAGAAATTGTGGATATTGAAACTAACAATGCTGAGCTTAAAGCTGTTATTACTGCTATGGACTCCAAAGTTTATCAATGGAACTACAGCGAAAAATTGAAATTCGATGAAGATTCCAACTTCACAAATATTGACTTGAAATACCCAGCAACCTGTTTACATCTTGATGAATCACTCAATGAAGGTCTCCTCGGAAGCCTCGATGGTGGTATCTTGTATGCCAATTTCTCTGAAGATGTCTTCTCCAAGCTTGTCGGAGCTCCTTCTGTTGAAAACTATGTGATTCGTTACAAAGAACTCGATGAGAATCTTTTCGTTACTTTCCATGCATTTGGAAGCGTGAAGTTATGGAACGCCATAAATGGAGAAGAATTACATGATTTCACTTATTCAAAGATCACTTGCAAGGACGTCTTGTTGCATAAAGGAAGATCAGAACTGTACTTCTTCTATGATGATAATTCCTGCAAGGTTGTTGACGCTCAAAACTTTGAAAAAGTCACTCAATTTATCATCGATGAAGTCAATGTTCAGCCTGGAGAAGA
>Ga0182738_1005874_pt1 | contig 12941 bp, 16 predicted proteins | sample eDN5th30CBELigMG_FD_128876 | JGI IMG/M metagenome (GOLD analysis project Ga0182738, IMG submission 128876) | Enriched Miracle-Growth compost microbial communities from Emeryville, California, USA - eDNA 5th pass 30_C BE-Lig MG (version 2)... ...
CACGGCGAGCCCCGCCCTGATCCGGTCGCGCGGCCGGGCACCGAGCGGCACCGCCTTGCCGTCGACCGCGATCACGCCGCCCCGCGCCGGGAGGGCCCCGGAGAGGATCAGCGGCAGCTCGGTGACGCCCGCCTCGCTGAGCCCGGCGATGCCGACGATCTCCCCGGGCGAGACGGACAGGGACAACCCGCGGAGCCGCACGCCCTCGAGGCCGTCGAGCCGCAGCGCCGGCACGCCTTCCGGCGGCTTCGGCCGCGGGCCGGATTCGCGCGCCTGCCACAGCTTCACGAGGACGCCGAGCGAGGCCTCCTTGCCGTCGGGGGCCTTCGCGGCGGCGCTGCCGACCATCTCGCCGACGATGCGCCGCTCGTCGATCTCGCCGGCCTGGGCGCGGTAGACCACCGCTCCGTCGCGGAGCAGGGTCACGCCGGAGGCGCGCCCCTGGAGCTCGGCGAGACGGTGAGTGACCATCAGCACGCCGACGCCGGATGCCGCGATCGCCATCACCTGTTCGAGATAGGGCTCGGCCTGGTTCCGCGGCAGCGAGGCGGTCACCTCGTCGAGGACGAGGAGCTTCAGGCCGGACTTCACCCGTTCGAGCGCGATGACGATCGCGACCATCGAACGCTCGGCGGCCGACAGCCTGCCGGCGAGGGTGTGCGGGTCGATCGCGAGGCCGAAGCGGGCGAGCATCGCCTCGACCTCCTCGTAGAGCCGGCGCCAGCGGATCCGCGTGCCCGACGTCGGATAGCCGCGGAACTGGGCGATGCATTCGCCGACCGTGAAGGAATCGATCAGCGGCGCTTCCTGGTGGACGACGGCGATCCCGAGGGCGTCGGCCTCCTGCGGGGAGGCGATCTGCGGCAGCCGGCGGTCGCCGATCACGATCGTGCCGCTGTCGGGCTGGTAGACGCCGGTGAGGCACTTGACGAGCGTCGACTTGCCGCTGCCGTTCGCGCCGAGGAGGGCGTGGATCTCTCCCGGCGCCACCGCGATGTCGACGTCGCGGAGCGCATGGACCCCGACGAAGCTCTTGTTGAGCTTCTCGGCCCGCAGCGCGCTGCCGGCGACGACCGGCGAACCGGCGAGAGGCTGGGCAGGTGTGATCAACGCGCCGCGCTGCTCCGTTGCCATCGATTCCCCCGCGAGGATCCTCCCCCGGGGGAACCGCCTTTCGCGGAAGGAGACCCCGCGCCCCGGGAGGAAGGGCGCGGGGCCGGCCCCGACGGATAGCTCTGAAGGGCTACTTCCAGAGGGCCTCGAACTTCTCCTTGTAACCGCTGTCCGAGCGCCAGTTGCCGCTCTCCGGCAGGTTGGTCTTGTCGAGCACCATGTAGGGCACGTTCTCGCCATGCGGCTCGAACAGCGGCTGCTCGTTGAAGTGGCGGATGATCTGGTCGATCGCCGCGTAGCCGGAATAGGCGGTGTCGAAGGCCATGGTCGCGACCTGGACGTCGCCCTTGCGGATGAGGTCGATGTTCTCCTCGTTGCCGAGGAGGCTGACGAGGCGGACGCGGTCGCCGAGGCCGGCCTGCCGGATGGCCGCGACCATCACGAAGGCGGACGGATCGAACGGCGCGTAGACGTAGTCCACCTCCGGGTGGGCGCGGAGATAGCCGACGACCTGCTGGCCGAGGGTGGTGGCGATCTGGCTGGCGGTGAACTCGCCGGAGTCGACCGTGCACCCCTCGCACTTGGCGAGCGCCTCCATGACGCCCTCGTGCTGCGTCATCACCGAATCGAACTCGCGGTCGGTGTAGACGATGATGTTCGCCTTGCCGCCCGAATCCTCGATGATCCATTCGCCGATGGTGGTGCCGAGCGCGTGGTTGTCGACGTCCACGGCGAAGGTCCAGGCGAGCTCGCCGTCCTTCAGCACCGGCAGCGGGTTCGGCGTGTCGCCGCCCTGGCCGAGGGCCACCACCGGGACGCCGGCCTTCTCGGCTTCCTTGAGGGGAAGCTGGATGGTGCGGTAGTCGATCGAGGAGGCGACGATCACGTCGGCGCCCCAGGCGAGCGCGTCGAGGATCGCGGAGCCCTGGGCCTTCGGGTTCGCCTTGCCGTCGAACATGTTGACTTCCCAGCCGACGAGCTTGGCCGCCTCGGCGGCCGCGTCGGCCTGGACCTGGCAGCCCTTGATCGAGGCGGCGCAGGAGACGATCCCGACCTTGATCCCGGCGGGCGCCTTGGCTGGCTCGGTCGGGCCGTTGAAGGCGTTCGGGTCCGGGCCCGCGGCAACGGCGGACATCGCGAAGGTGAAGGGCGCGGCGGCGAGCATCGCCAGCGCGGCGGCACCGTTCCTGAATCGGCGGGTCTGCATTGCGGTATTCCTCCCTGGTTGGCCGCGTCGGCCGGTCGTCACGCAAATTGCCCGGGAAGGAGCCTCGACCGCCCGAGCCGTCCTGCAGCGGCGCCGAAGCGTCGCCCGCGGGATCCGGCAGAGACCGGCGAAATCGTCTCCTCCCTGCGCCGCTTCATCGCCCGAACCCCTCCCCCAGGGCTTCGACGGACGAATGACAGCGCTAACAATCCAGCGATAGTGCAGCCTCCGAATCGAGTCAAGGCGCGACGCGCAAGCCCGGAATCGGGCCTCTCGCGGGTTCCGGTCCGCACCTTGACGCCGTCCGTCGGCGCGCGGATTGTCTCCCCCCGTCGCCACCATCTGCCGGCCGCCATGTCCCGCTTCGCCCTCGATCCCCGGCTCGACGCCGACACGATGCCGGTCGCCGAGCTTGCGCTTTCCGCGCTCCGGCTCGCCCGCGACGCCCGCTTCCCCTGGCTGATCCTGGTGCCCCGGCGCGCGGGGATCGCCGAGGTGATCGACCTCGCGGACGGCGACCGCGCCGTGCTCTTCGAGGAGATCGTCACCGTGTCGCGCGCGCTCCGTGACGCGACCGGCTGCGACAAGCTCAACGTCGCGGCACTCGGCAACCAGGTCCGGCAGCTCCACGTCCACGTGATCGCCCGCTTCGAGACGGACGCGGCCTGGCCCGGGCCGGTCTGGGGCTCGGGCGCGCCGGTTGCCTACGAGGCCGCGGCGCGCGATAGACTTGTGGCGCGACTCCGCGAGAGCCTTCCCACCTCCTGACCGGCACAGCTCCATGGCAAGCTTCTTCGACGGCCTTCCCGCGAGGGACCCGAGCGACCTGAACGGCTTCTCCGGCAACCGGATCGACCGCCGCAGCGAGAAGCGCGACGACGACGCCGTGCCGACCGCCCTCGCCGACCCGGCCGCGCGCCTCTACGTCTTCGCGGGCGACAGGGCGGTGCTGCGCGAGGGCGAGGCGCCCGACCCGACGTTCTCGCTCGCCGAGGCCGAGGCGCTCGGCGCCGCGCGTGCGGCGATGATCCTTCTCGGCTGGACCGCTGCGGGACCGCGGCTCGCGGTGACGCTGCCCGAGACGAGCCCGGTGGACGAGACCGCCTTCCGGCTCGTCGACCTCCGTACGCTCGCCGTCGAGGCGTGGCTCGATCCCGCCGACCTCGGCGCCCTGGCGCAGGCCCGGAGCCTCTGCCACTGGCACCTCAAGCACGGCTTCTGCAGCGTCTGCGGTGCGCCGAGCGCGATGCGCATCGGGGGCTATCGCCGCGACTGCCCGTCGTGCGGCGCGCAGCATTTCCCGCGCACCGACCCGGTGGTGATCATGCTCGCCATCGACGTCGCCGGCGACCGCGCCCTCCTCGGCCGCCAGGCCCGGTTCGCGCCCGGGATGTATTCCTGCCTCGCCGGCTTCGTCGAGCCGGGCGAGACCATCGAGGACGCCGTCCGCCGCGAGACGCAGGAGGAGGCGGACATCCGGGTCGGCCGGGTGCGCTACTACGCCAGCCAGCCCTGGCCGTTCCCCTCCTCGCTGATGATCGGCTGCCATGCCGAGGCCCTCAGCACCGCGGTCCGGCCCGACGAGGTGGAACTGGAGGACTGCCGCTGGTTCGGCCGCGGGGAAGTGCGCGCGATGATCGCCGGAACCCATCCCGACGGCCTCAGGTGCCCGCCCGCGATCGCCATCGCCAGCCACATCATACGGGCCTGGGCGGAGCCCGACGGGGAATAGCTCGCCCCGGGTTCCGGAGGACCTTTCCGGGCGCCTCCGCCTTCACGAAATTGTGTGCCGGATATGACCCGAATTGCCGTTTGCCGCCCGTAAGGTTCCCGCTCGCGATTCAGGGACTGGGCAGGCTGAGGACGGACAATGACGATCGACAGACGGACGCTTCTGGTCGGAGCCGGCGCGATGCTGCTCGGCGGCGGCGGGGCCCTTGCTGCGCCCTTCAAGCTCGACCCCAAATACACCCCGACCCAGGTGAGCTATCCCGGCTATCCCGGCGGCACCATCGTGGTCGACACCCGCAACCACTACCTCTTCCACGTCTACGCCAACGGCTATGCCATGCGCTACGGCGTCGGGGTCGGCCGCCAGGGGCTGAGCCTCAAGGGCCGCGCCGTGGTCGGCCGGAAGGCCGAGTGGCCGTCATGGCGGCCGACGGACAACATGATCAAGCGCTCGCCGCAGCGCTACGCCAAGTACCGGAACGGCATGCCGGGCGGCCCGCGCAATCCGCTCGGGGCCCGCGCGCTCTATCTCTACCGGAACGGGCAGGACACGATGTACCGGATCCACGGCACCACCGAGCCGTGGTCGATCGGCCGCTCGGTCTCGAACGGCTGCATCCGCATGGTCAACGACCACGTCATCGCGCTCTATGCCTCGGTCCCGGTCGGAACGCCCGTGGTGGTTCTGTAGGGGAGCTTCCGCGCGGCCGCGGGGCGGACGCGCCCCGCTCAGCCGCTCAGCCGCTCAGCCGCTCGATGGTCGCCCCGCAGGCGCCGAGCTTGTCCTCGATCTGCTCGAAGCCGCGATCGAGATGATAGACGCGGTTGACGATGGTCTCGCCCTCGGCGGCGAGGCCGGCGATCACCAGCGACACCGAGGCGCGGAGGTCCGTCGCCATCACCTGCGCGCCCTTGAGGCGGTCGACGCCGGTGATCGTCGCCATCTGCCCGTCGAGGTTGATGTCGGCCCCGAGGCGCGCCAGCTCCTGGACGTGCATGAAGCGGTTCTCGAAGATCGTCTCGCGGATGCGCGAGACGCCCGAGGCCCGGCTGACCAGCGCCATGAGCTGGGCCTGGAGGTCGGTGGGGAAGCCCGGGAACGGCTCGGTGGTGACCTCGACCGGGCGCAGCCCGCTGCCGTTCCGCCTGACGCGGAGGCCGTGATTGGTGGCGGTGATCGTCGCACCGACCTCGGTCAGCACCTCGATGGGCCGCTGGAGGATGTCCGGCGTCGCGCCCTCGAGGACGACGTCGCCGCCGGTCATCGCCACGGCCATGGCATAGGTGCCGGTCTCGATGCGGTCCGGCATCACCGGATGGCGCGCGCCCGTGAGGCGGTCGACGCCCTCGATCCGGATCGTCGAGGTGCCGGCGCCGTAGATCCTGGCGCCCATCTTGATCAGGCAGGCGGCGAGGTCGCTGATCTCCGGCTCGCGCGCGGCGTTCTCGATGACGGTCTCGCCGCGGGCGAGCACGGCGGCCATCAGCGCGACATGGGTCGCGCCGACGGTGACCTTGGGAAACGTGATGCGGTTGCCGCGCAGGCCCCGGGGGGCGCGGGCGATAACGTAGCCGCCGTCGATGTCGATGTCGGCGCCGAGGTCCCGGAGCGCGGCGATGAAGAGGTCGACCGGCCGCGTGCCGATGGCGCAGCCGCCCGGCAGCGACACCCGCGCCTCCCCCATCCGCGCCAGCAGCGGCCCGATCACCCAGAAGCTCGCCCGCATCTTGGAGACGAGCTCGTAGGGCGCGACGGTGTCGACGATCTCGCCCGCGGTCAGCTCGAGCGTCTCGCCGGAGAGCCCGTTCTGGCCGGCGCGCTTGCCCGCGACCATGCAGTCTACGCCGTGGTTGCCGAGGATGCGCTTGAGGAGCTGGACGTCGGCGAGCCGCGGTACGTTATCGAGGGTCAGCGTCTCCGACGTGAGCAGGCTCGCGATCATCAGCGGGAGCGCTGCGTTCTTGGCGCCGGAAATGGCAATGGTACCGTTGAGCGGCGCGCCGCCGACGATGCGAATGCGATCCATGCGGGAGCCGCCCCTCTTGTTGCCCGGTACGGGCCGAATCGTCCCCTTTGCCCGGTGGTCCGGGCCCGAAGCGGCCGTCTAACGCAGCTTTGCGGCTGGTACAAGGCAAGCGGGAAACGGGCCGCCTTCCCTCACTCCGTCGCGTCCCCGCCGTCGGGCGCCGGCTCGAACTCGCCCGTCGGGGCGGGTTCGGCGGCGATCCGTCCCGCGGCCTTCCGGCGGCGCAGGTTGGCACGGAGCGCCGCCGCGAGCCGCTCCTCGCGCGCCTTCCGCGCCGCCTCCTTGCCCGCCTCCCTGCCGCTCTCGCTGCCGCCCTCGCTCATACGCGGCATTCTACCCCGATTTCCGGCGCAATGGCGGCTTGAAGCGGAAGATGGCATGTGGCAGTAAGTCCGCCGCCGACGTGCTTTTCGACACGCGCGCGCTGCCGTAGCTCAGTGGTAGAGCACTCCCTTGGTAAGGGAGAGGTCGACAGTTCAATCCTGTCCGGCAGCACCAGCCAAACGCCTATGAAATCACACGATTTTCTCCAAAGATGGGATTATCCCATCTTTGATGCTCGCGCAGAACGCGGCATGAACGCGCGCAGGGGTGTGACGCAAAACTGGCACAGCCTGTTCGCGAGTCGTTCTGCCTACACCCACCACGACACAGGCGAGAACCACAGGGCGAGACGCGCTCAGACATCCTCGCCGGGTTGCGCCTTCCTCAGAATGTTGTCGAGCACGCGTTGCGACGGCGGTCCCCAATGCTCACCAGCCGCCAGAAGGCAGATGGTGTCGGCGTTGGGCTGAACGAACATGGCCCAATCTTTGGTCTCCGGGTTTACCGTGAAGATGAGGACGCCGCCGTCAGCCACGGCAATGGCTGCCGGTAGCTGCCCGAACTCGGTGTAGGCGGTGACCAAGGCGTCTTCCCACGGGAAGCAGGCGCCTTCGGCCATAGCCGGGGCGACGAAAATCAGGCAGCCGAGAACGGCCGCGAGAATGCGGGTCATGGGGATTCCCTTTCGGTTGGGGCAGGAGTAGAGTTTACGGGTGCCCGCTCTGCTTCGGCATCGGGCTTGGAGACTGGCGAGAGTTGCAAACGGTCATCGCGCGCGACGGCGTACGGGTCGCCTCGCCAGCAACCGCGGTAGAGCAGCGCGCTTAGGGTCGGGGATGCTCGACCGGCGCGCTGCTCACCTCGCCGGCCACAGCCACGCGAGAATCCCGACGATAAGGCCGCCGAGGGTGGCAGCCGCGCCGACAAGAAAGACGAGCGCCTTCCACTGACCTCGGGCGGTCACGATGGCGTCGTGGACCTCGCCGAGCTTCCGCTCCATGCTGTCCACGCTCTTCTCGACGTGGGCGAGACGGGCATCGAGGGCGCCGAGTTCCCGGTCCACTTCCGCCACCGGATCAGCCCTCCCGATCCGGCTTGTTCGGGAAGATGTAGACGAGCACGTGCCCGACCACGAAAGTGCCGATGGCCGTCCCGACCTGGAGGCCGAGATCGTGCGCGAAGGGCGTCAGGCCCGTCGAGAACCCCTCGGTGAAGGCTCCTGCGACTGCCGTGGTGGTGATCCCTCCGACGACGGCCTTGAGGGCGCGCGCGCCGAAGTAGTGCGTGAGCAGGGAGAGCATGGGCGTGTCCTTTCAGGATGCGAGAGTGGTCGCGACGCTGGAGAGCGGCACGGGGCAATCGCAGTGGAGGGAGTGCGGGGCGTTCACCCGCTCACAGCGGGGGCAAATCCAGCCGCGGTTGCTGGCGGTCATCGGCGGCAAGGCCCACGCATTCGGGATTTGCTGCCGAAGCCGGTCACACCCGTTCGCGCAGCCGCCAGTCTTCGGGCACTGGTTGCATGTTGCGATGGTGAACATCGGTGGGTCCTTTCTGGGGAGGTTCTTCGCCGTCCGTCCAAAGAACATCGGGGACTCCCTGAAACGGAAAGGCCGCCCGAAGGCGGCCCGTCCGATGACGATGGGGGGTGAGTGTCAGGCGGCGCGCGCCGCTTTCGTTGCCGGCGGCTCGGGGTAGACGATGCGAGGGTCGCCGGGCGGATAGCCGAGGCGGTCGTGCTCCGCCCTGCAGAGCGCGTGAGCGACGGCATAGGCCGTGTCGGCGTTGTCGTATTCGCCGTGGGTGGTGGAGCCGTTGACGCACCCGACGCGCGGATCGTCCGGCCCCTCCCACCGCGTCACGATGTATCGCGTCACCGGGCGCACCCGGTACTCGGCCTTGGTCATGTCAGTCTCCGTTGTCAAAGCCGCCGAGATGGTATTTCGCGACGGTTCGTCCTTCGCCGTTCATCACGTAAAAGGTCCCGTCCGACCCGAGGCCCTGAGTGTCGCCGGACGGCGTGTCGATCCAGAACGATGGTCCGTGGGTGACAGATTCCGGGCCCTGCCCGCAGTCGTACCGAACCTCGCGCGCCAGATGGATGCTCTCGCAGCCACTCGGCTTGATGTGCTTCACGGTGAGCATGTGCTTCGTCCTTCGTGCTGATTTGCCCTTCGCCGGGCCGGCATCCCGCGACGCGGGAATGGGGGGCGATACCGGAATCCCGATATCGGTCAGGACCATCTTCCCGGCGTCGGGGAAATGGTCTCGGGCCGTTATGGGGATTCCCATAACGGAACAGGATCAGTGGGTTAGAGGTTGAACAGCCAGCGCCAGAAGCGCTGCCAGAGGGACAGGGCGGGGACACCCTCTCCGTCAGAGGGAGAGGGTCCGGGGTCGTCGGGCTGGGGCTGGAGCGTGGGCGGGACGAAATCGAGTTCGTCCGCAGCGAGCAGCGCTGCATGGAACGCCTTCGCATACCCAGCGATGGTCGCCGCCTTGTCGGCGCCGTTGACGATGCGTCGGGCGTTCGCCCAGTCCGTCGTGGTGGCGTTGAAGTAGTCCGACAGTTCCTTGCCGGTGAACCAACCCTCGGTCATGCCGAGGAACATGATGGCGGCGGCAAGCGTCGGCTCCAGCGCCCGTTCCGGGTAAGCGACGAGATCGACGCCGAGTTTCAGCGACGCGAGGTTGTAGTTGCGCCGGCCGGTGATCATCGCGTAGCCGCGCCCTCGGAACCGGTAGCCATCCCCGGGCACCGTGTTGCCGAGATCCTTCCGGCCCTCGTACTTGTTGAAGTAGGACTTCTGCCCGTACTCCGTGATCGGCTGCATCTTGCGGGCCGTCTCGTGGAAGGCCGTCGCCAGCATGTAGGCGAGCCAGCGGAGATCGGTCATCTGCCGGCGTTCCCACTCTGCAAGGATCGCCTCCATGCCGGAGACCTGGCCCTTGGTGAGCGTGCCGGGGAATGGGCTCTTGCGGACAGCGTCGAAGAACGCAGCGCGGTCGATCATGTCGTGCTCCAAATGAAAAAGCCGCCCGGAGGCGGCTTGGGGGTGGTCTGTGGCGGTGGGGCTTACGGGGCGAGGATCACGTCCGGATCGGCACCGATGCCTTGCAGGAGGGCGATGGCGTCGGGATCGTCATGGTTGATCGCGGGCCGATCGGGCGCCCACCAACGGGCATAGGCCGATGCGTCCTGCTCCAGCGCGGCCTTCGCCGCATCGATCTTCCCGGCCTCGATCAGGCGGGAGATGATGACGGACTTGAGGACGGTGCGGCGGGGCGGCTCCGCATGCTTCGCGAAAAGATCGGCCGGCGTCCAATCATCGCGGATCGCTAGCGGCCCGAACACGATTTCCTGGTCGATCACACACCACCACTGGCCGCTACCCTCGGGGCCCTCGACGTAGTCCTCGGGTGTGCCGGGATAGGGGATCAGCGTCTCGCCCGCAGGATCTTCGTTCATCAGAGCTTCCACATGAGGACTGCCGTCATACCGGCCGAGGAGGTGGTGTTCGTTATGGTCTGGATCAGCACCGTCTTGGCGCTCGTGTTCGCGCGGATGCGACCGCTACTGTTGACCGATCCACCGATGACCCCGGTCAGGTCATAACTGTTTGAGAAGTTGCTTGCTGGCTGGGCGCCCGCAGGCAGCGTAAACGTGACGGAGCAGAGGTTGGCAGCAACGGTCGCATCGATCGAAAGATCAACCGCAGCGATTCCGACGCCCGCGCCACCGGCACCGATCTTGAGCCAAGCCCCCGGCCCGTTGGCGCTTACGGCGTCGCAGTTGCCCCCCGGAGTGCAGATCGGCGTCCACGACCCGTGCTCGATCTCCGCCCCCGATCGCAACGCCGCCGCATCAGCCAGCGTCAGCAGGCCCCGGCCAAAGCTCGTCGTGGTGAGCGCGGCAAGCTCGCCGAGAGTGCCTGTGAGCTTGGCGACCTCGACGTTGTTCTCGTAGACTGTGCCTTCGACATTGAGGGAGGCATCACCCTTATAAAGGCCCGTCGGGGTGCCCAATATGGTGGCGCCCGATGCTCGCCTCATCCTCAGCCCGTAGCCAAGGAACGAACTGTTGTCGGCGTAGCGAAGGATATTGAAATCAGTGCCGACGTTGGAGCCGCTTTCGGCCGCGCTGTCGCCAGACACAATCCACCGGAGACCGCCGTCTGATCGGAGAATGAAGCCCCGGTTGCGTCCAGCATCCGCCAGTGCCGTGACATAGCGATCAACGGCCCCGGTGCCGGACACGGACACGTTGCCAGTAAACGTCGCCCCGCTCAGCCTCGCGACGCTGGAATCTACGCTGACGGTGGGATTGTCGGAGACACCATCGCCATCCGAGACCGAGATGCCGTCACCGGCCTCTATCGTCCTCGCCGCCGTCGTCGTGGAACTGGTGCGGACGATGATCCCGTCGCTCGACGGCATCGGAGCACCACCCGCCGCGACCGCCGCATCCACATAGGCCTTGATCGACTGCTGCGTCGCCAGATGGGACGCGCTGTCGGACGCCATGTCGTCCTCGTCGAGAACGGGCACGACGAAGTCCATCGTGTTGTCGGCGTCCTGATAGGTCACCGAGATAAACGTCTCGGTGTTCCCCGAGACCATCGAACCGACCTGGTCAGACACGGCCTCGGCAAAGTCGGTGATGTCGGTCGATGCGTGCGTGTGCGACGACGCGGCAAAGGCGCTCGCTTCGTTCCCGTCGAGGGTGTCGGCATCGAGGCCCGACCCCGAACCGTCCACCGTCTTGATCGACGTCAGAAGCTCCGAAGCGGATACGGGCACCTGCGCGAAGCTGATGCCGGTGATGTCGAGGAAGCCGCCGTAGCTGCTCGTGCCTCGCCAGACCGTGTTCTTGTTCGTGCTGCCGTCCTGCACCGAGATAAGCACGCCGCAGTGGTCGTCGTAGGATCCGAAGTCCCCCGCGCGGGTCAGAGTCGTGCCGACGATGTAGATGCCGTTCTCGGCAGCCGCGGTCTGGTTCTTGACCAGCACGCGGTCGCCGTTGCTGAGATGAACGCCGTCGAGGATGCTGGGCACGGTGGGGAGCGTGATGTTGCCGGTGGTGGCGGCGTAGACCTGGTAGTGCGCAGCCCCGGACAAGGCGTCACCTGGGACCCTTTGCAGGCTGCCGTCGCTCTTGCGGCCGAAGTAGGAGTCCAGGCTGCTCGGGTTGCTGTTGATCGCGATCTTGATGTTGTCGAGGGACAATTCCCCCGCGCTGTCGTCCCAGAACATCAGCCGGTCGGCGCCGGGATCGGCAACGACGAGCGCCGACCGCCCGGCCGCCGTCGTGGTGAGGGCCGCGATGGCCGTCAGGTCTGCATCGAGCGGCTGCTTGCTGTCGTCCAGCTCATCCAGCGCATCCTTGACCGTCGAGCCCGTGACCCCGCTGTCGTTGTCGATCTGCGAGGCGTCGTAGTCACTCGTCGCGGCGGTGACGGCGCCCGTGCGCCCGAAGACGCTGGAGACGGGCGCAGAAACCGATCCGACCGCAGTGTCGACGTAGGCCTTTATCGACTGTTGGGTGGCGAGGTGCGCGGCGGAGTCCGAGGACATGTCGTCCTCGTCCTTGACGGGGACTACCGCGTCGATCGTGCCGTCACTGTCCTGGTAGGTGATCGAGATGAACGTCTCGGTGTTGCCGGTCCACATGGCGCCGGCAATGTCCTGGATTTCCTCCGTAGTCGGGACAGCCCCGCCCACGTAGGCCTTGACCGCCTTCTGGCTCGGCACGCGGGTGTCGCTATCGGCGGCAAGGGCGGCGTCCGTATCGAGGGCCAGCCCACCCTTGAGCTTCTTGCCTGTCGTTCCGTCGAACTGCGCGAGATGGCCGTCCGTGGACGAGGCGGGGCCGACGACATCACCGGCGCCGGCCGCGATGATTGCGGCGTCGATGTAGGCCTTGGTCGATTGCTGCGAGGGCGGGGCGACCGCGGAGTCCGACGCGAAATCGTCCTCATCGAGGACGGCCCCCCACCGTCTCTTGATGATCCCGACCATCAGTAGAGGCCCCCGCCGCTATAGGACGGGCCGTAGTACGGCTCTGCCCGCTTGCCCCGCCCGCCCATGATCGTGCCGTGTAGGCGAGCGTCGGCCATGTTCTCTTTCCGGGTTGCCCAGCGGAGATGGGATGGCGCGACGCACCCCATATGGCCCCATCCGCAACTGTGCGCTGCATCAAGGCCGGGCTCGGGAGTCGGGCCGTTGGCTTCCTCGCAAGCCATGCGCGCCACCGAGCGGCTTCTGCCGGCGATCATCAGGCGGCCGTATCCGTGCCGGTCTTTGCCGAACGGCCAGATGAGGCAGCTATCCCCGCGATACGAGGCCACAACGTTGTTGAAGAACTGCAGGGCTTCGCCGTTCGCAGCCTTCTTCGTGGTCTGCGGGTCGCCATGCCGAAGCAGCCGGCGCAAATGCATGCGGCAAAGCCCACGGCCACAATGGCGTCGAATGCAGCCCTCGATGTCGCAAGTGCGATTAAGAGTAGGTCGGCCCATAATAAACTCCTGAGAGCGGGTCCTGTA